>ENA-OQIK01000054-OQIK01000054.1-human-gut-metagenome-genome-assembly--contig:-NODE-54-length-102082-cov-6.902711_pt1 | contig 102082 bp, 85 predicted proteins | sample MGYA00242578_ERZ504743 | MGnify/ENA primary metagenome ERZ504743 (study PRJEB26092, sample SAMD00036441) | human gut metagenome | host: Homo sapiens | study: EMG produced TPA metagenomics assembly of...
TCATTATACCTACCCCGCCATTATTTTCCAGTGTTTTCTGTACGGCCTGTGACATGGCCTGTGTCTGCCCCGTTACATTCTCACCTAATGAATATATTTTGTCTTCATAATTTTTCATTTTATAAAAATCCTCTCTCCGTCTTATGCCTTCTTCATCCTGCTTTTATCTGTATACAGAGAACCTGTCCCTGCCAGTTTTCTTACCCATTTGGGCATACAAAAAAGAACACATGCCAAAATATGCCAGTGTCCCTACTACATTTCTTCAAAATCACACATCCGTATAGTATAAAAGTTATCGAAATCTCTTCCGTTTTCACATCTTTTCTATATATGATATGGAAACAGTGGCAACCGGCTGACCTGGTCAAACTTTTTGACTTTAGCCCCTTCTGGTTTTGCGTCCCTGCCTTTCAGCAGGTTTGCCTTTAAATAATTTCTATTTTTATCAAAAACAAAATACCATAAAGTTTTTCATACGTCAATATTGCTGGATAGAAAATCTGTGTATTTTGCGTATGCCAGCCTGCATTGTCAGTTATCGATCGGCTCGCCAAACCACTCACCATAAAATTATTTATTACAATTTCACTGGCTGCAAGATGTGGAACCTTTACACCATCTCCTTTTCCACAAAATAAGAGCCTTGCCGAAGCAAGGCTCTTACTAAGCGTTTTTCTTCGATTCAAAGAATCTATTCGGCTTGTGATTACCGCATAAATCAACCAGTTATAATCTTTTCATTTTATCCGTGATACTCTCCATTATACTGGATCAATGTAATATCTTCTACATTTGTGATCTTCCGGATCCTCTCTGTGAAATCGAGATCATTCTGCCGACAGAATACCTCAACTGCCATCTCTGTTTTCTCCCCACGCATCGTCTTTGACTTTATGAAATATTTCATTTTTCCAAAGTTGCGGATAATTTCATCACCTGCCTCATCTCCCTGATAATGAATCACTGCGATATAGATCCTGCCCTTCTGCTGCTTATGATAGAACAAAAAGATCATTGCGATCATTACAACTGCCGCGATCAGAGCCAGCACATACATTCCTGCTCCGGTTGTGATTCCTGTAGTGATCGCCCAGAAAAGATATAGCAGATCCATCGGATCTTTCACCGCTGTACGGAAACGAACGATAGACAACGCTCCGACCATACCAAGTGAGATCACAATGTTCGTACTGATCGCCAGAGTAACCATACAGGTAAGAAGCGTCATTCCGACCAAAGTAACCGCAAAGCTTCTGGAAAAGATTACCCCTACATAAAATTTGCTGTAAACCATATAGATCACCGCTCCAAGAAGCAATGCAATGATCAGCGAAATTGCCATCTTCGGTGCATTAAAGCTGTCAAATACGCCGGATTCCAGCACCGACTTCTTAATCATATCTTGTATACTCATAATAGTTTTCTCTCCTGTGTTTCATTCCAATATTCAAACCCATGCAAATACTGCGATTTTTCATAACAGAGTACATATTTTGATACTGCTGTGAATTCTTGTGCATTTGGTGGAAGCAAGTCACGCACGATCTGTGGAAGCATCTCTGTGAATTTCACTTCCATAACCAGTTTCCCCGGTTCAAGCACCGGAAGTGTCGGAAGGGACGGATCAAAGATGTCATAACTTCCGACCGCAGCCCTCACATCACTGTCAAATGTAATCCTGACTGTCCCCTCATCCATGATCCACGGTACACGGTCATAGTCAACGATCGTGCGTGGACGCATGAGATTGCTGACACATTCCACATAAAATTCTCTGCACAATGAATACGGACTGCTTAACAAAAATTTATAATCTCCATCAAGGATCTTATAGAATTCTTCCTTTGTCAGCGGAGCACTTTCTTTATAAATATAACTTCCGAATTTCTTCTTCCGCTCCAGCTTGATCGAACGGTCACTACAATCATAAATACGGATCCTGTATTTTTTTCGCATCAGGACACCAGATTCCTTTTCCGCATAAGCGCTGTTGAAATAATCTTCAAAATAGAGGCTGCGGATCATATAACCATTTCCCTTTGCATTTGGATCCTTTTTCAGCAAATGCTTCATCCTCAGCTCCAGCAATTCTTTCTCACTGGTACTGATCAGATATTTCCATTCATTACGGAAGCGTTCTTTTGATAAATCATTCCTCATAAATATCTTCCTCAACGTTTTGTCCGCCTGTAATGTAGAAACATTTCATACCATAATTCTTTCCAGCGTCTGTTACATAATAATCAAAAGCATCCTGCGTCTGTCCAGATGTATTTGTCGCACGGATACGCACAAAATACTGACCATCTGCCGGAACTGTAGTCTCCGCTTCCGGAATTTGAATATTATCCTGACGAAATACAATCTCATTAAACTTATAATCTTTTGCCAGTTCAACTGTGTAAGTGATCGTCTCTGCATCAAAGTCATACGATGCGTCCCAGTTGAACTTCAAAATATTTCCCTCGATCACCGGTTTTCCGATATAAAACGGCATTGGCTTTTCCAGGCTCTCCTTATAAAGTTTATAATTTTGTTCTACCTCTGAAGGGATTGCCGATGCAATTGTTTCATACTTCGCTTCAGTCAACGGTGCATACATCTGGTCCGGCATCTGATTTAAATACTTCTGAGTAACTGTACGATATTCCTCTATCATACTACTGATCCGATCCACACTGAGATAGGATCTCAGATCCTGGATCGCCGCGTCAAGTTCCTCACGGAAATCCTCGGACTGCAGACATCTTTGAAAAAGAACATTTCCCCAGTAATTGCTGACTCCACATTCCCAACTTTCCTGATCGAAACGATTCTGAATGTTGTATTCGGTTCTCATGAAAGAGCCGTCATTATCCCACGCAATCAGATACCATGTGTCCGAATTCTGTGGACTATATAAATATGTATTACGATTCTGTGTATCTACATTTCCGGTCAGTATCTGATACGCCATCCAGTACGTCAGATTTTCTCTGTCAAAATATTGATCCAGGATATCCGCAATCGGTTGAGAAATATCATTCAGATCTGTCAGCATTTGAATCAGTTTCGTATGATCTGAATTTCCTTTGATCTCCAGGAGCTTTTCAAAGGCTTTCTGGTCATAGGTCGGATCGTCTTCTTTTTTTATTACATCTTCATAGCGGAAAAACTCAAACGAATTAATTTTGTACAACTGTCCTTTCGAATCCATTCCATGGTTCTTCATTCCTGTCTTGTTCAGCTGTTCCACCTGTGTGTACAATCCATAGTCCTGGAATTCTGAGCTGTCCCCCTCGGTAAGATCTCTTACATATAAATGTACGAACTGAGTTCTAAGAGACATCAGCTGCGGTATCCCTTTCAGAAGATCGTAGGACAGCTTATTACGGAAACGCATTCCCTCTGTCTGATGTTTATTCAGATTGATTGTGCGCTGTCCACGCCAGGTTCCTTTGTTCTTCTTCAGCTCAATCTTGTAGTTTTTCTGTGCATTACGGCTTGATGTCTGTCCTCTGATCTGCACAGTAGCATTCGGCACATTTTCACCATATCCAACCTCCCCTCTCTGCGGACCTGACTCATCACCAACCTGAAGAAGCGCCGCTGTCTGGTAACGGTCTACTCCCATCTTGTCATAATCATAGGCCGAATAACTGTTGATCTCCTTCCAGGTGTGATCCGTTCCCTCTGAAGAATTTCCGCGGGAAACGGTGAGATACATCGTCACAACACTCGTCTCGTCATCATTTTCATAGAGACTATCCTTATCCCTGAGGTGAACGTCGTTGATATCCTGTGTCTCTGCCTTTTTTATCTCTTCCTGTTGTTCTGTCTGTTTCTTTGAAGTATCCCCTGTGTTCTCCGGGGTGGTACATCCCGTCAGGCAACAGGACATTCCTAATAAAAGGGCACATCCCAACGCAAGTAATTTATATTTTTTCAAGCTTATCTCCCCTCTCTATTTTCTCTTCCAAAAAGCATCCAAGCCGTGTGAAGAAACCTGTTTTATCCTCTGCTACGATCGGCTGTACACTCAAAATATAATACGGTAGTTTTTTTATAAAATATCCAAGACGCAGTGTACAGATCAAAAAGAACACTGCACTTCCCAGTAAAAATCCAAACCCATAATACACCTGTGGGAAGAATAAAGACACACAGGTAAATGTCGTCGTACACGCGGCGAACATTCCTGTTGCAAATAATGCTCCCTTGTAATCTGTAAAATAAAGTAAGATCAACATCATTGTGTTAGCAATTGCATAGAGTCCATAGCCGACACAGAGTGTACGGAAATATCCTTCCATAAGATCATTAAATCCAAGCGGAAGATATGTCAGAAGCAGCTGTCCGATCGAAATCGCCAGTGCCGTTGTAAGTAGCTGCTTTAACGCCGTATATTTCAGCTCCATGTTTAAAACCTTTCTCATCTCATTTCCCGCCTGCAGGATATCCTTGATTTCTCCCTTGTCATTAAACAAACTATAATAATTCCGATATTTCGGATAGAAATTCACTTCCACAGATACAACGAAATTAACGGTTGTAATAAGAATCGTCAAATAGGCGATCATCGCAGGTACATCATGATACGGTGCACCATAAAATAATCCCTGAACATGTACACGGATCGGTCCGCACCACATGATAACAAGATGTGCAAATAGTCCGATGTTCGTGAACAAGCCTGTAAACGCAAGCGGAAGGAACTGATCCACCCAGCGTAAAAAGAAAAATGCACTGATCTCTCTCTGCGGAAAATAACGGTACAACAGCGTCACATCCCAAAGCAGCATAATTCCATAACCGATCGTAACTGCGATCATCAACGCCTCTACATGTGGAATCCCAATCAGGATCAATAGGAATCCGACCAACAATGATACCGCTACCGCTGTAATAAATGAAATAAGAATCCCTTTGTAATCCTTGATCGCTGTCAGATAACTCATCGCATTCCAGGTGACGATCAATTCTCCGAAAAACTCCAGGCACAAAAACTGATCGATCAGATTGATTCCTGAAAACAGAAGAAAAATCCCATACATGATTCCGCCGACTAAAAGCAGGATCGCTGTTGAACCCCAGAAAGAAGAAAGCACCGCCTCGTGGCGTTCTTCATACAGCATATCCGCAATATATCTCGTCACGACCATAGAGAAGAAACTGGTCACGGTCAACGAAGCGAGAAGTGTATAAGTAATCATACAGTTCAGAAGTTCCCGGTTATGTCTCGTCGCACCGGTATAATCGCAGATAAAAGCGATTCCTACCAACAGCACGATACCGAGCAACATCGGACCTGTACAGATCACTCCTGCATACCCATACGCTTTTGCCGTCGCTGCAAGTCCGCGCTTCTGGAATAATTTTTTTAACTCAAATCCGATTCCGGCCATCTGCCTCTTCCACCTCCTGATACATCTTCCGGTACTTTTCAATCATTTCTTCTTTTCGATAATATGCTTTCACTCGTTTCTGTGCATTCTCCCCCATGCGGAGTCTCCGAGTTCTGGAAGCGCACATCTGATCCATTGCCTGCGCGAGCCCCTCTCGATACATCGGTGGAACACAATATCCTGCTGTTCCGTATCGATCCTCCTCGTTACCATTCAGAAGCTCCCTGCAGCATCCTACATCTGTAGTCACACAAGGCCGCCTTGCAGCAAATGATTCTAAAACAGACAGCGGCTGTCCTTCCGATATACTCGTCAAAATTGTAAAATCCAGCTTCTCCATATAAGAGATGATATCCACTCGTCCTGTAAAGATCACATTTTCCAGATGAAGCTGATCGACCAGCGCATAACACTCCTGCGCATACTCCTCATCATCGACGCCTCCCATAATGTGGAGACGCACATGTTCTCTTGTCGTGCAAAGCTCATAAAACGCATAGATCATCGTCTTGATATCCTTGATCGGTGCCAGACGCACGATCGCACCGATGTCAACCCATCCGTCTTCCTCTTTCAATGGAATAGGGGAAAGCCTTTCATAGTTGATTCCGTTCTCAACGACACGACATTTCTCCTTGTCACATCCCATCTGGATCTGTGCATGCATGGCATTGGTAAATAATGCTGAGACTAGAAACGCTCTCGTATAAATAATATCCGACAGCATATAGAAGAAAGAAATCCACTGCTTTTTAAATGCCGGCTGTACCCATTTTGCACGAATGATCTCTTCTTCACGCTCTCTTGTGTATATTCCATGCTCTGTCAGCAGCACTTTCTTCTTATAGACATACCCGCCCAGGCATGCAAGAAGTCCGCCATATCCTGTACAGATTGCATGATAGACATCTGCCTTGGGCACTTCACTTCCCATTAGATAAAAGACCGGAAGCAGCATAGAACGCATTGTGTGAAATGCATCCGCAAACGGAGTATATGGATAATCTTTTATACAGCACTCCGTCAATATATTCAGGAATTCCTCACTTCTTAAAAAAGACATAGGATTCAGCTTCTGGTCATGATAGAGCCGAAACAAGATTTCCCAATTCGGGCGTCTACACAGCATCAGCTCTTTCAGGCTGTTCGTCTCTTCCTCTGTAAAGGCATGAAGCATTTTTCCTGAATCCTTCAGCCGCAAGGCGTCATCCAGAAAGACCTCGTGAACTTCTACAACATTTTTCGGAAGCTCGTAGACAAATTTCCCTTTATCCTTCGCATTTGCCCCAATCACCCACAGAACAAACTCATGCTCTTTCATTTCATTGATATACTGGTGCATCCAGGTGGATACACCTCCAAATATGTAGGGATAACACCCCTCCAATATGAGACAGATTCTCACAATTAACTCCTTATCTGTCGCGTGTTACCGCTTTGTATTTCAATCTTCTAATTTCTCGATAGTTACTGTTGGTTCCTTTGCCTGAAGCAGATAGAGATTTCCTGTCAGATGTGTAAGTTTTCCTCCCGAAACTTCACCCGGTGTTCCTTCATTGATCCTCACCATAAAATATGCTTCATCATAGAAGTTTTTAAGCTTCAATTCTATAGACTGCTCTGTCACTGTCTTTGTAAATGTAACCGCTCCATAACGCTGAATCGCACCGGATAGTTCCGAACCGGTGAGTTGTCTCAAGGACGGTGCCGAATCCACCAGCCAGTCCATATATTCAGCGAGGTTGCTCTTCATCTTTTCCCAGCCAAGCGCTGCACCGCGGTCTTCGTCCAGAAGATCATCCGGATGAATAAAATGACTGTTCACAAAATGCATATTTAATTCCGACAGTGCCGCCATCTTCATATAATCATCGATAATTGCACCGGAGATGATACGCGGCTGTTCTACAATCCCATCCTTTGCAACTTCAAATTCCTGCACATACGCAAACTCACCGGTGAAATAATTACTGGCGATCGTCCGGATCTCCGGGAAATCTTTCGCGAGCATCTCTCTTCCTTCTGCTGACAATACATTGGACGGCGGTACATAGACTGACATTGATACACCGGGAAATGTATCCTCTCCAAAATGGATCAATTCTTTTACAGCCTTTTTCATGGCCGCCTCATTTTTCCATGTATCATACGGAAGCACGTCACCATAATCCACATTTGAAAGACTCAACGGCTGATGATTGTATCCATGATACCCGAGTTCTCCACCTTGATGAAGCAGCATATTTCCAAAATACTGAAAACGTCTGGTATCCTTCTGTTTCTTAATCGTTCCATCCGTCGCATCCTCATAATTTTCAATAATCACACCGGTATAGCGAATGTTGTGATCGGATGCAAGCTCCTGCATATCCGGCCACCACACATCCATATAGAAATCACTAATGCTCATTCCATAGTCCCGCTTCACATAAGTAGCATCTCCCTCCGGAACCGGTGATGGAAAGTCATCCAGATAAAATGCTGATCCATTGATCACCGGATAAACCCCCACATCAGTAAGGAGACTGTAGGAAGCCGCATAGAATCCACGCACCGCTTTCTCATACAGTCCAAAGTTGTCTACTACAAACTTCCCTTTTCCATATTGGTTTTCCCAGATCAGCGGCGCTCCCTTTTCATCTCTGATTCTCGCATATACCTGTGCTTTTTCGCTCAACTCGACCGCCCAGGCAGCATCATACGGATCTGTGATCGTATAAGCCTGTCCCCCGCCAAGCATAAATTCCGGTTCAAAATAAATACTGTCTACAAGTGTATTGTCATATCCGGAAGAAATGATTCCAAGCTTCTGCTCAATCACTGATGAATACGCTGTTTTCTGAAGTGTCAGGGCAAAAAGTACATTCCCACCCTCTGACACCCAATCACACAGTTCCATAAGATTCTCTTTCAACGGACTTACATCACTCAATAATACAACAACCGTTTCATAAGCATGATAATCTGGAATAGAGGATGCACTCTGCAGGTCTACCACATCTGTTCCAACCTTCATATCTTTAAAAATTTGTTGAAACTGCTCCCATGCAGCCACACTCGCCTCATCTTCACTGTTACGAAGTACCAGACAGGTCTTCGGCAGTGATTTCGCAGCCATCTGTTCCGTAACCACTTCTTCCTGACTGAGATATGCGACTTTTCTGTCTTTTTCAGTATATTGAATTCCACTTCGTTCAGCAAAAAGGACGACCGCGATCATCAGAAATACACCCAGGATCACCAACATACTTTTAAACGGAAATGTTTTCAATGATTTTAATCCAGCCAAAAAGCCAATACCTCCTTACTCTTAGACGACAGATAGATCTGCTCCTCTTTCATCTGTCTTAAACACTGCTGCAACTCCGCTCCCTTTTTTCGTTCTGCCAGATACCGGATCTTCAAAATCCAGAACTCCTCTTTCCGATGCCATTTCTGATCCATCAGCCCTAGAATCTCTTTCGCCTGAACATAATCTCCTGTTTTCATCAGATTTTGGAACAGACGCACACATGTGGAGAGCGTCGTTTTCACCTTCAGCTTTTGTCTTAAAAGACGGATATAACGTTCCCTCTGTTCTCTCTCCATCTGGGCTTCCAGAATCCCCTGATTCAGATACTCTTCCATAAAATCACAGTACTGCTCCAGGATCTCCGGATCGTCCGGTGATGCCGCATACAGCTTCTCCATCTTCTGCAAACGAAAATCATATTCCTTGGAAAGTTCAACCATGGCTGTGATCGCATAATGGACAACCTCTACATCTTCATTCATGCGGGCCTGTTTCAGAAGATCCATATATTCTTCCGGATCATCATTTAACACATCCATGATCAGTTCACGGCGCACTCTCGGTTCGTTAATCAAAAGTGCTTCCTCTAACGGAACGATCTTTTTGTCCGTATCCGAAACTGCCTGAAAAATATTTTTATAAATCTCTTCATTTACACGAAGCTTTTCCACTCCCGGTTCTATCCTATTGTCTCTTCTGGTCAGCATTTGCAAATGCAAAAGCAGCACGCACACTGTTCCCCAGAAAGGAACGAAGATCACAAGTGCCATCAGATATTTTTTCACCTTCAGCAGATGTGTCTTTATCCCCAGCCAGACCAGCACACAGCAGACAATATGTAACAGGATCAGGAATACTCCAAGCACTGTCTGAATCATAATTTTTCTCCTGTATTTGCATTCTCCACGGTATTGATCTCATGACAGACGAAGCCGTCATTTTCCAGTCTTGCAAGAATGATCGGCAAGGAACTTCTGTCCGTCTGTGAAAGAATGAGGAAGAGCTCTCCTTTTTCAGAAATCCCCCTGACATCATTTTCACGGACCGAAGCCTGTAGCGCTGTGTCTGCCTCTTCCAGTGTCATCTTCGGATACTCCAGCTTCAAAAGCACATAGGATGCCCGATTCTCCTCCCTCATAGAATGGAAGGAATACAGCCGTTCTTCAAAATACTCCTGCTTCAATATACGTGTACCCTGCACGTACTGCCTGTTCTTGATTGCCTCCTGATATTCCAGTGCGCGCAAAAGTGCTGTTTCTACCAGACCGCAGAGAATCTGGAACAGATTCAGATAATAGAGGGAAAGCTGTTCATTTCCCACTTCCTGAATGAAAATCAGCATCACAAGCTCTCCATCCTTGTGAATCCCGTTCATATACATCGGATAGCCGTCCAGGAAATTCCGGTTTACCCACACCTTTCCGGATACAATCGTCTCTTTCGCTTCCAGATAATCATCCAGACAAATGGATTTTTTCAACACATCTGTCATTCCCTGGGATGCGATCTCAAGACGTCCATAGCTCTGATTCTTTCCAACTGAATAAATCGCAAATGTATGATTCTCAAGAACTGATTCCATCACATGCAGAGTTTCAATAAAAAGCTCCTGCGGAAGAATGATATCCAGTTTTTTCGTAATATCAAAAATCTTACCAAAGCTGTCACGGCTTCCCAGAATCTGCTTCTTGTACTGCCGTTTATCAGAAAGCGTCTCCTGATACATTTCTCTCATAAACAGGAATTTATCCAGGATCAGTTTATTCTCCTCTTTCATGAATTGAATATTATCTCTGTTTTTCAGTCGGATGTAACCACAGATCGCGCCGACTGCAAAATAGAAGATAAACGGAATCCAGTTCGAAGGTTCGTAGAAAAGTGTCGTCCAGCCGATCCCGGTTTTCGTATATGCTGCCAGCAATGAAAGTGTTTCCAGCCCCGCTGCAGCAAGCCCGTAATTAATGCCGTACAGACTGCTGAACAGCACGATGTAAACAAGTCTCAGATCGATCATCTGAAACTGCACCTGATTTCCCGCCACCCGGTTCAGTGCTTCAAAAACAAAAAATGTGAGCAGCAATTCCGCGATTCTCACGATTTTATCATGTGCTTTCAAAAAAGTTTTTACTACATCGATCTTCCGTGTCTTATGGTTCGTTTTCTCACAATAATCCTCATAAATTTCTGTGAGATCCTCCAAAAGGGAAATCTTCGGAAACCAGCCGTATTCATTTCTCAGAACGTGGTCATCAGATATCCCATCCTGGATCAGCACATCTGACAAATAGGTAATGTTTGCAGCCGGAAACATCTGTGCCAGTCTCTCCCCGAACTGTTGAAAAGTAAAATGAAATACCTGCGGAACCTGAAGACAGGCGCTCCCCTCTCCCCAGTTATCAAAAATCTTGTATAATAAATCCCCAAGATCACTCAAAGCAAGAAAATGCATCTCCTGTGCCGGTGCTTCTTCAAATGTAATCTGCTTCTTATTGATCACAGTTGAGAACAGCTTGAAAAAATAATCCTCCTCATAAGTACCGGAATAAAGATACGGCACACGCAGGATCTTGACAGCGATCTGATGCAGATCGCCGTATTGCCTGCAGAACTCTTCTGCCGAGCGGACCATCAGCGTCTTTCCTGTTGTATCTTTATATAAACTATCCGGTCCTGTAATATACAGAAGCCTGGAATTCAGATTCCCCTTATAGTAATGTAATAGCTTGCGTAAAGTCTCAATCTCACCCTCCATCGTCCCATGAAATGTAAGATAATTAGAAAAATAAATCACTCCCTCAAATTCATACGTCTTGAAAATGTCTTTGAATTCTTCCTCCGTCTTCGGCATCGGGTATACCGATAAGCTCTTATTGCGATTTGACTTTTGTTCAATCTCTCCAAGAAGAAGGATCTGACACTCAGGGAAAGCCTCCTCGATAAATTCTGTTGTAATATATCCGATATTTCCGGTCACCAGTAATTTCATACGTCACCTCGTAATCATATATTGCACATTTCTATCATTTCCAACCTATCATTTATGCCGAAGATGTATTTTCTTTTATCCTCTTTTTGTCTTTATACATCTTCTCGTCAGCACAATGGATCAGCTCCGGCAGATTCTTTTTCTCTGCATCTGTCCAGGCGTATCCCATTGCAACAGAGATAGGAATGTCACTTTGTTCATCGGCAAATTCAATCTCCGCTCTGACTTGCCTTATGATTTCTTCCGTTTCTTCGGCTGTCTTGTTTTTCAGAATAATCACGAACTCATCACCGCCGATTCTGTAACACTGACCGTTCTGTTTCCAAGACCGGTCATCGTATCCATATAGGCCATTCTTGCATAGATCTCGACATTGGCATTCTCCTGAACCTGCTCATACATTACGATACAGGCTGCATTGATCAAAAATGCGATAACTGCCGAATCATTTCTTATTATACCATAGGCTCTCATTTTGAGTTTATTTTTTTCAAAAAAAGGGGATGTAAAAAAACTCGATTGAGTTTTTTCGCATCTCCCTTTTTGTACCTGTTGTGTATAAATGACTGAAATCATGCGCAAAGAAAGCGCACTTCCCCTCCCCCATAAATCCTGCGTTGGCAAGAAAGCCAAAAACGAGATTCGGAAAATGGCAGACAAAGCCTCCAACTATGCTACTCACAAAGCCATGACAAGAGAGGAATTAGGGGATTCCACGAAATGCGTGAAGATCATCAGCAAAGATAAGGACGGGGAAAAGATAAAACCTGTGGTAGAGATTGATAAAGAAAAAATCAACGAGGACCTGAATTATGCCGGATACAGCCTCATGGTCACCTCTGAACTGGATATGGAACCACTTCAAGTCTACCAAACCTACCATTGTTTATGGAAGATTGAAGAATCCTTCCGCATTACAAAGTCTTATTTGGATGCACGTCCGGTTTATGTGCAAAAAAAAGGAACAATCTATGGGCATTTTTTAATTTATGTAAGGCTTTGTGATCTTCCGGCATTAGCGCTATACTTTCCATACAATTTATCAGTGTCCGCAGTGCTGGATTTTCGTCCACAATTTTCATTGCTTTCACCTGGAGTTCACGATATTCTGGGTGATTCTTTTTCAGATACTTAGTCACCCATTTCTCCGCCGATTCCCATAGTGTACTTTGCTCCCACATGATATCCTGCTTCTTTCGCATATTGCATTTCTCCCTTCTGAAGTTCTCTTTTCAGTTACATGACTATACCAGAAGTCGGGGAAATAGCAATTCATCAGATGTACCGAAAATGCGTGGAGGAGATTGGGGATAGTAGACAATATGGGGATGTTGGGGTAAAAGAAAGGTCATGGCTTGTGCCATGGCCTTTCTAAAAGAACATATTTAATTTCCGCTTGCAACTCCGGCAAATTTTACTGTCACATCATAAGTAGACGGATCATCTTCAACAGATTTTCCGTTGACACAATCAGCGTCTGTTCCTTCCATCCAGATATACACATGAACGGCAATTCCATCATATCCTACATTTGTTGCAATTGCTTCTGAATTGGTCGGAATCGTAAAGTTCTCGCCATCCTTTGTTGCAGCCCAGTTTTTTGCACCAGTTATCCTTTGATCGGTATAATATCCGGTGTAAACATATGGATATGTAACTGTATCAAGTTTCGGCTTTCCGTTTACCTTCTGAATACTTGTCCATCCGGCCTTGGCAGTGCTGTCATTACCTTCGCCTGTTTCATTATCTTTTGCGTACACGATACGGAGCGTTTCTTCTCCAACAGGAGTTTTTCCGTCTGTCGCGACTGCCTGCGTAGTGATCGCAACACGCATGGAATCTGTAACCGTCTTGGAACCGTCCCCACCCTTTGCTGTAATTGTGACAGGAGCACCATCGCTAGCATCCAGATATACATCCGCCGTACCAGTCTCTGTAATCGTATAAACGATATAATCACTTTTTATAAATGCAAAATAATCCTTATCATAATTGCCCGGTATGGCATTTGCTCCTGTTGCAAAAGCTGGCTCAGAATAGTCGGTGACAAGACCTTGATTATTGAAGCTCTGACACACATACCAATTTTTCAGATCATCCGTAGAGGCCGGACTTAAAGTTGCTCCTTTGGAAGTTGCTTCCAGAGATTTCTGTTCTCCACCATGCTGTGCACCTTTTGACAATTCACCAATCTGAAGAATAAATCCATTGGTTGTAGCACTGATGGTAGATGTCGTTCCCTCTACTTTGTTGTTTGTCACAAACCAGGCATAAGTCGCTGATGATAATGCAACCGCGGTAACTACTACAGACAGACCTGCTGCTGCCAATTCCCTTTTTAATTGTTGTATATTCTTCATATTCTCACTCCTGACAGATAAAACATTTCAAAAAACAGAAGCCAGAAGATTCTGTTTTTTGAAATGTCCCCCACGCCACAACCGTGGGGACATATCTAATAATTAACGCAAATTATGTATTATGCGCCTGTTACATCGTTGTTGGTATTGACATCTTTATTATCTGTATTAACCGGAGTAGCTGTAAATGTGATTGTTACGCCACAACCTGTTAAGTCAGCAAGCTGATCTGTGTAAACATCATCGTCAGCACCATCATAATATACAAAAACATCAACTTTTCCGGATGTTTTTGCTGCAATTGCTGAATCAATTACACTATCAGAGTTATTCTTGGCAACACCCTGTCCGCTTATGGTCTGTGGATCAACATCAGTGCTAGTATATGTTTTAACCCAACCTGCTGTTTCATTGTTACCTTTCTGCCATACAACCCAACCATCTTCGCCTACAACCAGAACACGCATAGCATCCTCCAATTTAGAACCCTGAGTTGCATTAATCTGAACAGCAGAAACTTTTAAATCTTTGAAGGAACCAGCCTTATCATCACTTGTTCCGATGTAGAAAGTCTGCTGAATTGCGTATTTACCACTAACAGCTTCTGAAGCTTTTCCGTCTGTTCCGACTGTAAAACGTGAGCTAGCTAATTCAGTGGATGCATTTTTAGCAGAAGCATATGCAGATTCAAATTTTGCCTCTGTTCCACCAGTTATTGTACCAACAACCTGTGACGGATATAATTTAGTTTCTCCGGCAGGCTCAGTTAATGTTTTTGTTGTTCCTGAAGCAGCTGTTACAGTGACACTGTCAATTTTCAGGAATGGTGCATTTGACTGTGCACTGATATTTGTGGTTGTACCTTTAACCGTATTGTTACTTACAAACCAAGCATATGTACTTGATCCGAGCGCTACAGCGGCAACGCATACCATGGCAACAGCTGCTGCCATCTGTTTTTTCAGCGCTTTTACGCTGTTGTTTTTTGTTTCGTTCATGTCATTCTCTCCTTCGTACAGTTTTGGGAATTTCCTGCAGTTAGAATTCTTTTTTGTATTTAGATCAAACTCCCACCGGGCCCGGTTAGGAGAGTTTCCCTCTACCGTTTCCGGTGAGGCTTTCAGCTAACTACAAAATCGCTTCCCTGCCACGGGAATTCCCTCTGTAATATATATAATCGGTGGTTGTGGCGCCGGTTATAACGTTTTTATTTATTTCTTCTGGTCTTCCAGGTAACTTCCTTATCTGTGTAATAGCTGTCATTTGGAGCTTCATTACCGGCTGCATTGATCGGCTTGTCTCCGTTAAGGGTATCTTTGATATCCTGTATAAACTTCGACAGAAGACTGGTGTCATCGTCGAAGTCTGTGTCGATGTGCATGCTCATCTCCACACTGCCTCCGATAATAGAGTCTACACATTCCGAATCATCACCCTCCATCCAGATGACAATGGTATATTTATCAACATTTCCTACAAGGAAGCTATCTTCCTTATACTCGCATACGACATCGTCTGACAAGAAATTTGTGCAGTCTTTCTCAGGTTTTCCATCTTTTGCCGGTTCTGCATAGATCATTTTGTCTCCGTTTCGCCATACTGCGATACGGACAGCGTTCTCGGCTCCCTTGGAACAGGAATCCAGAGTGATCCTGGCCTTATAACTCAGGTCGATCTTTCCTGCATTTCTGACAAAATATGTATATGCCATATAGTTTTTACCATTGTGTGCACCTTCATGATCGTCCAGGTCATCTGGAAGATCTTCGATCGAAATATTCGTGGCATCTTTGACCATGGCTGCGGTAAGTCTCGCAGTTGCACCCTTGAAATCACCATTGTCAGCAATGCTGATACCTCTTCTGTACATTTCCAGACGGTCAAGGTTAATCGTGAAGTTACCCATTTTTTCCTGCATAAATGCGGCAGCAAACAAAACGCCGACTGTAACAAGCATTGCAAGCAGCGCAAGGCTCAGTTTATCCAGTCGGAGCAGAGCCGCACCGATCTGGCGCCGTTTCCTGTGAGGCCGGTACATACTGACGATCTTTTCCGGATCGACATCTCCGCCCTCCTGCTCCATCAGGGCTTCCAGTTCCTCAATTCGGATGATCTGGTCCGTCTTTGATTTTTTCTTTTTGAAAAAATGTCGTTTGTTCTTTTTTTCTGCCTTGTTTTCGAGCTTTTTTATCTTTTTTTCGGTTTTCTTTTTCACAGTTTATACCTTTTCTTTACATATGCCACGTAATCCTGCATATCCTGACATTCCTGCCGGTCTGCAAATCTTAACTGGATACCTGCTACGAAGCGGAACGGGCTGCCTTTCGGCATTTCCCTCGTCCAGCAGATGACTCCCACGACTTCTCTGGCAGGCTGTCCTTCGGCTGCCGTTCCAAGTCTTGGAAGGGTGAAGATACAGGACTCTCCTACTTCAAACCAACGGTTCATGTATACCGCAAGACCGTTGTTGGAGATATCCATGGTCTGTCCTTTTTCCTTATCCACTTCTCCCTCGGAATTCAGTTCCCAGGTATCCTGCATATAGGTAATCGGAAGCTCAACTTTCATACGGACATCCATACGTTTGATGAACTGTCTCTGTTCTGCCACACGTCTGACTTTGAGATAATGTCGGATTCCTTCTTTTACAACATCATCCACGTATCCGGCAAGAATGTTGCTTTCCTCTCCTTCGGTATATTTAAACAATAATTTCTGGCTTTCATCCGGCACAAGCCTCTTGCCGTCCACCATAGGTGCAGACACCAGAAATGCTGATTCATCTAATGCTTTGTTAAATGTGCAGAGCATATTGAACTGAGGCTCCTGCCCTACCGGTACGTCAAATGCAAGCTGCATTTTGGTACCTTTCTTCAGTTGTATACTTCCTGCCATGTTATTTTCCTCCTAATAAATCCTGTTTTATTGTTCTTTATCTGAAGAATTTTCTTTTTCTTTCTGTCTTTTTTCCTGGATCTCACGGATTGCTTCTCTGACCGCTGCCTCTTCCTCATCTTTGGCAATCTTACCTGCCAGTCTGATAGTCCGAACCAGATTACTGATGAGGATCACTGCGAGTGGTATGAGGATCACTGGTATGAAAACAAGCGGATTCGCTACCAGACGTGCGAGTTTTCCAAGTGCCAGGGACGACGCGACTACCTTTCCGATCAGAGCCTCGGAATCGGTTCCGTACTGGTCAGGGATATTGTTCGCATCTCCCTGTGTTGTGTATTTCCATTCCGTTCCATCCTCCTCTATTGCTATGACTCTGTGCGTATTTACAGCACCATCCAGCGCCGGGTCTGCGGAATAAAAGGAAATAACATCTCCGACCTGGATCTGTGACGGATCGGTTTTCTTTACAAGGATCAGGGTGTCTGTATCATAAGAAGGCCGCATACTTCCTGTCGTGATACGAAAGACCGTATACCCTCCAAGATTCGGAGCCTCCCCCTGTTTTGTAAAGACTACCAGGCACAGAACCACGACTGCCGCCGCAATGATCATTACGGAAATAATATTTATCAATGTCAGGAAAAATTTCTTTATCATGAGTTGCTGTCATCCTCGTCTGTGTTTTTGCGGTCACGGCGTTCCTGTAAACGCTTTACAATATAATGGGAAAGGCTGGCAGACTTTGCTTTTTGCAGGGCTTTCTGCATCGCTGCCTCGGCTTCTTCCTGCTTGCGTCTGGCTTCTTCGATCGCTTTGGCTGCCTCGCGCTGTGCTGCGGCAACGGCTGCCCGTGATTCTTTCTTTGATCTCGCTGCCGCGTCTGCTGCTTCTTTTCGGATCCTGTCGATTTCTTCTGATGCAGCTTTCTGTTTCTTTTCTTTTTCTTTGCGGGAGTTTTTTGCATCCTTTTCTGCTTTTTCTGCACGATCCAGTGCTGCTGTCAGCTCCCGTTCTTTCTCTTTTCGCACAGTGTCAAGTATCGTCTGGAGATTCTCGACAGAACGCTTTGCCTCTGCCTGCGCAATCTCTATTGAATTTTTCGCCTCAATATCTACTGCTGCCATCGCAGCTTCTGTTTCCTGGCGGACTTTCTGTTCGTTGTGGAGTTGTTCTTCCAGTTCTGCCCGCTCCTGCTCCATCTGCATTCTGGTCTGCTCCAGGAATTCCATCTGCTGGTTCAGGGAGTCCATCTGAAATTCCAGTTCTGAGAGGGAACGTTCCAGTTCTTCTCTTCGATTCGTTTCTTCTTCCAGTTTCGCCTCTGCATCCAGCTGCGCCTGTGTGACTTCCTCTACAAACACCTGTCGGATCTCAACATCCGGAATGTTTCTGTCCTCTACGATCTGTTCCTTGATCTCTTTGACAAATTTCGGCTTAACAGGTTCCCGCTTCTCTTTGGCAAGCTCTGTCACATTTCTCTGGTCAGATTCCAGAAGACTCTTGAATACGGTGTAATTTGTGATAAAGTTGATGTACATCTGCAGGAGATATTCTTCATCGAACTGTAACGCAGAATCCTGCTCCTCAATGGTATATCCTACTTCGTCATAGCTTTCAATGAACTGCCAGAGTCTGTAACAGGTGCGGTAATCCGGATCTTTCATCATAAGGTTGGTTCTCTGGATCGGGCTTCGCACCTTGGCACAGCCGTTCATGATATCGCAGAAAGAACTTGTCCGCAAAGTCCTTGACAGTCTTCGTACACGGTCGATCCTTTTGAAGAGGTCCATATGGTCGGTGTCGTTTTCGACATAGCTCTGGCGGTTTTTGATCGTCATTTCTACCCTATAGGAAATTTCTTCGTAAGCATCATCGATCTTACTCTCCATGCTCATGACGTTGCAGGTTTCGTCTCCTGTTGACCAGAAGATTACATCCGTTCGTTTGTCAACGAATGCAAAAAGCCGCTGAATCAGATGGTATACGAAACGGTTTTCATACAGATCATAGCTTTCTTCGGTCGTGACATTGAGGATCCTGGTCGGCTGGATCTCTCCTGCTGCATTTTCTGTGATGAACTGCGTATGCTGGCTTAAGTGCCGCACACTGTCAGCCGTAATCTTCTTGGCAAGTGCCACCGGTACTACTTCTTCTGAGGTGGCAATAAAACGACGTGGTTTATCCACAATGTTAAAAATAGCTTCGATTCCTTCCTCTACTACGGTGAGCCATTGCTCATCGATCACTTTGTGGAGAATCCTTTTTTTCTGCTCGAGGGTATTGTCACCTGCCTGAACCATCTCAAACAGATATTGGAAGTACCGGTCATCCTCAAGAGCCTCGCCAACCTGATTCGTATATTTCTCATATAAATCACTGATTGTTGTTTCTGCCATCGTTTTATCCCCTTACTGCGATTAATACAAATTCTGGATTCTTCTCAGATATGACTTGCTGTCTTCCATCTCTGCTTTTCCAAATGTTTTGTCAATGTAGTTGATCAGACCTGTGATCTCATCTCTTACAAAGGTAACGTTCATACTTTCAAATTTCTTGAGTACTTTACGTGCAATGATGTAGTCCATACCGCCAAGTTCTGTGCCACCGCAGGCAACATAGACCGGGATAAAGTCGTACATCTGCTTCATAATACGGTTTCCGAAAGAAAGCTTGAACCTGGTAACCAGGTAATTGTCCATCTTCTGCAGCTTCTCCAGGGATTCCTCGCTGATCGGATGTTCTGTTTTTGCTTTCTGGAACAGGTACTGAAGATGCTCTGCTGTGATATCGCAGCGAGGCTGAAGTTCACATTCAAAAGCATCTGCTCTTTCATTCAGCTCAATCGGCATAGCACGGTCATAAACCTTATCCGTGATCGTAAAGGTGGAGTCATCGTTGTTCGCGGTTCCGACAAACCAGGTAGCGGTGCTTACATGGATCTTGCCGCCTTCCATTTTGACAGGATCTCCCTCCCATGCCGTCGGCACAAGGTCAAGTACCCACTCATCCTCGTTCGGCATTTCCAGTACGGAAAGCATCTCTGCAAAATAATACTCGATACGTGCAAGGTTCATCTCGTCGAGTACGATCAGAGTCGGGTCCGGACGATAATTTGCCTCATACAGTGCACGGAGAAATTCTGTCTCATTAAATCTCTTTGAAAATTCGTTAAAATAACCAAGGATCTCTGTACGGTCACGATAGGACGGCTGTACAGATACGATCGTTGCCGGGTTTTCCATATATCGGCTGAAGGAATATGGAAGACTTGTTTTACCGGTACCGGAAATACCTTCGAGGATCAGAAGCTTACTTGCTGCCATACCTGCAACAAATCGCCGGATGATCTCAGGTGTATAATACAGTTTCATCTGGCTTGCGGCAAAAAGTCTGTAGCCCTCTACGAATTCTTCCAGTGTGATATCATTGTTATACTGCGGATACTGGAAAGCTGCATATTTCTGATCGACAAGTGTAAGTTTCGGGAAACGGTGTTCTACGGTTTCTCCCGGGTCAGAAGAAACTACTGCACGTACAACAGGTGCTTTCTTCGGATCGTCAGTTCCCGAGATGATCGCAGCAGCTCCTGCTTTTGCTGCCGCTCCCTGTACAGCCTTGCCTGGATCAGTAACGTTTCCAACACTTGGAATCACATCATCAGTCAGTGCAGAAGCTCCCATATATGGAATTCTCTCTGTGCCTCCCATGGCATTTACCTTGAGGGCAAGGATGCTGTTCTTCTCTTCCATCAGATCCAGCACCTGCTTGTTCAGTCTTCCGATTTCTCTGTACAATGCCGCATTGTCTGATTTGTCAGCCTTTAACTGGTAATTCAGAATCGCCCTGCGGATCAGAAGCAGAATGATCACGATCGGAATTGCCGCAAGAAGGATCATTAGCAGAACCGAAAGAACTTTGCCTACAATGCTCAGCGTCGGGAAGTAAGTTTTGAAAATCACAAAATATTCAAACCAGCCGGTAACGAACACTTTGGCAAAAGCCACCAGCCAGGTTACGATGTTGTAAACGACCTGTGAAAGAACCTCAAATGCAAACTTCAGGAATTCGCTCAAGACTCTGTACCCTCCTCTTTGGTCTGGTCATCGCCGGAATCGCTCTGACCCTGCTGTTTTCTGGCATCTGCAAGTTCTTTTTCTGCTTTGGCACGGATCGCTTCTGCTTCTTCACGCATTTTTCTTGCTTCTTCCAGTGCTGCTTTGGCTGCTTCTGCCTCATTCTGAGCTTCAGAAGGTTCCGGTCTCTGTGCTGCTGCTTTCTGTGCGGCCTCTTCCTGTGCGATTGCTGTTTCTCTGGCAGTCTCTACTGCAACTGCTTTTTTGAGGCGGATAGCGATCATGATCAGATTGTAAACCTGATAGATAAAGAACAAAAGCATCGGAAGTACGATCACGATCAAAAATCCCATGCTGCTGGAAAGGAAATCCATGACTTTTCCTGCCTTTGGCAGATCTCCGACATATTTACCTACAATATCACCATCGGAAATGATATGTGTATCTGCTATACCATTGTTGTTATCACCGAGTGTTGTATAGCTTCTTGCGTCTCCAACTGTATCGATTTTCTGGATACGGTGGGTATTCAGTGCATATTCGTTATCAATGATCGTATGGAAACAGATGATATCGCCTTCTTTGAGGGTGGATGTGTCACATTTTTTGATAAAGATCAGGTCTCCTGCACTGAATGTCGGTGCCATGGAATCTGATTTTACGACAAGCGGGGTATACCCCAGAAGGCTTGATACATTCTGATTGTCTCTTGTTGCTATTGTTGTGAAGGCATACAGCGCGGCTACCAGTATTACCAGCCACAGCAATACGCTGATCACAATTGTTCCCGTTTTCTTTAATGCTTTCATAGTTTCTTCTCCCTGGTTATTTTATTTATTTTGATCATCTGTTTTATCCCCGGTAAATCTCAGCCGGATTGAATAATCAGATCCTCTCAGTTCATCTGTACACGCCTCATCAGTTCCTTCCATCCAGATATGGACTGTTACTGCTTTGTCCACTCCTTCTTTCAGAGAAAACATGGCATTGTCTTCGTTTATGTGCATTGTGGAAGCTTCCGGAAGCCCGAATGTCTTTGCTGTACTTTCTGTGCTGCTTGCGCTTCCCATGCCCGGATCGTAATTCCATATCGTTCCGTCTGCGGAAAAAGCAATTCGCATGGATTCCGGCAGTGCTGCATTCTCTGACATGACCAGCGTTCCATCCTCTGCACCGGAGCTGCTGTTGGCACTTGTAAGGTGGACGACCATATCCTTGGCTGCCATAAAATGAAGCGTAAATTCAAGATATGCTCCGCTGGTGTTTTCGACTGTTGTGCCATTCTCATAGGTAAAAGTCTCATAATCGGTTGTTGTCACCGGTTCCAGCGGGGTTGTTTCCATGGAAAATCCCTTTTCCTGCTGGATCCTTGCCGCGATCTGCTCAAACGAAAGAGTCTTTACATACTGGTCGATCGTGCTGTGCGGATCAAGATCCATTCTCAGATCGGCATCTGTCACGATATCCAAACTCATGGTCTTTACTTTTGCCCTGTCCGCAATGGAAAACCAGGCTACCGTGGCTGCTGTAACTGCGACCAGCGCCAGCAGAACCAGCAAAACTGATGTATACAGCCTGCTTCGGACTGTTTTGTTGTTTTCTTTTTTGTTCATGCTCATGCCCCTTCCTGGCTAAGCACGCCATAAAATCCAAGCTGCAGGTCTACCGTACTGTACTGTATACTGTTGGAACAGTCCGGGTCGCAGCCTTCCAGATAAAAATAAATATCTACGGTATATATTTTGTTAAGCTGCATTGTCAGAAGCGCATTCTGCGGAACATCTACAGAATCGTCTGAAAAACTGATGGTATATCCATCTGCCAATACAGACGGGTCGGAAGCCGCCCGTACTGTCCCGTTTGTGTATGACAGTACCTGATTGTTCCCAAGTGTCTGCCCGTTAATGACTGTATTGTATGTCTGCTGACCTGATGCATTCTGACTTTCACTCAACTTAAAAATCACTTCTGAAGAATAATTCTCGTCAAATACAAGCCCAAGTCTTGCCGCATTCAGCATCTGACCGGATACTTTCTGTCCCAGAATGCCATCGCTCTGGTCCAGATACAGCTTCATCGTACTTCCATCGTCCATTCCTTCGCCAACCGCACGGATATAAACCCGTCCGTGGTAATAATATTCTTCATTCTGGACTCTTTCGAAAGAAGATGCCATTCCGGAATCTGTAAACGGTGAATAAACAAAGTTCTGAAGGTCATTTGTCGAAACCGGAATCAGATACTCTGCATCAGTCTTATTGACCTGCGTAATGGATGCCGGCTGTGAATCCCGAAAACTGCTGCCTCCTGTGCTGCTGAGCTGCAGTTCCAGATTTTCTTCATCGGTTCTTGCTGTTACAGTGTTGGTCGAAACTGCCCTGTTGGAAGTAAACCATGCATAAGTGAAAAATACCACTACAAACAAAATTAAAATGATTGTTACTGTCAGGAACCATGTCCTGAAACTACGCTTCATGGCTGTTCTCCCTTCTCACTTTCTTCCAGATCAACACCTGCAAAAGCAAGCTGTATCTCAGAATCTCTGTTCTGTACCGGGTTGGAACACTGTTCATCACAGCCCTCCAGATACAGCCAGTATTCTACGGAAGCCACTTCATCTGCATTTAACTGCACCAGAATCTGGCTTCCATCTTTGTATTCATTTTCGGCCTCGCCATTCTCTGCCATATAGGCTGTGATGTCCTGTGCCGGGTCATCTGCATAAGAAGCCTGTCCATTATCAGAAACAGAGGAAACAACTGTTGAGCTTCGTGGAACAGTCAGTACAGACTGTGCACCTGATGTGCTGCCCATTTCATCCAGTCTCCAGATAAAGGTACTGGTTCCCTCATGTGATGTGATTTTCATTCCAAGTCTCATTGCTGCCAGTGCCTGCGCATCGCTTCCAAGGCTCAGTTTCTCTCTGTCAAAATATACCTTACATGGTGCATTCTGGCATTGCAGATAAACCGTTCCATGCACTGCATCCTGATCTACTCTGCTGTCTGCATTGCTGTAAAGTACTGCAATTCCATTCTTGTTCTGAGCAGTCGATCTGTAAAAATGTTCCAGATTTTCTGTTGAAAGTGGTTTCAGTGAATCCGGATTTCCATTCAGAACCAGATCGCAGGTCTTGTCAAAAGGACCGCTCTCACTTGTCGATATCAGTAAAACGGTATCACCCTTACTCACAGTTCCTGCCATTGGAGTAACATTGGTGGAATTGATTCCTGTAAGTGTAAACCAGGCATATGTAGTACCGGTTGCTGCTGCCAGAAGAAGCAGAATCCACAGCACAGCTTTTGAAAATGATTTTTTTAACTGATCAACTTCTGTATTCAAAGCCTTGCCTCCTTATTTTCAGGATTCTTTTACGACTCCTGCAAAAGACACAGAAAGGTTCTTAAGTGTCTGGCTGCAAAGATTTCTGGTACAGTCCTCGTCACAGCCTTCCAGCCAGATATAGAGATCGATCTGTACCGGATCTCCTGCGGAACCATTCTTTCCGGTTGTTGTACATAATTTCAGTGAGCCTGACTTCAGACTGACAGTTCCTGTATTTTTGTCATATGTACAATAAGCCGCTGAGGTATATGGCGTAAAGGAGACGGTTGTTCCGTCTGTTTTGGTGCAGTCCAGTACATCTCCTTCCTTACCTGTTGCTGTATTGTATTCTGCCTCGGGGTTTTTCTTATCGCTGATTGCAAAAATATATTCTGCTTCTGTCGGCTGGTTCCTGCCTGCTTTGTGTACTACAAAACCTGCACGGATCGCGGAAGAAATCGGATTCTTCTCATCGCTATCCTCAAAGCCGATATCCGCAATATAAATATCGGTTGACTCCCCGTTGCTTTTAAGAAAAAGGCTTGTCTTGTAATAATCAGTATATGCACCCTTTCCAAACAGATTTGCCACCAGATTGGACTGGTTCTCGGTTCCATTGGTAAAGCCAAGTACTTTCTGGAAACCGCCGCTGATTCTGTTGGTAGAAACCGGATTCAGCTGTCCGGAAAAGCTGTCCAGGACTGCGGCTGAACCATAGGTGCCATTATATGAATTGCTGATCTGCAGGTTTACGCCTGCGCCTGCTGCCATACGGACTTTTGTTGTATGGCGGCTGGTATTATATATATACCAGGCATATGTTGCTGATGCGGCTGCAAGCAATGCGATAAGCAGCGCAACTGTGCCTGTTCTTAATTTGCCTTTGAGCTGTTTTTTGTCTGATTTATTTACCTGTTCCATAACATTGGAAATTATGGACACCTCCCCTTCTTTCTACATGATAATCCCATTTATACACTATAATAGCACATTGATTTCCATTCAGCAATGCGTCAAGGCTACAGATTTTCGCATTTGTAGCAACAAAATTGAAAATTTTATTTGTTTTCCCGTATAAGAGAAAGAAAGACCTGAGTTCCACTGCTGAACAGAACTCAGGTCTTTCTTTATTTTTTATTTGATTAATTAACTATTACTTTACATCTGACAGATTTTCTGCCGGATGTAACGGTGATTGTTGCTGTGCCTTTACTTCTGGCAGTGATCTGTCCTTTACTGTTTACAATGGCTATTTTGGTATTACTGGATTTATAAGTGATTTTTTCTCCGCTGGTCAGTGGCTGAAGGACCGGTTTGAGTGTTGCTTTTTGATTTCTTTTTAGTTTCAGAGAAGTGGCAACGCCTGTGATCTTCGTGGTTTTTACAGTTGTTTTCTGTACTGTCACAGTGATATTCTTCTTCAGTCCGCTTCTCAGTGCTATGGTTATTATGGCCTTTCCACTTCTGGTTCCTGCCTGGATCGTGCAGGTTCCGTTGCTTCTTCCGTAAACTTTTGCAATATTCGTATTGCTGGATTTCCAGGATACGATGGAATCTCCTTTTGCAAGTCCTGAAACTCTCAGAAGTGTTGTTTTCTGGCTGGTTTTCAGGAGGATGCTGCTTATGTTTACTTTTATGGATGGTTTCAGTTTATTTCCGTAATTTCTTGTCTCTGTTTTGCCACAGGTGCTGCATTTGTGGGTCTGTTTTGCCGGTGCCAGGGCAGTAGCCGCTGTTGTCGTTTTCCATGTTGTAAATTTATGTGCCACAACCGATACTTCCTGGTTCCTGGTTTTTCCGCATACCGTACAGGTAAATGTTTTTGTACCTTTCTTTGTACAGGTGCTTGCTGTTGTGATCTTTCCTTCATCCCAGGTGTGGTCTTTGAGTGGGGTCTCTTTCTGTTCTTTGAGGATCTTTCCACATACGGAGCAATGGCTTCCTTCTGTCTTTCCTGCTTTTGTACAGGTTGACTCTACAGCTGCGTCCTTGACTTCTTTATGCTCTGACAGTGGGATTTCTTCTGTTTTTGTTGCTCCGCATGCACTGCAGGTGTAGGTTTTTTCTCCTTTCCGGGTGCAGGTTGCTTCTTTTGTGATCTTTCCTTCATCCCAGGTGTGTGTATGTTCAACCTCAAGGGTCTTTGTGGCTCTGCAGACGTAAATTCTGCTCTGACTTGAGGAACTGTAGTACACAGAAATATATTCTCCTGCATCGTCCAGCGTCACACCCGATTTCTTATATATGTGTGTTGCAGAATATACCGACGCATCCGATGCTTCCTTGTCAAATTCCGGTGATTCTGAGGAATCGTATTTCTTTACTGCGGAATAGGTTCCGTCTTCTTTTGCGGTAAGTTTATAGATCTGGCTGGTGTCTGTAGAAATATTGGTTCTGTATACCCCCAGTTCGATGTTTTCTCCCTCCTTGACCTTCTGCGGAGAAATATACAGCGTATTATAGGAATCATAGTAATCATCCGAGATTTTGTACGGAACCTTAACTTCATCCAGCAGATGATTTTTGTCGGTTATGTTTTCCGGAAGTCCGGATGGATCTGCAGAGTTTACAAAGCATTTATCTGCTTCATTTATTTCCCATTCTCCTTTTACAGATACTCTGATCTTCTTTCCGGATTCTGCTGTTGCCCATACCTGTTTCGGCAGAATTGCTGCAACTTTTTTGATGCTTTCTATGTTATCCATCGTCTTATAAATAACATATTCTCTGGCATCTGCCGTCACACTCGTCACATAAGATGGCATTTCCTCTGTGATGTCCGCAAATCTGGTTGTATAACTGATCTGTGCCTCTGAACCTGTTGCTGCATCCTGAAGTCCCGTAATCTGCACCCGATAGCCGTCTGTATATCTGGAACCAGAATAATCAGAAGGCTGTACCATGTCGATCTCGACTCCTGATACTCTCAGTTTCCCGTTCTCCTTCGTGCATTCATAGGAATTTCCGGTGTTAAGGTTTGTGATCACTGCGGTTACTTTCGTGGAATCCGCAATTTTCAGTGTGTTTTTATTTATTCGTACGGACCAGGCACTTGAAGACGGTGACACCAGCCGGGACGGCATATATCCTGGTGCCGGAAACGCACTGAACGGCAGGTCTGAAGTATTTCCAGATGCTACATCTGCTCCGATTGCAATGCCTCCGGAGAATCCGTACTGAACATCTGACAGAGAAGCTTCGATCAATGCATATCTGTGTCCTGTTGTATCCCATGACTGGGATCTGAGAGAATATCCCTCGTTCATCCAGCCTGTGATAGCTCCCTGAGGAGTATATCCTCTCGCAAGAATGTTATGTCTGCACGGAGCGCCTGCATTCCACATCTCGTCACTCATATCAGCCGGCTTGCTGGAATCACTCACCCAATGGCTGAATTCAAAATTACGAACGAGAGCCTGCACCTGAAGAGAATCCGAATGTGTGGAACTATTCTTCAGTGAATTCAGACCTGACAGCCAGCGATAGAAATTTGTCATTGCTGTCATCGCTGTATGTGTATCCTGGGTCAGCACTCCTGCCGCATATGGCGCGGAAGTAGAGCACGGTTCCTGATACCATGTGGAACTGTCTGAATTTGAATAAGTTGCTCCGGCATATCTTGCCTTTGCATATTCATCAGCAACCTCTTTTAAGGTTCTGCTTTTGAACGGTTCCATTTCGTCTGCATCGTATACGATTGTGTCCCCGGAAGAAAAAAGTTCTCCTACGCCATCTGAAAATAAGCTTTCTTCTTCACTGACAGGTGATTCTTCGGTTTCTGTATTTGTTTCCTCCACGCCCGCTTCTGTGTCCTCTTCGGTCACTTCCACCTGTTCTTCATCATCTTCGGTTTCTGAGATTTCTGATTCTCCATCCCAGGCCACATCCGCTTCAGGAGTTTCTGATTCATCCGCTTCATCCATCTGCGTAAATTCATCTTCCCAGGTTACATCTTCTGCATAAACAACAATTCCTGCCTGTGATACAGTCAATGTAACTGCCAGCAAAATCCCTATTATTTTTTTCTTCATTTTCACCCCTCCTGATGTTCTTTTTATCATTTTATCGTATTTTTTTATTTTCGTAAATTTAATGACAGATTTTTTTATTTTCGACAACTTTCACAATCCCGATTTTTCACATTTGTAAAAATTTACGATAAATTTTTACATAAAAAGTATCCAACCAGAAAGTTTCTGATTGAGTGCCTGCCATTATACCTGGATAAATTTTCAGTTTCGTTTCATGAAATGATAAATTATAACTCCGACTGCTGCAAGTACCGCAATTCCAGCAATCCAGAGGAGGGGATTCTGGCTTTTGGAAGATTTGCTGGTGGTTACAGTCTGGCCTGAAGTCTGAACATCGTCCTTCTCTGGCTGTCCGGTGGTCTCTGGATCTGGTGCATCGGTTGACTCTGGGCTCTCTGTCGATGCCGGTGTATTTGTTGGCTCCGGAGTTTCCGTCGGTGCTGATGTCTCTGTCGGTACCGGTGTGTCGGTTGCCTCTGGTATATCAGTCACTTCCTGTGCTTCCGTTGGTGTAACTGAATCTGCTGCTCCTGTTACGGACGGTACTGCTGTCACCTGTGGATTCTCTGTCGTTGAAGGTGCTGTCGATGGTGTGGCAGTATTTTCGGAAATTGCTGCCGCTGTGCCGGAATTTTCCGGTACCGGTGTCATATCCAGCAATTCTGTCCCGTCAGAGTTCTCATAAGTACCATGTTCCTTCGCCCATTCTTCTGTCTTCTCAAGATCTACCCAGCCTTCCTGGTCGTCGATCGTTGTAACACCCCAGTGACTTCCATCGACAAGTTCTGCATCCTCTGTGATATGAAAAGTCTCTCCATTCTGGATATCACGAACTCCTGGAACTTCACCGTATTTGATTCCCGGACCCTGATAGAGTTTCTGACTTCCGTCCTCAGAGTAAGCTTTGACATCGTAATCTGCATTGTAATCCACATTGTCACTTCCTGCGATATACAGTTCGGAATCTATTGCTTCCTTGCGGGACTGTGCCGGCTTACAGTCATCGAGCGGCACGTATCCATGCATGCCATGGTATTCTGTATAGCCCCAGGTTCTGTTATTCTCCTTATCCTCTGTCTCGCCCTCGATATGTAAGGCTGTACCGTTCGGGATCTGACTGTCATTCAGCTTCGAAGAACTCAGATCCGGCAGAGAATATATGTCGATCCCTCCCGCTTTAGATTCTACGATCATGTAATAATCTGTCGTATAATCAGGATTTTGCTTCTCCTGCTGTACATCTGCCATAACATTTACGCTCATCAGGAATCCCATCAGAACGACCAGAAAACTCTTTATTATCTTTTTCATTTTATCTTCTCCTGTATGGTTTGGCTTTATCCACAAATTCTGTTTCTATCATACCATAGTGAAGTTCTAATGATAATCCTTTTTATCATAAAAAATGGGAATTTTTTCGACTTTTACAGGAAACTCTGTGGATAAAAAGGGACATCCCCGAAGAAATCCTCGGGGATGTCGTTTAATCATGGCATTTGATTAAAATCAGTTTAACAGTTTAATTTATTTATACAGAGGTCCGTAGTTCTTGCAAGCACGGAAGTCTGCACCTTCTTTATCCATTCCGAATGCATTCCATGCTGCCGGACGATAGATATCTTTTTCCGGAACGTTGTGCATGGATACCGGAATACGAAGCATTGAGCACATTGTGATCAGGTCAGCTCCGATATGTCCATAGGAGATAGCACCGTGGTTAGCTCCCCAGTTATTCATTACATCATAAGCTGTCTTGAACGGTCCTTCTTTGCCATCGCATCTTGGTGCGAACCATGTACATGGCCATGTGTAGTCTGTACGTTTCCAAAGTTTGTCAGATACTTCTTCCGGAAGGGCTACTGTCCATCCTTCTGCGATCTGCAGAACCGGTCCAAGTCCTTTAACAAGGTTCAGACGGATCATTGTTGCAGGCATCTGAGCTTTTGTTTCATAACGGCTGGAGTATCCGCCTCCACGGAAGTATCCGTTGTCAGCCATACACCATTCTGTGTTATCCATGATTGCTTTCTGGTCTTCTTCTGTGATATCCCACCACTGTTTCATAACAGCATTGCCGTTTTCGTCTTTTGCTTCGCCGTTAGCGTCAAGGCAGGCAGCACCGGAGTTGATCAGGTGAAGGAATCCGCCAGCTTCTTTGGCAACACCCTCAAGGTCATATCCTGTAGCTTTCTTAACTGCCTCCGGGCTCCAGTATGTACGAACGTCAGCAAAGATCTGAGCTCTGTTTGTAAGGAGTTTCATGAACATCATTCCAAGACCGTTGAGAACGTCGTTCTCTGTAGCAAGGATATACGGCTCACGAGCTCCGTTCCAGTCAAATGAAGTATTCAGCATTGCTTCTGCGAAGTCACCGTTCGGATAGAAGTCTGTCCACTGTCTCTGTCCCTGGAAACCAGCTGCCAGAGCGTTGTGTCCGATTGCTTCTTCAGAGAATGCAGGATCAAGGTTATCGCAGCCGTTCATCAGCTCTTTGATGATAACTGCCATCTTAACTACGAATTCAAACTGCTCTTCTTTCTTTTCTGGAGAGAACTGCAGTTCTTCCGGGTTCTTGTCCCAGCCGATCTTACATGTTTCTTTAGCCCATTTGAGAGCTTTTTCAAATTCTGCATGATCATAGATACCTTCTGTCATACGACGGATGATTTCTACCTCATCAACGGATTCAACACGCATTCCAAGATAGGATTCGATGAAATCGGAATCAATGATAGATCCGCCGATACCCATTGTAACGGAACCGATCTGCAGATAGGATTTTCCTCTCATGGAAGCTGCTGCAACTGCTGCACGTCCAAATCTGAGTAATTTTTCTTTAACGTCTTCCGGGATAGATGTATCATCAGCTTCCTGAACATCATGTCCATAGATACCGAATGCCGGAAGTCCCTTCTGTGCATGTGTAGCAAGAACGGATGCAAGATAAACTGCTCCAGGTCTCTCTGTTCCGTTGAATCCCCATACAGCTTTGATTGTCTGCGGATCCATATCCATTGTCTCTGCACCATAGCACCAGCAAGGTGTAACTGTAACTGTGATATCAACGCCTTCTTTGCGGAATTTATCAGCACATGCTGCACTCTCACCTACACGTCCGATTGTTGTATCAGCGATAACAACCTTAACCGGCTCACCGTTGGAATATTTTAAATTTTCTTCAAAAAGCTTTGCAGCGGACTTAGCCATGTTCATTGTCTGCTCTTCAAGAGATCCTCTTACGTCCAGGGCTCCTCTACGTCCATCAATTGTTGGTCTGATACCGATAACCGGATAGCTGCCTACTAATCTGCTCTTTGCCATGCTAAATTACCTCCATTATAAGTAATTGTCTATTGGGAGTTTCTGACAACAACTGTGAACAGTCCACAAAAAGCTCCCTTGTTTTCTATACTTCATAGTATACAATTGCCAAGGCATAATTACTTGTGTTATAATAGCAAAAAGTAGTACAATATTCACTTTTTTGACTGTGAATATGATTTTTTTGAAAAAAACATATAAGGAGGAGATTTTTTTGCACGATCTGGACCGTAACGAAGACCGCCTGAGGGGAACTTATGAATTCCCGTTTGAATTCCATCATATAGAACCCAGCCATCCCCGCTATGTCATGTCCTATCACTGGCATGTCGAATATGAGATCATACGCATCCTGAAGGGTTCTCTCTCTGTCACTTTAGACGAAAAAAGCTTCACAGCAACAGCGGGAGATATCATTTTTATACACAGCGGCATCCTGCACAGCGGGATTCCCGAGGATTGTGTGTATCAGTGTATTGTTTTTGACGGAAATACTTTTCTGAAATATAATTCTGTCTGTTCAACCTATATGCAGAAAATTATTCATCAGGAAATCCTTATTTATCATCATTTCACCCCGGCATCTGAAGAAATCTGTGCCACTGTGAACAGTATTTTTGATGCTCTCTGGATGCGGCCATCCGGATATGAAATGACCGTTATTGGACAATTTTACCACTTTTTCGGTATTGTTTTTGGCAATCATTACTACCTGGAAAGCGTTACCAGAACGCGGCGTGATTACAAGCGTATCCTGCAGCTGAAACAGGTACTTGACTTTATCGAACACAACTATGCCTCCCCCCTTACTCTTCAGCAGCTTTCCTCTTCCGTATCCATGTCGCCGAAGTATTTCTGCAGATTTTTCTCTGAGATGACACATCAGACGCCGATGGATTATCTGAACCATCAGAGGATCGAGCAGGCGTGTTATCAGTTGTCGACTACGGATGATTCGATCACGGAGATCGCTTATCGGAATGGGTTCAATGATCTGAGCTACTTTATTCGAACATTCAAGAAGTACAAGGGGATGACGCCTGGGAAATATAAGCGTTCCTAACTCTATCTCATGATGTAACAAAACTCAGGGCACATAATAACCCTGAGTTTTACATTTTATATGAGTTCTTTTATCCTGATTTCGAATTCTTTGCCGTACTTCTCATATTTATGTTCTCCAACTCCCGTTACCTGGAGCATTCTTTCCTTATCTACTGGCTTCAGGATACACATGTGGATCAGTGTCTTGTCTGAAAATACCATATACGGCGGGATCTTCTCCCGGCGGGCGATCTCGGTGCGGAGTTCACGGAGTTTCTGGAAAAGCGGCTGGTCTTCTTCGGTGAGTCCGCTGACCGGTGCTTTGCGTTTCCGGGATAGCTTTTCTTTTGGTTTCTTTTCCTGTTCTTTTGGAAGTTTCATCTGTATCGTACTGTCCTGCGCCAAAAGTTCACCGATCCGCGGGCCAAACTTCACGATCGTATAGCCGTCGTCTGAGAGCCGCAGGTAATCCTGCACCAGAAGTTCGTTGAAGATCTGGCGCAGACGATAGGCCGGGACTTTGGAGAGTTTTCCATAGGAAGGATTTTCTTCCATATGGTATTGTCGGATCTTGGCAGTATTTGCGCCGTGCAAGGTGTCCAGGATCACATTCACACCGTATCTCTGATGACTGCTGTTGATGCACTCCGCGATTGCTTTTGCCTCTTCGGTGACATCTTTTTCTTCGAATTCTGTCAGGCAGTTGGAACAGTTTCCGCAGTAGGCTGCACCGTATTCTCCGAAATATCTCAGAATATAGGACCGCAGACAGTCATGTGTGAAGCAGTAAAAAGTCATCTGCCGCAGTCGCTCTTCATCGCGCTGCATGACCAGTTCCTGTGTAGCATCATCCAGTTCCTCATTGTCCTGATTATTTTCAATGAAAAAGCGATTTGTGATTACATCCTGTCCACTGTACAGAAGGATGCATTTTGACGGCTCTCCGTCACGTCCTGCCCTTCCTGCCTCCTGGTAATAACTTTCCATGTTTTTCGGCATATTGTAGTGGATGACGTAGCGGACATCCGGCTTATCGATTCCCATTCCGAACGCATTTGTCGCCACCATGATCGGACTGCGGTCATAGATAAAATCATCCTGATTGATGCGTCGTTCTTCATCGGAAAGTCCGGCATGATAACGCGTCGCGCGGAATCCGTCCCGGATCAGTTTCCCACAGACTTCTTCCACCAGTTTTCTGGTCAGGCAGTAGATGATCCCGCTCTCGTCCGGGTGCTGCTCTATGTAATTCTTCACTTCTGCGTATTTATCTTTCGGTGATTCTACCTGAAAAAAGAGATTGCTCCTGTCAAATCCAGTAGTCACGACATAAGGTGTCTTAAGCATAAGGATATTCTGGATATCATCCCTGACTTCTTTCGTTGCAGTCGCCGTAAATGCTGCCACGACCGGGCGCTTCGGAAGTTTCTCAATAAATTCTGTGATCTTGAGATAACTTGGCCGGAAATCCTGTCCCCACTGTGAAACGCAGTGTGCCTCATCCACAGCAACCATCGCGATATCTGCATTCACCGCAAATGAAAGGAACGAATCTGTCAGAAGCCGCTCCGGTGCCACGTAGATGATCGGATATCTTCCCTCTACTGCCAGTGACAAAGCCTTGTAATACTGTCCCTGCGTCAGTGAACTGTTGAGATATGCCGCGTGGACACCCGCCTCATTCAACGCCCGCACCTGATCTTTCATGAGAGAGATCAGCGGGGAAATGACCAGCGTGATCCCCGGAAAGATCAATGCCGGGATCTGATAGCACAAAGATTTCCCTGCACCTGTCGGCATCACGCCAAGCACATCCCTGCCGGAAAGCAGTTCGTCAATCACCTGTTCCTGTCCTTCACGGAAGGTATCATATCCAAAATATCTTTTTAAAATGTCGTACTTCTCGTCTGTCATCCAAAACCTGCTTTCCTGAATATTTTATTTAATAACGAACGCTCGCCTCGCGATATTCGTCATTTCTGTCAATGTAGTAAGTTGCTCTGTTTTTTCCTATTGTAAATACATACATTGGGTATTTATTTTTGAGCGTTTTGAGAATCTTCTTTCCTGTTCCGTTCGGATTGCATCTCATAATATACGCTGTTCTGTAGCGATTGGAGTATCGCACGTAATAGATCTTACCTCCAATATATTTGATATCAGAGAAGTATCCCAGGCCAATGTATGTTGATTTTCTGGTCGCAACATTATAAATATACAGCTTTGTGGGTGAGTTGTCATCTGGGATCTGTCTGTACCCGTATGCATAGTTTCCACGCATTGCCTGCAGATAAAGGCTTCCATTCTCCAGTTTAAATCCGCTCTTTCCAATTGTATAACTGTAAGTTCTGATGCGTGTATTATACTTATAACTGAAGTACAGTTTATTGCCATACGTTCCCACATATTCGAGACGGTTTTCATTGGCAAATCCTGTAGCAGCCACAACCTTTTTGCCGGATGATGTTTTCTGGTAGAGGCGGCTCCTCATCTGATATTTCCTGTTAAATTCAATGGAAAGATAGTAAGTGCGGCCTTTGCCGCGAATTGTAGTATAATTGATGTTATCTGCCTGCACCGGAACTGCCATCAGCACCAGTAATATAGACACCAGTAATGCAATCCCAATTTTTTTCATAAATAGCTCCTCCTTTTCTTTTCATAAACACAATAAAGAATCTGTCTCATTTAAAGTGAAAACAGATTCTTTATCTTATGTAAAATACTTTATGATATTCATAATACTTCATTCAAAACAGATAGTGCATACTCTGCCAAGCTGTGATCCTCCTCACCGGTTCCTCCGCTGATTCCCAGGCCTCCGATGATCGTATCTCCAACCTTAAGTGGTACACCGCCGCCAAAGATCACGATCCTGCCGCCATCCATCTTGTCTACGCCGTAAAAAGTTCCTCCCGGCTGTGCCAGGATACTGAGTTCCTTCGTAGACATCTTGACTGCGACTGCTGTGTAGGCTTTCTTGGTAGCCACATCAAAACTTACAAGGAATGCTCCGTCCATGACATGGACTGCGATCGGATTTCCATCCGGACCGCAGACCGCGATCACCGCTTTCTTGCCACGACGCGCTGCTTCCTGTTCGATTTTGTCTATCAGGCGCTTTGCGCTGTCCAGAGTGATCCGTCCCTGGATTCCCATTCGTTTGAGAACTTCCTGGATCACTGCCTCGCTTGTCGCCGGAGTCTGTACTGCTGCCACTGGTTCTGCCTCTTTTCCACCGGAAGGTCTGCTTTCTTCCTGGTTTTGTACCGGCTGCTCTGTGGTTTCTGTATATCTGGCCATGATATACAGATAATCACTCAGACGGTTCATGTATTTCTTTGCGCCGTTGTCTGCTCCGAATTTCACACTGACAGCTGCCAGATCACGCTCCGCTCTCCTTGCAACTGCCCTTGCGATATCCAGTTCTGCTGACAGACGGCTGCTGCCCGGAAGGATATTTTCTTCCTTCGGGCAGCTGAACAGGCCATCCAGACGATCGATCTCGTCTTCAAGCTGTCCTGTCTGATCATCTTCTGTCCTGAACTCTCTGTTAAAAGGATCTGCCACGCCTGATACGATCGTATTCAGATTCTTCTGGATATCCTCAAGAAAGTGGATATCCTCAGCTTTATCCATCATGGTCTTGATAAGTCCAAGATGACTGGTCAGCTCATCAATCGTTCCTACCAGTTGAATACGGTCATCTGACTTGGAGACATTTTTTGTACGGACAAGGTTCGTAGTCCCCTTGTCACCGTTTGTTGTATAAATGCTCATCTCGGCATCTCCCATGTCATTTTTGATTTAGAAGGACCAAAGTTTGGTGTAGATCTTGATGATATCTTCTTTGGTCGGTGTTCGTGGGTTCGTTGGTGTGCAGGCATCCGCAAGTGCCGCCTCAGCCATCTTATCCACTGCTGCAAAATATGCATCTGGAGTGATGGTACCAAGCTCCTGGATAGTCATCGGAATATTCATTTCCTTCTGCATGAACTGGATCCAGTTCACAAGAGAACGTACACTCATAACCTGGTTGTAATTGCTCAGTCCCAGGATGTGTGCAACTAACGCATATCGTTCTACTGCAGGAAGATATGTCTTCTGGCTTCTGCTTCTCTTGTTGATGTTCGCATTGAATTCCACAATGTGAGGAAGGAGCATCGCGTTTGCTCTTCCGTGAGGAATATGGAACATCGCACCAAGCTGATGGGCCATGCTGTGTGTGATACCAAGTCCCGCTGTGTTAAAGGAAAGTCCTGCCAGACAGGAGGCCACGTGCATCTTCTGTCTTGCGTGCATATCACTTCCGTCGAGATATGCTCTGAGGAGGAATACTCCGCAGATTTCCATTGCTTTCTCTGCGAGTGCTGCTGAGAATTCGTTATGTCCGGTACTTACATAGGATTCCAGTGCATGTGTGAACACATCCATTCCTGTATCTGCTGTAATCGCCGGAGGTACGCTCTTAACAAGCTCTGCATCCAGAATCGCTTCATCAGCTGTCAGGCTGTCAGAAACCAGTGGGTATTTAACTTTTGCTTCGGTATCATTTACAACTGCAAAAGAAGTTACTTCTGATCCTGTTCCACTTGTGGTCGGAATTGCGATCAGTCCAACCTCGCCGTAATGGTTGATCTTCAGGGCAAACTCACGGATTGCCTTGGAAGAGTCAATTGCAGAACCACCGCCAACTGCGATGATTGCTTCCGGCTGATAGCTCAGGAATTTCTTAACTCCGTCTGCGATTTTGTCGACCGGTGCATCCGGTACAACGTTATGGAAAATATCATATTCCTTACCAGCTTTTTCCAGAGGTCTGGTAATCAGATCAATCATTTTGCTCTGCACTACAAATGGGTCTGTAATGATCAGAACTCTTTTGTATGGAATGTTCTCAAGACGTTCCAGTGCATTCTCTCCAAAATGAATCGCTGTTTTCATTTCAAAGGTCTTCATATCTGTTGCTCCCTTTCTATGGCTGCATGTCAGGATAGAGACATTTTACGCCTGCATCTTTGAAATAACCCATCCATTTGTCTGATGGTTTCCTGTCCGTTACAACCACATCTACATCCCGCAGTTTTCCTGCTACAGAAAAAGCGGTCTGATCAAATTTTGTGCTGTCTACAACCAGAATCTTCTCACGCCCTGATGCGATCATGGCTTTTTTTGTTGTGCCAAAGGATTCCTTTGATTCCATGATTCCCCACTCATGATCCAGTGCCTTGCAGGAGATAATGACCTTGTCTACATAATAGGACCGGATCGACTCCTCTGTTCTGGAGCCCAGGAATGCAAGATATCCTTCTTTCATGACACCTCCGGTTGAAATAATATTCCAGCCGGATACGTCAGAAAGTTCAAGAAGAATCTCCATGGAATTTGTGATTACAGTGAGACGCTCTTTCTCCTTAAGTGCTTTTGCTACAAAGACAGCTGTGGTACTTGCATCAAGAAAAATGTGGTCTCCCTCCTGCACCAGAGAGGCGGCAATCTCCGCCATTTTTTGTTTTCCGCTTACGTTCTGGTTTTTGCGGATATTGAAGGGCAAATCGATACTTACATCCTCGTTTATGACTGCACCGCCATAGCTTTTGATAGCAAGCCCTTCCTTTTCGAGCTTGTCAAGATCGCGGCGGATCGTTTCTTCTGAAACTTCGTAGAGCTGACTGAGTTCGCTTACTACGACCTTCTTTTCTGTCTGAAGTTTCTCCAGAATTAAATTCCGTCTTTCTAATGCCAGCATTTACTTTGCCCCCTTTTGAGAACATTTATTTTTATAAAAGAGAATCCATCATTCGTTTATCCGGATGTGCAATGACAGATGAATCCAGGTACATACCTTTTTCTGCCACGAATTCTTTTGCTTTCTCGATGGAAGCTTCTACTGCTGAAACTTCTCCTGTAAGAAGCATGTAGGATTTTCCACACATACCTTTTGCGATACGAAGTTCGATAACGTCTACGATCGCAGTCTTGGCTGCCTGGTCTGCTGCTTCGATAATGGAAGCGGCATCATATGTCTCCAGAATTCCCAGAGCACTGATTCCTTCTACCTGTGTTGTTCCATACATTGCCGGGAAAAGGGATTCGTGCGGGTTACCAAGTACAAAGCTGTCGATACATTTGTCCTCATATGTGGTTACTGCTGCGTCAACAGCGGCTTTTACTGCACTTAAATCGCCTGTGATAATTGCAATATATTTTCCCGGACATACGGTCTGTGCCTCGACGATCTCTACATCAGAGGTCTTTACCATGGTATCTGCTGCTGTGATACCTGTGGCAGTCGTTTTAAATTCAATCATTCCGATTGCTTTACTCATGTTCTGCACGTCCTTTCTACTTTGCTGCGATTATGATATGGCGATCTGTTACTTCAGTTACTCTTCCTGAGATACTTGCATGGATGCTTACGCTTAATCCGTCAGCATGCTGCGCGATCATCTGTCCCTTTGTTACTGTGTCGCCTGTTTTCACAATTGCCTGTGCCGGTGCTCCGATATGCTGGCTCAGAAGGATCTTAACCTTGGATACCGGAACTACGTTCTCGTCCATCGGTGCGTCCTTGTCGTATTTTGTCAGTCCTAAACGGGCCATCAGACGTTCTTCCGGAACCTTGCGATATTCTCTTGAAGGTTTAACCGGTACCGGCTGAACTCCCTGAGGAGGTCTGATACCTGCTTTACGAAGTCCGCCCTTCATGTCTGCAAGAAGTGATCTTGGTGCAAGACTCTGCGGGCAGGCATACATTTCGCATACACCGCAGGAACTGCAGAATGCGGAATTGATGTATGGATTTACATCTCTGAAATCTCCGGCAGATGCTGCTCTCATAAAGCGTGCCGGGTCGATCGGGTGTCCGAGGTTATGTCTCGGGCAAAGGTCTGTACAGGTATTACACTGGCAGCAAATAGATGCTGCACGTTTTAAGTCGATTGCTGAAGTTCTTCTTTTCTTCATGACGATCTGATGATCGTGTGGAAGAACGAGAACTGCGTTTGTTGTTTTGGTCACCGGATCTGATCCGTTGCCAATGCGTCCCATCATCGGTCCGCCTACAAAATAAACAGGATCTTTTGTGGTAATGTCACCAGCCTGTGCTACTACTTCATCCAGTGTACAGCCCAGCGGAACCTTGACTGTTACAGGATGACCGACTTCTGCTACTACAGACACGTATTTCTCTGTTACAGGCTTCTGTGATGTCACTGCCTGATATACATTGTAGATCGTCTCTACGTTGAATACAATGACGCCCTGCTCAATCGGCAGTCCGCCAGGTCTGCAAACACGTCCTGTAGCTTCATAGATCAGCACAACTTCATCGCCCATCGGATACACTTCATCAAGAAGATGGATCTTCAGGCCGGGGAATTCCTCAATGTGCTGCTGCAGTGCCTTGATCGTCTGAACATAGGATTTCTTGATTCCGATGATTGCCTGTGAAGCACCAACGGTTTCCATAACCATATGGAAAGTTTTCATGATCTCATATGCATGTTTTTCAAGTAACTGTCTGTGAAGTTTCAGCAATGGTTCACATTCTGCACAGTTCATAAGAATTGTGTCCGCCTTGTCAGTAAGCTTGGCGTATGTCGGGAAACCGGCTCCACCTGCACCTACGACGCCACTGTCCTGTATAATTTTCTGTAAATCTTTGATTTCCATGGCGTTACTCCAATCCTGCACCATCATCGATGATTCCGACGATTGCGGCATCGATCGGTGCTGTTTCTTCACCGCAGCCAATCCTTGCTGCGCTTCCTTGTGCCACCAATACATATTCCCCGATTCCTGCGCCGATGATATCGATCGCAACGATCTGGGATAAGTCAGTTTTCATATGATGCACCGGCTCCACAATCATGAATTTCTGTCCTATTAACTTGTCACTCTTCCGCGTGGAAACCACGCTTCCAACTACTTTACCTACTATCATGTGTGTGCCTCCGCATTATTATATAATCCCCTAATGCCGGTGGCATACGCCACCGGCTGATCCAGGAGATTCGTATTTACTTTATGATGGTAACTGTATTGCCTGTGGCAATCTTTGCTGCATTCGCTTCATCTGTATCAATGTGCATTTCCAGTGTAAAGCTGTCGTCTACACGGATCGCAACATGATTGAAAATAGTTCCGCGCTCGTTATCTGCCTTGACAGAAACGATATCACCGTTCTTGACACCGGCTGCCTGTGCATCCTTAGGAGACATATGGATGTGACGCATAGCCACGATACATCCCTCTTTGAGATAGATGGCACCCTTCGGTCCAACGATCGCGATCGGTGCGCTTCCTGCAATGTCACCGGACATACGTACCGGAACATTCATTCCAAGTTTGATGGCATCTGTTGCTGATACCTCAACCTGTGTTGCACTGCGGACCGGTCCGAGTACACGGACGTTCTCGATCGCACGGAGTTTCAGACCAATAATCGTAACAGTTTCGTTTGATGCGAACTGTCCGCCCATCAGATCTTTCTTCTTGGTGAGCTGATATCCAGGTCCGAATAATGTCTCTACGTGCTCTTGTGTCAGGTGAACGTGTCTTGCGGAAACTCCGATCGGAACCATGAAGCCATTGCCTTTTTCTTCTGACTGATTGATGGCGTCAATGACCATCTTTGTGATCAGTTCGATATTCTTTGATTCCAAGATTACACCTGCTTTCTTCCGTTTTCAGGATCTTTGGTTATTTGATTGACGGAAGGATTTTTTCTACGTCTGTGTGTGGTCTCGGGATTACGTGTGTAGCAACGAGTTCTCCAAGTCTGGATGCTGCTGCGCTTCCGCTCTCTACTGCAGATTTAACAGCTCCTACGTCTCCACGTACCATAACTGTTACCAGTCCGGATCCGATCTTCTCTGTTCCTACAAGTGCAACGTTAGCTGCTTTGCACATCTGGTCTGCTGCTTCGATAGCTGCTGTAAGTCCTCTGGTTTCTACCATTCCTAATGCTTCCTGTGTCATGATCATATCCTCCTTATGGATAAATAAAAATTAATTCTGGTTACTGTTCACTTCGTTCACAGCAACTTGGTCAAAATGCATTCCAAATCACCTACGGTGATAGCATTTTGCCCTGCATGTCTCGGGATTTTGCCATATTCATGGCAAAACACCTCGCGGGATATTCCCTATAAACAGTAACTAATTGTCTGCTACTTCCTGTGTTTTCTTCTTCCATCGGCTCGCACTCAGCTCTACGAGTTTGACGATCTCCTCGTGCGGCCGTGCGATCACTGCATAACTTGCCGGTTTCTTAATCGCGCCTGCAACAGCGGCTTCAACTGCTTCGTTCACCGCTGATACATCGCCCTGTATGATAAGAGTTACCAGTCGTCCGCCCAGCTTACGTTCCCATGACGCCAGCTCAACGTCTGCAGTTTTGCACATAATGTCGAGCGCGTTGATTGCGGCAACAACACCTGTGATCTCAATAAAACCATATGCTTTATTCATGAGCGAACTCCTTTTGACTGATCTGTATGTATTCCACTAAGATCAGATCTTTGGAAGAATTTTCTCTACGTCTGTGTGCGGTCTCGGGATTACGTGTGTAGCAACGAGCTCTCCAAGTCTGGATGCTGCTGCGCTTCCGCTCTCTACTGCTGCCTTAACAGCTCCTACGTCTCCACGTACCATAACTGTTACCAGTCCGGATCCGATCTTCTCTGTTCCTACAAGTGCAACTTCTGCTGCCTTTGTCATTGCATCGGCTGCTTCAATTGCAGCTGTCAGTCCTCTGGTTTCTACCATTCCTAAAGCTTCCTGTGCCATGATTTATTCCTCCTGAATCATTTCATTTCTGTTGAATTATTGCTGTACCAGGATCTAAGCTGCGTCAGCTTTTATCCAGGGCGCTGATTTTCAGCATCTTCACCGTATCCTCTGTCGGATTTGGGATCACGTAGTGCTGCACTACACCAGTTCTCCGGCTTGCTTCTGCCATTCCTGCTTCTACTGCTGCGGTCACATCCTCAACACTTCCGCGGAACTTGATGCATACCAGAAGCGGTACTGGCAGGCTGTCAGCATTTGCAGGTTTGTTCTTATCGAACACCTCCAGGCGGACATTGGCTGCCTTGCACCCTGCATCTGCCGCTACAAAGGCCGTTGCCAGCCCAAATACCTCTAAAATTCCTACAGCTTCTGCCATTTTGCTTCTCCTTTACCGGATTATTTATTAACGATGGCAATCTTAAGTCCAGTCATTGCCAGGTTTGTTTCAAGTGCTTCGTTGATCTGCTCAAGCGGGAATTTGTGTGTGATCAGATCAGACATCGGCAGTCCGATTGCTTTTGCTCTCTTAAGGAAATCAAATGTTGTAGCATAGTCTCTGAGGTTGTATACCCAGGAACCAACCAGGTTGATCTCTTTGGAGCAGAGGTCGAAGTGCGGGTTGATGGTTGCATCTCCACCGTTGATGAAGAAACCAAGTTCGCAGAGACCGCCGCCGTTGCGGATGAATTTGTAGATGTTTGCATGTGCGTGCGGGTTACCTGTGCACTGGAATGCAAAGTCTGCAAGATGTCCGTCCTGAGCTGCCTTAACAGCTTCTGTCAGGGCTTCGATTCCCTTGTGCTCTGTGAAGTCTACAGTTGCGTTTGCGCCCATTTTCTTAGCGAATTCAAGACGCTGTGCGTTTCCGTCTACTGCACAGATGTTCTGAACACCCATGGTGTGGAGAACTGCGATACAGATCAGACCGATCGGTCCACATCCCTGAACAACAACTCTGCTGTTGAATTTGAGGATGCCTGTTGTTTTTGCTCTTTCTACTGCATGTACAAGTACTGCACATGGCTCGATCAGAATACGGGAATCCAGATCCAGATCACTTACGTTGAAGAATGTGGAACCGAAGTTTCCGCCTCTGATGAAGATGTAGTCAGAGAACCATCCATTGAATTTTACATCATCGTCCGGAAGAAGTCCATAGACATCTGCTCCGCCAACGTTTTTCTTGTTGAGGTCGAACATTGTGATCTCCGGATCATCTTTGAAGATCATGCAGGTAACAACTTTGTCACCGATCTTAACCGGTTTACCAGCTGTATCAACTTTGACGTTTTTACCCATGGCAACGATCTCACCAGTTCCTTCGTGTCCAAGAACAACCGGAATAAGTCCGAACGGGTCGTTTTTGTATTCGTGTGCGTCTGTACCACAAACGCCGCATCCCTCTACTTTAACGAGGATGTCATCATCTCCAACTTCCGGAAGCGGGTACTCCTGAAGTTCGAAATGTTTTTTCTCAGTCATCATTGCAACTCTTGCAGTTTTCGGGATAGCCGGTGCTGCCGGAGTCTGAGCAGCCGGTGCTGCTGTCTGAGCCGGTGCGTTTCCGGTCATTCCGGAAAGGACCTGTTTTACGATTTCTTCAATATTTACGTTATTCATATCCATTATAAAATTTCCTCCTGATCAGCGAATGCAAAGGCTGTCTGTCATTACGCAGCGACGTCTCTTGGTAAAGGTGCTTGCACTTGTAAGTCCCTCTCCTGTACGGCTTGCAATTGTGAATGTGCAGAAACCTTCTCCACCGAATCCAAGTGCAGAGTAGGACGGGCCATTCTTAACAAGGATCGCAGTGTCGATTGCTTTCGCATATTTGGTGATGTTGTCCACATTCTTGGAATGAATGTGAGCGGAGTGACGGTTGCCATGCTCAAGCCATACAGCCTGCTCAACAGCATCGTCGAAGTCTTTTGCTCTTACAATACCAAGGATCGGCATCATAAGCTCTGTTGTGATCAGTGGATGTTCCTTCGGTCCCTCGAAGATGATGCATCGGGTATTTGCCGGTGCATTGACTCCGATCATGGAAAGAAGAGTCTTAGCATCACGTCCTACACATTTACGGTTCAGTTTGCCGCCTGCCAGAACTACGGATGTCAGTTTGTCCTGTTCTTCCTTGGAAGCCAGGTAACAGTCGTTCTCTGTCAGCATGTAGTGCATCAGTTCATCTACTACAGAAGATACTGCAACAACTTCCTTCTCTGCGATACATGGAAGGTTGTTATCGAAAGTACATCCGTTTACGATGTCCTGTGCTGCCTTACGGATATCTGCTGTCTCATCAACAACTGCCGGTGGATTACCTGCACCAGCTCCGATTCCTCTCTTACCGGAGGAAAGAACTGCTGTAACAACGCCAGGGCCGCCTGTTGCTGCGATCAGCGGGATATCTTTATGTTTCATCATGATATTGCTTGTTTCAAGGGTAGGTTTCTCTACTGTTACTGCAATGTTGTCCGGTCCGCCTGCTTCAAGGGAAGCTTCGTTTAACAGGTTGATCGCGTAAATAGAGGTCTTGACTGCTGCCGGATGCGGGTTGAATACTACTGTATTTCCGCCTGCCAGCATACCCATTGTATTGCAGAGTACTGTTTCACTCGGGTTTGTACATGGTGTGATCGCACCGATCACGCCGAACGGTCCCATCTCGATCAGTGTCAGTCCTCTGTCTCCTGACCATGCAGTTGTTGTGATGTCTTCTGTACCAGGTGTCTTGTCTGCTACCAGATGATGTTTGAGGATCTTGTCTCCTACATTACCCATTCCGGTCTCATCAACGCCCATACGAGCCAGAACTTCTGCATTTTCTTTGATTTTCTTACGGATGCAGGTGATGATTTTTTCTCTCTGATCCATGGACATTTTCTTTACGATCTGCTGTGATTTCTTTGCAGCTTCGATCGCATCGTTCATATCTTTGAAAACACCATGTTTTCCAGTCGGAGCATCTGCAATCTGCATTTTTGCCATTACTTCCTGTACAATATCCTGTACCATGCTCTCACTAATTGGCATGAGATTGTTCCTCCTTAATGTTTACCGTTTATATAGAATGGATTATTTCAGTCCGAGCTGAGCCATAACCTGTTTTGTGATGTTTGCAACCAGTTCTGCGTCTGCGTTAGCTGCCGGTGCTGCTGTAGTAGTTTCTGCTGCCGGTGCTGCTCCGCCTACGAAATCATACTGATATCCTGGGAACTGTTTGTATTCTTCGTTGTGGCATGCTCCACCGCAGTTGTGGCAGTTTACGCCGTCTTTGTTCTGGCAGAGGTTTGCAGGATGTTTGCCAGGCATACCGAATTTGCGACGGATCTCATACAGTTTCTTGATGTTTTCTTTGTCGAATTCCTTCGGTCCGCCAAGGAGTTTGCTCTGATACAGAAGCTGTGCGTAGAATTCTACGGATTCCATCTTCATGTATGCAGCGTTCAGGTCTGTGCTCCATGTAAGAGCTCCGTGGTTCTCAAGAAGAACTGCGTCGAAGTATGGCAGATATTTCTCAAGGTTGTCCGGAATCTCCATTGTGGAAGGTGTACCGTACTCAGCGATCGGAACGCATCCAAGAGCGATAACAGCTTCTGGCATGATCGGCTGTGTAAGCGGGATACCAGCGATAGCGAAGGATGTTGCATAGATCGGATGAGCATGTACAACAGATCCTACGTCTGGTCTCTTCTGATATACTCTCATGTGCATTTTAATCTCAGAAGATGGTTTGAATCCCGGGTTAGCCTGGATTACGTTACCCTGAGCATCTACTTTACAGATGAACTCTGGTGTCATGAATCCTTTGGATACACCTGTTGGTGTGCAGAGGAATTCGTTGTCGTTCAGTTTTACGGAAATGTTTCCGTCGTTTGCTGCAACCATGTTACGGTTGTAGATACGTCTTCCGATGTCACAGATCTGTTTTTTGATTTCAAATTCGTTTACCATGCTTATTTTCCTCCTAAAGCAGTGTGGTTTGCCGTACCCTGGAGGCGATTAGGATAGCCCTCAGGGCATAGCTTGGGTTTTGTTTTATTTCTAAGAAGATTTTACTCCTTATAACCTGGATTGTCAAGAAATTATCGTTGTTTTATGTTGTTTTTATTGTTTCTTGAATGTTGTTTTTGTTGTTTTTCGCAACATAACTTTATTGTCCTCAGCCGCCGATCTGAACGTGCAGGGAGCTTACTGCCTCTGCCGCTCTCTTGAGGGTATTCATCTCCTCTGCGGTCGGTGGAAGGATGCCATCCATCAGATATTCTCTGCCAAGTCCGGTGTACTTATCCTGTCCGAGACGGTGATACGGAAGCAGGTGAAGCTGCTCTACTCCGGGCAGGGTATTCGCAAAGGATGCGATTCCCTGGATCTCCTCTACCGTCGCATTGAACGTCGGAATAACCGGAACTCGGATGATCAGCTTGCATTTGCCGGAAAGTGCAACCTTACGGGCATTTTCCATCATCAGATCATTCGGGCGACCGGTGAATTCCTTATGTTTTGCCGGATTGGTATGCTTCATATCCATCAGATACAGATCAAGATATGGAAGGATTTCCTCGATCACCTCAAACGGTGCACATGCCATGCTCTCCAGGGCGGTGTTGATTCCCCGCTCCTTGGCAGCTCTGAGAAGGTCTCTCGCGAACTCCGGCTGGCAGAGGCTCTCACCTCCGGAAAGGGTCAGACCGCCGCCGGAACGCCGGTAGTACGGGCGATCCTGTTCAACCACCTGGATCATCTCTTCTACTGTAACATCTCTGCCGATCACCTTGTCCTCACCGAGGACTTTCATGGTCTGGATCTTGTATTCCTGTGATTCCGGATTACAGCACCAGCGGCAGCGGAGCACGCAGCCCTTCAGAAAGACGATCGTACGGATCCCCGGGCCATCGTGGACCGAATATCTCTGGATATCAAAAATACGGCCTTTTGTCTGTAAATAATCCATAATATCTTCCTTTTAGAAGCCCTGCTCTGTACGACGGATGATATCATCCTGAAGAGAACGGGAAAGTGTTGTAAACAGTGCACTGTAGCCTGCAACACGTACAACCAGATGAGAATATTTCTCCGGATGTTTCTGCGCGTCGAGAAGAGTCTCACGGTCAACAACGTTGAACTGCATATGCATTCCCTTCTGATCAAAGAAGGTCTGGATCAGGGAAACAAACTTCTCCAGTCCTTCCCTTCCTGCCAGTGCTGACGGATGGAATTTCTGGTTGAACAGTGTTCCGTTGGATACGATGAAGTGATCCAGTCTGGAAACGGAAGTTGCTGCCGCTGTCGGTCCCTTGACATCCTTGCCTGCGGATGGAGAAACGCCATCTGCAACCGGTGTATGTGCATAACGGCCATCCGGTGTTGCACCTGTCTGTCCACCAAGCGGTACGTTTGCTGATACCGGATAAAGACCTGCCTGATACTGTCCTCCACGTGGATTGTGGTATTTCTGCATCGGGCGTGTGTATGTATAAGCTACGTCTCTTGCAAAATAGTCAACATCGTCGATCGCATTTCCGTATTTCGGAACTTCGTCGATCATGTGATGGATCTCTGTGAATCTGCGAAGCTGCTCCTCTGTAGGTTTCAGTCTCATGACTGTTGTAAGGACTGCTTTGGCTGTGTCTTCTGTGACATTCATGCCGCCGTCCTGCATTCCCTTGAGGATCATCTCGGAGATATCTTTGACTGACTGCTCATCAAGTCCTTTGTCATAGTTCCATGCAAGAGCTTCTTTGTATTCTTCCATGGAAACTTTCTTGTCTTCGTATACAAGTTTGCGGATCGCATACAGGGAATCTGCCATATTTGCGATACCGAAGCCCTGCGGTCCTGTGAAGTTGTAGATCGCGCCGCCTTCCTGAACGGAAAGTCCTCTGCTGATGCAGTCATCTACCATACAGGATTCAAATGGAAGCGGTACACGTTCTGCGTGTGCAACGTCGATCGCATTATCTGCATTTACAAGAAGGGAAATACAGTATTCCATCTGTTTCTTGTATGCGTCATAAAATTCCTCGAAGGTTGTCATCTTGGTGACATCGCCTGTCTGGATACCAACAAGCTCGCCCTTGTCCATACCATTGGAGAATACGAGTTCCAGCGGGCGGCACATATTGAAGAATGCTGCGTCATGCCATCCATCTGTCTTGCCGGCTTTCTGCGGTTCTACACATCCGATGATGTTGTATTCTCTGGCATCTGCAAGAGTCAGTCCTCTGTTCAGAAGTGCCGGGATGATAACTTCATCATTATAGTAGGCCGGAAGTCCGATACCTGTTCTTGTAAGCTCGGCTGCCTTGATCAGCAGTTCGTGCGGGGAGCCATTCCATACACGGATGGAAAGGGAAGGCATCGGCAGGTGTACATGCATAGATGCAAGGATACACATAACAGAAAGGTCATTGGTAACATCATTTCCGTCCTTGTCCTGACCACCGACGATCAGGTTCTGGAAAAGGCTGTATCCTGCAAATCCCTCTGCAGAAGCTGCATCACGGACTTTGTTGAGGTCATTCAGTTTGACCCAGATACAGTCAAGAAGTTCCTGTGCGGATTCTCTGGTGATGATGCCCTTGTCAAGATCTGCCTTATAATAAGGATACATATACTGGTCAAAACGTCCAGGGGAAATGGAATGTCCGCTGGATTCAACCTGAAGGAGCTGCTGTACAAACCAGAAGGACTGGCATGCTTCATAGAAGCTTGTTGCTCCATTTGCCGGAACACGGCTGCAGTTCTGTGAGATCTGCAGAAGTTCCTGTTTACGTACAGGATCGGTACACTCTGCTGCCATCTGGGACGCAAGCTCTGCATAACGCTCTGCGTATTCGATGACTGCCTGGCAGGAAAGGATGACTGCCTTAAGAAAATGTGATTTCTTGACGTAATTGCCGTCTCCAACCTGACATCTGTCGAGTTCTGCCTGTGCTTTGTCGATGATTCCCTTGTAACCGATTGCAAGAACTTCTTCATATTTAACAGTTACATGTCCGACACCGTTGTAAAAATAGTTGCCTGGTGTAAAAATATTGTGTTCGATTGCTCTGATTGCTTCCGGCGCCATGTAGGAGGTTGCAAGTTCGCTGGAGGTTTTGCCCTTCCAGTATTTATGTACTTCTCTTAACTCCTGCTTGGTCTCCTCAGCAATGTAAAACGGGTCTGCGCTCCTCGTTTCAACCGTATCCAGTTCATCCTCCAGCCACTGGTAGGAAAATTCCGGGAAAGTCTGACATCCTCGCGGTGCGATCGTGCTGCTTCCAACAATCAGTTCGTTGTCACGGATGATGATCGGGATATTACGGAGAATGTGGGCAAAAGCTTCTGCACGTCTGGTGATCGTAGGCTGTCCCTCTGTGGCCTTGTACGATTCTGTGATAAGCTTCGCCCTTGCAGATTCGATAACCGGCATGTGGGCATAAAGTGCCTCAACCAGTTTCGGAATTCTGGATGACTTTGGAATATCTGTGGTATTAAACATCTCCACACTTCTCCTTTCTTATGGTGTCTCAAACGCCATATCTCATATGTATCAGCGGATGTGCCACTGGCACCTTCAAAAGGCGCTATGACGCCACGATTCATATAGAATCATTATACTCTACCCACCCTCGCATGTCAACGGAATCCAACAGTATTTATCGGTTTTTTGTGCGGGTTTTGTTGTGGTTTTTGTTTGTTTTGTGTTGGTTTTTATTTGGAATTTGATTTTTGAGTTGACTTTTGGATTTTGAACTGCCATACTGAAGTCAGTATAGTTTTTGTTGCTGTAAATGAAGTTGGCAGTGACAATTTTTTCTGATCAGAGGAGGAGAGAAAATGTATCTTTCTGATGTACATACACATTCAATCGCAAGCGGGCACGGAACGACCTGTACTGTTTCTGATATGGCAAAAGCGGCTTCAAAGAAGGGGCTTAAACTGCTCGGGATCACAGACCATGGACCTGGCACACTTGCCGCGGGAACTTCTTCTTATTTCAGAAGTCTTTCTTATTCTCCCAAGAAACGCTTTGGGATTGAATTATTGTTTGGAGTTGAACTGAATATCCTTGATGTTGATGGACATGTAGATTTAAGTGATGAACTTCTTGACAAACTGGATTACGCGATCGCGAGCATGCACGCGCAAAATTATAAGAGTGGTTCTGTAAAAGAAAATACAAGTGCTTACCTGAACGCTATGAAGCATCCCTGCGTCAAAATCCTCGGACATTGCGATAATCCGCATTTTCCAGCAGATTATGAGACACTTGCAGTCGCAGCAAAAGAATTCGGAGTGATCTTTGAAATCAACGAAGCCTCCCTCGCCCCCTACGGCTACCGAGGAGACACCCGAGCCAACAACCGCGAGATCCTGCGCTGCTGCCGCAAATACAACATCCCGATCGTCCTCTCCAGCGACAGCCACGGCACAGAACACATCGGAGACTTCATCTGTGCCGCCGAATTCGTGCATGAAGAAATGTTCCCGGAGGAACTGATCTTGAATAATCAGATTCCAAGGTTGAAAATGATATTAGAAGAGAGATAATGAGTCTCCCACACACCGGTCCCTAATCTGCCGCCCTACGGGCGGCGTTCAGGGGCCACACCCCGGTGAGCGAATGTCATCCGTACAGGAGGTGTTTCTCCGTAGGCGTCCCCATTCCTCACCTACCCCATCTTCTTCATCAACTCCACCAACTCCGCATACTTCCCAGTCACATACCCATAATTCTTCCTCTTATGCGGCAGCTGACAATCCGTGCAGTCCTTAAATCCCTTATCCGTAAACTTAAAATTCCCGCCACATTTATCACCCAGTGCATACAACGGGCAATAACAAAACAGACAATTAAAGTTCTCCGGGTCTGCCCCTTTATGGCATGGAAAATATTCACACTCCTTATTGCTGAAATAGGAATAATGTTTCCCTTCCCAATACGGTTTCTCCATAATATTCACCTCCATCCCCTTTTCATTCTATTATATCCTATAAGAAGATATAAAAAAAGCAGCTATGACCAATGTCATGCTGTCATTCAAACATTCTTATAGAGGATTTGCGATGCTGCTCCGGGGTAGACAATGAATCCGTTCAAATATGCGGAGGGAACGAATGCATCCGAAGCAGTATCGCCTGCCATTTAATCATACCCTTAATGGGTTACCATGCTCTGCGGCGGCCACCGCAATTACAAGCATGAGGTATAATTCATACGAACAGGCGAATTCCATAAAAAAATGCCTGCTTCCAATAAGCAGACAACACTCTGGGACTGCGGATATCCCTAAGTTGGTTGTTACACTTTACACGGAAGTTTAACCTCGCCATACAAAGCAGGTTTCCTGACTTCAGGATCATCGCTTGCCTTCCCCTTCTCATACTATGTACAATGGGATAATGAAGGTTCGCTCCTCTGTTACAGTGACCGGATCGCTCAGGACTCTCACCTGATTCCCTCTTCTGACTGCTACGCGGACACAGCCAGCACTTCATATGTTCAATATGGAATTATACTGGCATTATAATAGCATACCCTTTGGTCATTGTCAATAGTATCTGATACTTTTTTCACAAATTCATAAGTAAAAAGTTATAATCTCTTTTCACATCCGTTTTTTCTCTGTGTTGCATTTTTTCTGCGTGTGTCCTATACTGAATTATATTTTCCGGTCCTGCATGACCACTACGTAGTTATCACCAAAAGGAGGATTTTTTATGATTCAGGATATCGCACCGCATACTTATCACAATGAATATAAACCAGTCACACCGGATGGCAACAGCATCATTCTCGCTTACGAAAATGGAAAGTGTTTCTTCCATAAAAAAGAAGATGACGTTTCCATCTCTCTTCCACGTTTTCGCGAACTGGAAGGAAATGTAAGCGATCTGTACGAAAATTATATCTATCTTTTTTCCATTGATCAGGAACGTTTTTATCTGATCCCGGGACTTGATACATCCCTGCTGCCGGGCTATGAATTCCATGAAACAAGAGAGCTTCGTTATGTCCAGCCACAGTATCTTGCTTTCGCCACAGTCACTGGATATCAGCTCTGGTTCTGGTACAAAAATCGGCGTTTCTGCGGATGCTGTGGAAAACCAATGAAGCATGACACAAAAGAGCGTATGATGTACTGCCCTTCCTGCGGCCGTCGGGAATACCCGGTACTTATGCCGGCTGTCATCGTCGGCATCACAAACGGTGACAAGATCATTTGTTCCAAATATGAAGGCCGGAGTTTTAAACAATATGCTCTGATCGCCGGATTTGCAGAAATTGGGGAAACCATTGAAGAGACCGTCCAGCGTGAGGTCATGGAAGAGGTCGGCCTTAAAGTCAAAAATCTTCGTTATTACAAGAGCCAGCCATGGTCCTTCTCCGGCACTTTACTTTTCGGATTTTTCTGTGATGTAGACGGAGAGGATACTCTCACGGTGGATCACGAAGAGCTTTCCATAGCACAGTGGTTTGAGCGTGATCAAATTATCGGTCAGGACAACAACAGCAGTCTTACCAACGAGATGATGATGGTATTTGCTGCTGGAAAAGAACCAAAATAAAGAATAGACAAACGTGGTATCTGTTTTTACAAGCAGGCACCACGTTCAGACTATCGCATTATACTCATCATGCAGATCTGCACTTTACAATTCTTTTATCCGCTTCATTTCAAATATTTTGTTATATAGTATATATATTTCGTAAATTTATCTTTATTTTTCAGTATCAAAGACATATCTTTTTCATCCCGCACATGCTATAGTAACATCATCAAAGCTGTTCAGTTCCTCCAATCACCTTACACATTTGCGTTTACTGCCTGAGCAGCTTTTTCAAAAAAACATTCACATTACCAACAGGGGGTTTTGTTATGAAAGTTGTAGTTGCTGTTGATTCATTTAAAGGAAGCATGACTTCCATGGAAGCCGGCATGGCTGTCAAAGCCGGCGTTCTTGCCGCACATAAAGATGCAGAAGTGATCGTCAAACCACTGGCTGACGGCGGCGAGGGAACTACGGATGCCCTGATCGAAGGGCTGAATGGAGAACGTGTCGATGTCACAGTTACCGGACCTTATCATGAACCGGTCAACGCATATTATGGTTATCTCAAGGACACCAACACTGCTGTCATGGAGATGGCTTCTGCCGCCGGGATCACGATCTCCGAGCAGAAAGATCCTATGATCGCTACCACTTACGGTGTCGGTGAAATGATCCTTCACGCCATCAACAAGGGAATCCGCAATTTCATCATCGGAATCGGCGGCAGTGCTACCAATGACGGTGGAATCGGAATGCTTAAGGCTCTTGGATTTACTTTCCTTGACAAAGACGGTCAGGACACCGGCGAAGGCGGACAGGCTCTTGCCAAAGTGGCTTCCGTCAGACTTTCCGACAATGCTGAGCTTCTCTCCCAGTGTAATTTCAAGATCGCATGTGATGTCACAAACCCGCTCTGCGGCTTCCAGGGTGCCACTTACATCTATGGTCCGCAGAAAGGCGTTACTTCCGAAATGCTTCCGGTCCTCGATGCCGGAATGGAAAACTATGCAAAAGTTACCTCACAGACCATCGGAAAAGACAACATGAACGCATCCGGTGCAGGCGCCGCAGGCGGACTTGGTTTTGCATTCTTAAGCTACTTAAACGGAGAACTGACTCCTGGCATCCAGCTTATCCTGAATGCTGTCCATCTTGAGGACGAAATGAAAAACGTCGATGTTGTCGTAACCGGTGAGGGTCGTCTGGATCATCAGACCGCCATGGGAAAAGCTCCTGTAGGCGTCGCAAAACTCGGCAAAAAATATGGTGCCAAAACCGTCGCTTTTGCAGGAAGCGTCACAAAAGAAGCCGTTGCCTGCAACGAAGCCGGTATTGATGCATTTTTTCCGATCGTCCGTGGAATCTCCACCCTCAGTGAAGCCATGGATCCGGCTACTGCCAAAGCCAATATGGCTGCAGCGGTGGAACAGGTATTCCGTCTGCTTTAACTTTGTCCCTTTTCTCCCTTTGCCCGCTGGTCCCTCTCCCGTATGCCAGCGGGCTTTTTTGCGTATAAAACTGGTATTTTGGCGGCTGATTCGTTATAATATGAAGAACGGGTTTTTTACTATATAAAATAATGGGGTATTTTATCATGAAAAAAATAGCACTTATCACAGACGGCTGGAAACGTTACGTTACCTATGCCTGGGTAGAGGGATACCGCCGCTTTGCTTCCGTTCTCCGGCAGAACTGTCCTGTCGGTTCCATATGTATGCGCTATGGTGGCGACGAGTTTGTATGTGTCGTTCCTGATCTTGACATAAGAAAGCTTCATCAACTGGAACAAAATATCCAGCACGCTCTGGCTGAACTTTCTTCTGCCAATCATTTCTCGTTTCCAATTGAAGCAAGCATTGGCAGTGTCATCGCTGACGATCCTGTATTCTCTCTCAATGACTATATCAATCTCGCCGACCAGAAAATGTACCAGACTAAAAAAGCCCACAAAGCAGCACGAGGAGCAACACCATGACACCTTACATCACCAGAGCACTCGCACAGCAGATCGTAGATACCGTCCGGGATCTGTGCGGACAGAACGTGAATTTCATTGACTGTTCCGGAACGATTTTTGCCAGCACAGATGCGACACGCATCGGGACCTTTCATGAAATCGGACAGCAGACGGCCGAGCGCGGTACTGTGATCGAAGTTCGGGAAAATGACCGTTTTACCGGCACACAGCAGGGTGTCAATCTTCCTGTCTACCATAATCACAAGATGATCGCCGTCATCGGTATCACCGGAAATCCCGATGAAGTACGCAAATATGCCAAACTGGCTGAACGGATCACCCGGCTTTTGATCCGTGAGAAGGAACTGGACGCTTTTAACCGCACAGAATCTGACAAAAAAAGCTATATCCTGCGCGGGCTGATCGACCATGAGGATATCCACCCGGATTATCTCAGAGAAAATCTAACCCGGTGGAACATCAGTGAAAAAAAGTCCTGGCAGCTTCTTCGCCTGAAAATCCATTCTGACAATGGACCTGCACTCTCCGCTTCTCTGGACACTGCCATCTCCCGGCTTTTTCAGAAGCTTGACAATCAGCTTTTTACTTTTGTGTACCCGGATGAGTATCTTGCTGTCATCGAAGACAAGGTTTTCCACCGGCAAAGACAGATTCTGCTGGATTTCGCACAGAAATATGAAGGCACTCTGTGCATAGCTGTGGGAAACCCGTCCTCAATCCATGAAATCGCAGATTCTGCTTTTTCTGCCGAGATTGCACTGAAATCCATACCTGCCGGATCTAACTATGCAGAGGCTTCCTCTCTGGATCTGGAACTGATCCTCGCCTCCATAAATTCCCGTAACAAAAAAGCCTTCCTGGAGAAAACCCTCGATAAGCTTTCTCCGGAAGACCTTGAATTACTTCGTATTTACTTTTCCTGTGACATGTCCCTCAAAAAGACCTGCGAGGAAACGTATCTGCATAAGAATACGATCCAGTATCGGCTCAATCATATCCATAAGAAATGCGGATACAACCCGCGGGAGTTTCAGGATGCTGTGCGGCTGTATCTGGCACTGAAGATGTAACAATTCTATGCCAGCTGACTGATCAGTTTAAGAATCCTGCCTGCACAGGAACGGATTTCTTCTTCTGTAAGATCTCCGTTTCTGTATGCTTCGCGAATACTCTCGGCATCTTCTGCATTTCCAGGCATGATAATATCATTTCCTGCCGCAGCACATTTCCATGCAACACTTCCATCTTCCGGTACGGTTGTATTCCAGTCGGACATGATAACTCCATCAAATCCCCACTCTTTCCGGACAATTCTGGTACACAGATCTTTGCTGTTCGCCGCATGCACTCCATTGACAAGATTGTAAGAAGACATGATTGCTGCCGGCTGACCCTCTTTCACTGCAATTTCAAATCCACGAAGATAAATTTCTCTGAGTGTCCTCTCTGAAATCTTTACATCCACCCCCATACGGTTGTCTTCCTGATTATTACATGCAAAATGCTTAATTGTAACACCGCATCCCTTACGGCACTGCACACCTTTTGTTACAGATGCTGCCAACGTTCCTGAGAGGAACGGATCTTCTGAATAATACTCAAAATTTCGTCCACAAAGAGGATTTCTGTGGATATTCAGACCCGGTGCCAGCCACAGATTGACGTGAAATGCTTCCATCTCAAGTGCAACCGCTTCTCCAAATCTCTGCATCAGATCTCTGTTCCAGGTCTGAGCCATTACAGTTCCTACCGGGAATGCAGTGCAGTACTGATAATACTGGTCAGCACCCTCATGCTCTTCTCTGTCTACCAGGAAGCCATTCTCCAGTGCCCCCAGTACACCAATTCCATAAACGGTATCTGTTGCCCTGTCCACTTCATAGTGCTGCTGCAATCGGATACCTGCCGGCCCGTCTGCCATGATCAGCGATGGAACACCATACTTGTCAAGGAGTCCTTCTGTTGTCTCACCTGCGGTTCCCGGAACGCGGATTCCTGCTGCCCCCAGAGTACTTGTTGTTTCTGCAATATTTCCGTAGAGAAGAGGAATCAGATCTTCTGCCATCTGTTCCGTGGCATAAGCTGATCTGTATATTTTTTTCTCTTCTGGATGCGGTGTAAAAACAATACAATGGCTGTTATCTGCCGTTGTTTTTCTGCATTCGTACGTTTTCCACAGTTCTTCTTCTATCTCTGCTGTGTTTTCCAGGACACAGGTATCCTCCAACGATACACTTTGCTCTACTTTCACAGTGCTGCTGTATTCGAGAGATACAGAACTGTTTCCGGTCCAGATACCATAGGTTCCTTTTTCTACGATCCACTGATGTTTTTCCTCAGAAAAATATGCCAGTTCTTTCTGTCCAACTGTGATCTTCAATGTTTCAGCTTCTCCCGGCTGCAAAAGCTTTGTTTTTGCATACCCAACGAGACGGCGATATTCTTTCTTTACCTCTGTCTGAGGAAGAGATGCATAAATCTGCACAACTTCTTTTCCTGCATAAGTATCTCCGATATTAGTAACTTTCATTTCAACTGTAAGTTCTTTCTCCGAAGTCTCAATCCCTTTGAATTCTATTTTAAACTCTGTATAGGACAGTCCGAATCCAAACGGAAACAGTGGCTTTTTGCCAAAGCTGTCAAAATAACGGTATCCGACAAAAATCCCTTCTTTGTACTCTTCGGTATCCAGATTTCCATTCAGATAACTGTAATCCTCTGCAAAAGGGCAGTCTTCATATCTTCTCGCCCAGGTTGTCGTCAGTTTCGCACTTGGTACACAGTTTCCCAGCAGGATGTCTGCAACCGCATATCCACTCTCCTGCCCCGGCTGGGAAATATTAAGGATTGCCTTTATGTTCTCTGTATTTTCCAGAATGTCAGTCAGTTCGATCGGACCACCCGCATTCAGAAGCAGGATGACCGAAATCTTTTTTTCATTCAGAAAAAAAAGATCTGCTGCTTCTCTTTCACTCAGATAATAGTCTCCTTTTACCCTGCGGCGGTCTTTACCCTCTCCGGAAATACGGCTGAGCACATACACAGCTGCTTTTGCATCTGCGATATCCTTTGCTTCAACAGCCCGTCCTTCCGGAAGAATAAAAGGGTTGCTTGCGTATGCATCAAATGGATTATCTACGTGCTTTGCATCCTCAAGGATTTTTTCTTTCCAGACATTTCGTGCGTTTTTATAACGTTCTTCATAATCCTCCAGCCAGTCCTCGCTGGTAATAGTCACACCTGCTTCTTTCATCCCCTGATAAATGGAAATATTTTCTCTGTTATTTACATCACCGGAACCAATTCCGCCTTTAATAGTCTTTTCTGCCCCACTTCCAAGCAGTGCAATAGCTGAAGCTGTGGAAAGAGGAAGTACTCCTTCGTTTTTCAGAAGTACAATACCTTCCACCGCCGCTTCTCTTGCCAGAGTCCGGTGTCGGATTTCAAGTTCAGACAGACTCTGATCCATACTTCCACTGTGTCCCCATACATCTTTCATATATAATCCTCCTGCTAACGTTTGAATTTATTTTATACAACAAAAGAACGACAGCATTCTTTATCCTTTATGCAAGAATATCCTGCTGCGTTCTTCTGATTGATGATAACTTTTATTTTTTACTCTTTTACGCCACCCAGCGTAACACCTGCGATGATATATTTTGACAGAAGCAGATAAACAATAATGATCGGTACGATAGCAACAGTGATCATCATGTAAATCTTACCCATATCAAAGTTCATGTAATCAGCACCTCGTAATGTTGCAATCAGGATCGGAACCGTCATCTTGTTCTTGGACTGGATAACCAATGCCGGTACGAAGTAGTTGTTCCATGATCCAACAAAGGTAAAGATTGCCTGAACTGCGATCGCCGGTTTCATGATTGGAAGTACAATACGGTTGAATGTATGGAACTCTCCAGATCCGTCAATTCTGGCAGCTTCCACCAGTGACAGCGGAAGAGAAGATTGTAAATAACTGTACATAAAGTAAAATACTGCCGGTGAAGCAATGGACGGAATAATCAGCGGAAGAAGTGAATCATACATTCCCATCTTTGTGATCAATCTCAGGAATCCCATTGCAGTTACCTGTGTCGGCATAACAAGGATTGCCATGATGAAAGTAAAAGCAACTTTCTTTCCCTTGAAATCATAAGCATAAATGCCATATGCAGTCAGGGAAGAAAAGTATGTACATAATGCTGCAGAGCATCCGGACACGATCACACTGTTAATGATTCCTCTGAACATTGGAAAGCTTCCATCATTTGCCACACTTTTCAGGTTATCCAGAAAATGTTTACCCGGAATGATAGAAAAGCCTTTCTGCAGTTCTGCATGTGAATGCGTTGCATTGATAAGCAGAATCGCAAAGAAAAACAGACACATAAAAGATAAGAGAATGAGTACAATATGTGCGAAAATGCTCATCACACGTTTTCCTGAATTTGTTTTCATGATCTTGCTCTTCTCCTTTCTTCTTTTGCACGTTTCTTAGCTGCCTTTTTTGAACCATCTGGATCGTTGTCATTGGTCATTCTGTAAACAAAGAAGCAGAGGATACCACTGATGATGAACAGGTAAACAGATAATGCACCTGCCATTCCATAATTCTTGCTCTTCAGATGACTGTTCAGGAACATGATCAGTGTCATGGATGTTCTGTCCGGGTTACCCTGTCCGTTTGTCAGGATCTGAGGAACATCAAACATCTGAAGACCACCGATGATAGATGTGATCAGTGTGTATGCAAGGATCGGACGGATCATTGGCAGTGTAATATAGAAAAATCTCTGAATTCCATTGCATCCATCCAGATCAGCAGCCTCATAGACCTCCACACTTACACCCATAACTGCCGCCATCAGCATGATCGTTGTATTTCCAAACCACATCATAAAGTTCATAAATCCGATCAGTCCTCTTGTTCCCAGAACAGAACCCAGGAAATCAATCGGTGCTTTCAGAACGCCCAGAGACAGCAGAATAGAGTTGACCGGACCATTGGTAGAGAACATCGTAAAGAATAATAAGGCAAATGCAGACGCCATGATCAGGTTCGGCAGATAAATAACTACTTTAAAGAACTGTTTGCCGTGGATCTTCATTCGAAGATCTGTAAACCAGCAGGCAAGTACAAGTGCAACCACGATCTGCGGAACAAAACCGATCAGCCACAGGATCAATGTGTTTTTTCCATACAGGAACATATCTGATTTCAAAAGACTGATGTAGTTTTTCATGCCGACAAAATTCGGACCTACTACCTTGATACCCGAACGATAATATTCGAAAAAGCTGTATCTTACAGTATCGATCAAAGGAATAAGAGAAAATATCAGATACGCGATAAAAAATGGAAGAATAAATAACAAGCCCCATTTTCCGTAATCAATATTTTTTTTCTTTTTTTTCATAAATGCCTTTCCTTTCCAATAAACAGCAGGGCACTCTGTACCCTGCTGATCTGATCATTTATTCCGGCCACTGTACTTCTGTGATTTCCGGATAACGTTCCATGATTGCTGTTTCAAAGTTTGATTTTGCTTTGTCAAACTCAACATTTCCCTGGAAATAATCGCTGAAAGCATTCTGGATCAGCTCTACACAGCCCTGATCATAAGGGGAAAGCGGGGCAATTTTGATGTTTTCTGCAACCGGTGCAAAATATTCAAATGGATTCTGTCCACCGAGGAAATCAGAAGCGAATGCATCGTCAGAAGCAGCCTCCTGCATACCGGATTTTGTATTTGTAAAGTCAGCATAGTCTTTGGAAATCTTTAACAGGTTGTCTTTGTTTCCAGTCAGAGCAAGGATAATATCTTTTACATGTTCCGTGTTGTCTGTTCCTGTTGCTACATGGATATAAGATCCGCCCCAGTTGTATTCCTGCGGTGGGTTTGTAACAGCCCAGGCACCGTCTTCGCCATCCCAGTTTGGTTTCAGGGTAAAGTCAATTCCCCATGCCGGGAACAGGAATGCGAATACTTTGGAGTCAGAGCTCATAGCTTTGTTCCAGTCATCGTTCCACTGACCTTTTACAGTTTTGTTCAGATATCCTGCATCCAGCCATTCTTTTGAATCACTTATCCAATCCATGATCTTCTGGTCAACTTTGATCGTTGTGCTTCCCGGCTCTACCCATGAATTTTCGATGCTGTTTCCATACAGACGGAATGTATCTGCATAAGAAGCAAATGTGTAGTATCCTTTTGCTTTCAGTTCTTCTGCTGTTGCTTTTGTTGTATCCCAGTCCTTTAATTTCTCGCCTACTGCTTCCGGATCATCTGTTCCAAATACATCTTTTGCGATGTCACGACGATATACCAGAGTTCCCGGGCAGCACTGCCATGTAGAACCTCTCTGTACTCCATCAGTGTCAGATGCTGTTGTTTTTGTAAAATCATACTGATCTGCAAGATCTTTGTCAGGATCAATTCCGAGGTCTTTAAGCGGAATTGCCACATCTGCATCTTTGTCTGTATATTTATTTACATAGTCTGTCTCTGACAGGAAAATATCTACTTTGTCATCGTCTGCCGCATCCGCCTGGTTCATCAATGCTTCATCCAGTTTTTGCTGGTAAACGCCATCCTGATTCGGGTTAATGACCCAGTGAATCTCTGTTCCATCTTTCAGTGTTGTAACTGTTCCATCCTTTGATGTAGATTCTACTTCCGGATATACAGCTTCCAATCTCTGACGAAATTCATCATTCCAGGAATAAATATTGATCACTTTTCCTTCTCCGGAATCCGCACTTACTACAGTTGCTGCTGAGAGTGTTCCTGCAACAACTGCTGCTGTCAGGATTACAGATACAAATTTTCTTTTCATTAAAAATTCCTCCTTGTTCAAAGCATTTTTCACTGTTTTCTCTTTGATGATGATACTATATCATTTTTGACATTCAAAATATATTATTAATCTTAACAAAATGTCAGATTCATGTCATAATATAAAAAATCAACACATTAAGGAGTGATATTTATGGCAATTTCAAAAGACTGGTACCACACTGAAATGAAAAACGATGATATGGAGATCCTGCACCGTTCTCCCTCCGTAGAATACTCTTTTTATAATGCAGTCCGAAGCGGAGACATGGAGACTGTCACTGCAAACTGCAAAAACGATTCCTTTCTTCATCTCGAAGGAACTGGTGTCCTTTCAAGAAATCCTCTGACCAATATCAAATATCATTTCGTGGTGACTACTGCCATGCTGACCCGTTACTGCATTGACGGAGGGCTGGAACCGGAGCAGGCTTATCGCCTCAGTGACTTCTATATCTTAAAAATGGATTCCTGTACCTCGATCCGTGAAGTTGCAGACCTCCACCATATTATGGCAAAAGATTTTACCGGAAAAATGCTTCTTCAGAAAAAAAGTTCTGTTCTGTCCAAACCTGTCATTGAATGCATCAACTATATCTACAGTCACATAAAAGAAAGAATCACCATTCAGGATCTGGCTGAACATACAGGGCTGTCCTGCAATTATCTTTCCCGTATATTCAAGCAGAATCTTGGTGTATCGATCAGTGACTACATCCGTGAACAGAAAATAGAAAAAGCCACTCATCTTCTCAGATATTCTGATCAGTCTATCGTGGATATTGCGGCGTATCTTTCCTTTTCCTCACAGAGTCACTTTATACAGATTTTTGAAGGCTATATAGGACTGACACCAAAGAAATACCGCGACAAATACTACAAATCCATGTGGTAGACCAGCAGACATGCCTCTGTCTCTCTCCGGCATTGAGAAAAACAGAAAACAACCCGGCATTATGTCATTTTGCTACATAATGTCGGGTTGTTTTTATTGTAATACTATAGTAATATTATGTGTCTCATCTGAAGACAACTGTTCAATCGTCTCTTTTTTCATGCAGGCACTTCCGCCTGCTCTTTTTTCTATTTCTTTTTCGTCACAGTACGCCTGAACAATCTGATATTCTCCATACTCCTTTTTGTCTGGATTGGAAATGTGAACCTCAAATTTCTTTCCTGCAAATTCCAGATAGAGTGATGCATTTCCTTCTTTATCAAACTGTTCTGCCATAAGTGCTGGTGCGATCACAAGATTGCCAATCTCTCCTCTTACTCCAAAAGCTTCTGTGATCATGGTCAGCATATACCAGCTTGCTGCACCGGTAAGATATGCATACAGCCCTCTTCCATCACTGTCAAAATATTCAGGAAGTCCTGGATACATATAGCTGCTTTCAAAGTTCATTGCCGCATGAAGAAGTGTATTGAGCACTTTATATCCTTCTTTTACAAATCCCTGACTGTACAGAGCATTTGCATACATGACTGCCATGTGAGAGAAAACAGCTCCGTTTTCTTTTTCACCATAGGCAAAGCCGAACATCCTGCCGAGATCAAATTTCTCTTCTCTGAAATTTGTATTCAGTCGATAACCGCCTGCTTTCTCATCGAACAGATATTTATCTGCACTTCTGCTGATCGCGGCAGTCTGCTCTTTTGTTGCAGTTCCGCTCATGATCGCGAATACCTGGCTGGTCAGCATCATGCGTACACGATCTTTTTCGCAGCACTCTACCGGATTCTTGTGGTCATCATAATAACCATTGAACCATCCGTCTCCACCATCTGTGATCCATTCATTCTTTCGGATATTTTCCATCATCCATTCTGCTTTTTCACGCAGATTTCTGACTATCTCATCAATTCTGACAATCACTGTGTTGCCGCTGATGTTGTGTGCACACTTTTTGGTGTAAGAACCCAGCAGTTTTCTTTTTTTGTCTGCATTCTCATATAGATCTCTTCCACAGGAAAACAGACATTCCATTTCACTGGCAATCTCAACCCGGTTAATTCCGCTTATGCGTTCCAGGTTTTCCAGGCAGTCTGCAATGTTATTCATATTTCCTGCATAGGCACAGGTAAACGCCACACTCTCACCATTGTCCCACGCCATATCCATGGCATCGTTCCAGTCGGCTCCATGGAGTTTCATTTCATTATGCTCACCTACATCATAAAAAGCAGTTAAATTCTGCAGAAGAATATGCTCCAGAATTGTTCCGAAATAAATATCTCCGCTCTCTACTTTCTGCTGTTTTCCGTAAGCTGTATTCCATTCTTCATCGTGTGTTGTTCCTCTTCCTGACTGAAGATCTTTGAAATATGGAACTTTTTCAAACAGAATATCCATATCGCCGGTCTGGTCGATATACAGCTTCGTCGTTCCAAACGGCCAGAATGCATGATCCATCCAGACGCGGGCAATATTATTTCTGTCCGCGATAAATTCTCCCTGTTTATTTCCAATAATCGTGGCATTTGTTCCGTCAATGCGGACACCGCCATAGTTGGCAACAATCATCTGACGCACTACAGCCGGATTCATGATCAGGAGTGCAAGACAGTCCTGCCAGAGATCTCTCCATCCTCGTCCGCCTTTTCCATAGTCGTGGTATGGGAGAAAAGAACAGCCATAGATTCTTCGCAGTACCGGCTGAAAGCTGATCCATTTCATATAGTTATCAGCATCTGCATCACCGGTTTCATAAGATACATTTACTTTTTTCTGCCAGTAGGATTTCACCTCTTCAAGAACGTTCTCCACCTGCTCTTCTGTTCTGTATTTTACGACAGTTTTGGCAATATTCTCTTTCTTCTCTGTCAGTCCTGCCAGTATGATAAAACCTGCTGTTTCCTGCGGCTTTAGCTCAACATCCGCAAAGCAGATGCCTCCCATTGCCTCTTTTCCCTCAGCTCTGCTTCCTGCCATTCTGCCTGGCTTGTTCTTTCTTACTGCTTCTGGATTCAGATAAGTACCGCCCTCTCCTATAAACTCCTGCACAGTAGGATAAAATGCCTCCGGCGCATCGCCTTTTTCTGAATATCCATATACAAAATAGGTGGTATGATTCTTCTGATGACCTCTTTCATCAAAAGACAGAACCGGTGTGACTTCCACACCATATTCTGTTGTATTGATTCTGTGAAGAAGCGATGTCACATGACGATGATCTCGAATATTGTCCGCGCTTCTTCCATAAAGTGGTATTGCAGCGATCGGAGTTATTTTTATCACTTCTTCAGATATATTTTTTATTCTGACCAGTTCAATCTCTGCTACTCCGTCCACATCAACAAAAGAAGTGATTTCTGACTGAAGACCATATTTTGCAGAAGTTCTGGTCACTTTCTGCCACATAAAACCGGCTTCCAGAATGCTTTTATCCTGAGCTTCTGTAAATTTCTGTAATTCCTGCTCTGCTGAAATTCCCGTTGCAGACCAGCATCCCTTACCTTCTATACGACACCAGAAATTTCTGGTACTGCGATTATTGTGAAGATTTTCAATACTTACCGGTTCCAAAAGAAAATGGTTCTGATCTGTCTTGCTGTCTCCTCCAAGATTCGGAGTGATACTGGATTTCAGTCCCCCATCACCCGCCAACGGAAAATACAGACCACTGTAGTTTTCCGGACTCTGAATGGTAAATGTTCCTTTTTTATCCTGAAATTTTATATATTTCATGCTGTCTCCTTTTTATGACATGAACAGTTCTACTTCTGTAATCTCTGTAAGCTTTTCCTGAGGAATATAATTTTCTCCCAGTTCTTCTCCATTGACGATCATCTTCTTGAAACCAGATTCCACGTGTCCCGGATTATGGACTATAATATGAAGTTTACATCCGCGGAAATCTTTATCAATTTCAAATTTATCCCATTCTTTCGGAACAGATGGTGCAATTCGCAGTCCGCCAAAGTCAGGACGCATACCAAGGATACCTTCTACACACCCTACCATAACGGTAGATGCTGTTCCTGTCAGCCAGTGTACATGAGAGCGTCCGAAATTCGGGCTTGCTTTTCCCTCTGTAAACTGTCCATAGCAGTATGGTTCCAGCCTTCGGATCTCTGCCCTGTCATTCTGTGCCGCAGGCGCATTTTCCATAAAGTAGCCAAAAGCTCTCTCTCCATGTCCTCTCAGAGCTTCTGCAAGAATGATCCATCCCTGTGACTGTGAGAAAATCCCTGCATTTTCCTTGGTTCCTGCATTATAGATCACAGCCAGTGCACCCTCGAATGCATGAGCATGATATGGAGGATCCATCAAGATTGCTCCATATTCCGTATTCAGTCTCTTATAAACCATATCCAGTGCAAGATCTGCCTGTGCATCGTCTGCAAGACCACTGATCACCGCCCAGCTCTGCGGATTCAGCCACATATTCGCTTCCGGATCTGTGCGCTTTCCAATCACAGCTCCATCTTCTGTAAATCCACGGATAAAGCGGTCTTCATTCCAGCAGAGATCCTGGATCAGTTTTCCAAGTTTCTTCTGACTTTCGTTAAGATATTCAATATATTCTTTATCCTCTTTGTAGTCTGCAAATTCTCTGAGGATCGTCATTGCATAATAATACTGCAGTGCTACAAAAGTTGACTCTCCATCTTTTCCAAGTCTGAGACAGTCATTCCAGTCTGCATAAAGACCTGCCGGCATTCCATGTTTTCCAAGATGGTTTTCAGAAAATGCAATTGCACGTTTCAGATGTTCATATACGGTTGCCTCACCTTTGTTTGCAAACGGAATCACTTCATCCATGAATGCCACATTGCCTGTTTCTGAAACATATTTATAGACTGTAGGGAAAAGCCACAGCGCATCATCTGCACGATAAGCCGGATGTCCTGTTTCCTGTACATAGGAAGCATCGTCCGGAGTATCTTCATGTCCCGGGTTATGTGTGAATTTTACAAGCGGAAGTCCACCGCCGTTATCCACCTGTGCTGAAAGCATGAATCGGATTTTTTCCACCGCCATCTCCGGTGCCAGATGAATCACTCCCTGAATATCCTGAACTGTATCGCGATATCCATATCCATTGCGGAGTCCACAGTAGGTAAAAGAAGCTGCCCGTGACCAGATAAAGGTCATAAAACAGTTGTATGCATTCCATGTATTGATCATGGTATTAAATTCCGGACTTGGAGTTCTGATCTGGAAGTGAGAAAGCTGACCATGCCAGTATTCGATCAGTTCTTCCAGTTCTCTTTTACATACATCCTGGCAGTTTTTGTAATGCTCCACGATCTCGCCCGCTTCTGCATCACCTTTCATTCCAACAAGAAAAGTGATTTCTTTTGTTTCCCCCGGAGCAAGGCTTAAAACTGTTGAAAGTGCTCCACAGCTATTCTCATTATAATTTCCCTTATTGCTGAGTTTTCCCGTGATCACGCCCTCTGGATTGTTATATCCGTGATATCTTCCGAGAAAGCTTTCTTTGTCTCCGCACCAGGAATTCACGTCAGCTCCTGCCAGTCCGAAGAATCTGTTGAATACATTTTTGTTATCAATGTTTTCACCTTCTTCCAGACGATCCAGGTTTGCGTGGATCATCTGACGTACACGGTTCCCTCTGAAAACCGTCTGTGTGATATACTGAGAATACTGAAGATTTACCTGATCCTGTTCATAGTTACTGTTGTTGGTAAATTCCGCATATCCTGTTACTGTAAGTTCACGTTTTTTCTCAGAATAGTTTGTTACTGCCAGACTCCATACTTCATAAGACCGCTCCAACGGCACATAATATCTTACTTCTGAGTGAATTTCACTGTAATCTGCCATCATTTTTGTGTATGCTGTTCCATGATGACATTCACTTTTGTACGTCTCCAGATCTTTGCCTACCGGCTGCCAGGATGCAGACCAGTAATCTTTACTTTCATTATCGCGAAGGTAAATATACCGTCCCGGCTGATCAAACTGATTGAAAATATATCTCAGGATTCTTCCATTTGCTCCGGATTTTGCAAAACTGTATCCTCCTGCGTTATTTGAAACGATTGCCCCATACTCTGGGGATCCAAGATAGTTTACCCACGGTGCCGGTGTATCCGGACGTGTGATCACATATTCCTTTTTTGCTTCATCAAAATATCCATATCTCATATCTCTCATCTCCTGTTCCAGCTATTCTTCGCCTGATTTTTCTTACACTATACCCTATATCATATTTTGAATATACAAAATACAAGCTGAAAATATCAGATTCGTGACATGAAAGTCTTTGTTATACTCAAAAACTGCGGAATATTACCTGTAAACAGTTACTCCGGTCACAAATTTCTTCATGACCGGAGTTTTATTGTGCTATTTATAATTCACATATCTTTTTCCATATTTCCTCGTTGACCGGGATTCCGTTCTTCAGATTTTCCCTGCGTCGGATGAGTGTTCCCTGTCCTGGATATCGGACGGTATGTCCTTCTTTTTCCGGAATGGAAGCCTGGATATCTTTCAGTGTCTCGTTTAAGATTTCCTGTGCTTTGTCCGGATCCTGATTCAGGACTTCCGGGCGGATCGCGATGAATACCTGCGTCAGGCCGTATTCCGATTCGCATTCCTGTCCTACTTTTGTCACAGTTCTTCCGAGTGTGAGTATCCCGCCGATCAGATCCAGTACGATCGAGAGGCCAGAACCTTTCCAGTAGCCGATCGGGACGACTCTTCTTGTTTTTTCGATGGCTGCCGGGTCGCAGGTCAGGCTGCCTTCCTCATCGTAACCACCCGGATAAGGAAGTTTTTCTCCATTCTGCCTGCATACAGAAAGCTTGCCGTAAGAATACTGTGCCATCGCAGTATCAACAACAACATGCTCTCCATTCTGATCCGGAACAGCCAGAACAAATGGATTATTTCCGATCCTTCCATCAATGGCTCCCCATGCCGGCATGTTTGGACAGGTATTTGTCCAGCAGATTCCGATACATCCTGCTTCCGCTGCCTGCCATCCGTAGGCACCGCCGCGCATCCAGTGATTGGTATTGGACATCGCCACCATACCGATCCCAAGCTGTGCCGCCAGTTCTACCGCACGCTGCATTGCCATTTTTGCATTGAGATTTCCCATTCCCAGATGGCCGTCCCATCGTTCCACGGCACCAAATCCGGTGATTTTTTCCGGCACTGCATTTACGTCAATGTAGCCTTTCTGAATATAATCGATCACTCTTGGAAAACGCTGGTAACCATGAGAATACACTCCATCTAAAGAAGAATCGGCGAAATTCTTCGCCGATTCCTCTGCACGTTTCTCATCGAAACCATATTTCACAAGAATGCTCTGTAATTTTTCTTTCATTTCTTCGTAGAAAACTCGCATTTTACATTCCTGCCTTTTTATTTATCTGGAGATTTTATATCATCAAACAAGCTTCATGTCAACCAGAACCTGATGAAGTTTCTCCTTCTCTTCTGGTGTCAGCTCGCCGATCGGTGCCAGGCACTTGCCAACCGGGATGCCCTGCTGTACAAGCCCTTCCTTAATAACAGCCGGGAAAGTACCCATACCACATGCGATACGGAGCGGTGCCAGTTCAAACTGTGCATCCAAAGATCCCTTGAGATCACCTTCCATAAATTTGTCGTAGATATCAGCTGCGATACGTGGAGCTACGTTTGCACAGGATGCGATCGCGCCTGTTGCTCCATAGCAGAGAGCTGCATGGATCAGAGTATCTCTTCCCATCAGTACGTGGAAATTGTCGTTATCTCTTGTCAGACGGATGTACTCTGCTGCATTTGTCATATCACCGGTGCTGTCTTTGACTGCAACGATATTGTCAATCTCAGCAAGTTTAGCAACAGTTGCCGGTGTAATGGTTACGTTTGTTTTTGGTTTGTTGTTGTAAAGGATGATCGGAAGTGAAGTGCTTTCTGCGATTTCCTTATAGTAAGCGTACAGTTCGTCCTGTGTCTGGGATACAAACATTGGTGTCAGTACGGAAACTGCATCCACGCCAACTTCTTCGCAGATCTTTACCAGACGGATAACGCCTCTTGTTGTGATATGGTTTGCACCGCCGTAAACCGGAACACGACCTCTTGTCTCATCTTTGACTGTTTCAAGGATCTTGCGATAGGTATCGTCATCGAATGCATAAAACTCTCCGGTCGTTCCCAGTGGAAACAGACCATGCACGCCGTTGTCGATCAGATGATTGACCATCTGACGCAGTACTGGATAGTTTACTTCTCCGTCATCTGTAAGTGGTGTGATGATTGGTGGAATAATTCCTCTTGGTACAAATCCCATTGTTTTTTCCTCCTCGTTGTTGCTATATTTTTTGGATTGAATGATCTTGTTATATGTTTTAATTTTTGTTCATTGATTTTAGATAAAGAACTGTGCGATAAGCAGTTCCAGTACACCAACGCCCGACATGATCATCGATACGGCCGTCTTGCATCGAACCTGGTCTTTCAGTTCTGTCAGTCCGAACATTCCGTTGAATACCCAGAATCCACTGTCATTGAAGTAGGAGAATGAAATCGCACCTACGCAGCAGGAAAGGGACATAAGAAGCGGGCTGATGCTTAAAACACTCATAAGTGGTGCTGTCAGGGATGCTGCTGTTGTGATTGCAACGGTTGCAGATCCGAGAGCGATCCTCATAAGTGCTGCAATGATGAACGGGATCAGAACTGCCGGAAGTGCCCAGGATGTAACCATTTCACCAAGTGCAGTACCGATACCGCTTACTTTTACAACGTTTCCAAGAGATCCGCCGGCACCTGTGATCAGCATGATGATACCGGTATCTTTGATAGCGTCATCCATCATCTTGAGAACAGCTTTGTTATCTTCCTTCGGAACAAGTCCGTAGATTGCAAGAAGTGTACCGATTCCAAGTGCTACGATCGGAGAACCAAGGAAATCAACTACGCTGTTGCTGATACCAACAAAACCAAGTACAGTTTTGAGAAGGATCAGGATGATCGGGATGAAGATCGGTGCCACAGATACCCAGAAGCCCGGAAGCTGTTTTGCATCCATCATTGCATTGAGTTCATCCATGGATTTGATGTATTCCTGTTTGAATTCTTTTCTGTCAAATCCACCTTCATCGTTCGGAACCTGATAGATTTTCTTTCCGATCCATTTTGTGTAAAAAACTACTACGATCAGCATCGGAATGGAGATCAGTGCACCACCGATGATCATCTGGCCTACATCGACATTGAACATTCCGGCTGCGGTCAGCGGACCAGGTGTCGGAGGTACCAGACAGTGTGTCAGCTGAAGACCAACTGCCAGTGAAAGTGCAAGTCCAACTACAGATTTACCGGTTACTTTGGACATTGCCTTGCAAAGAGGTGCAAAAATTACGATTGCGGAGTCTGCAAATACCGGAATGGAAATGAACCATCCTGTGATCGCCAGAGCCCATTCTTCGTTTTTCTGACCGATCAGTTTGATAAAGCTGTATGCCATTTTTTCGGCAGCTCCGGATTTCTCCAGGATACCGCCCATCATAACGCCAAGACCGATGATGATACCGGTGCTCTTTAATGTGCTTCCAAATCCTTCCTGAATGGCTGTGATCAGACCAGTCTGAGTTGTGCCGTCAGCGAGGGTAATATCTGAGATCGGCATTCCGCCGATGATTCCTGTGATCATGGCTGCAATCAGCAGTGCCATGAAGGAATGTACTTTTGTTTTCATTACCAGGACGATCATTACGATGATTCCTAATGCCAGTCCTAATAACATTCTTGTTGATTCAGACATGTTTTTTCCTCATACTCTTTCCATATATTCATTCACTAAAGTTTTTAAGGGGGAGGATCTGTCGCCAGACCCTCATAACCTATTTTGCTGATAAAATCTTATCTTACGAGACACGGACGCTTGTTGTCGAATTTCCATCCCGGGATCAGATACTGCATGCCTTTTGCATCGTCACGTGCTCCCAGACAGTTGTCCATGTAAAGTTTGTGTGCTTTGAGAACCTGTTCACGGTCAACTTCGATTCCAAGTCCGCCTTTTTTCGGAAGGTCAATGCATCCATCTACGATTTCCATCGGCTGTTTTGTGAGACGCTCGCGTCCTTCCTGCCAGATCCAGTGTGTGTCGATTCCGTTCATCTTTCCTGGGATTGCTGCTGCACACTGTACGACCATTGCAAGGCTGACATCGAAGTGATTATTGGAATGACAGCCCCACATCATACCGAAATCGTTGCACATCTGACCTACTCGAACGGAACCGTTCATAGTCCAGAAATGCGGGTCTGCAAGCGGAATATCTACGCTCTGCAGGGACAGGCAGTGATGCATCTGACGCCAGTCTGTGTTGATCATGTTGGTTGCTGTCGGCATTCCGGAGAGCTGTCTGAACTCTGCCATAACTTCACGTCCGGAGAATCCGTTTTCTGCGCCGCATGGGTCTTCACAGTAAGCAAGACATTCTTTGAGCTGTGGAGCAATCTCCAGTGCTTCTTTGAGGCTCCAGCAGCCGTTCGGGTCGAGATCAACTCTTGCATCCGGGAATGCTTTTTTGATCGCCTGAACTGCTTTGAGTTCTTCCTTCGGTGCAAGTACGCCGCCTTTAAGCTTGAAATCTACGAAGCCGTATTTTTCATGGGTCGCTTTTGCAAGTGCTACGATTGCTTCTGGTGTAAGGGCTTCTTCGTGACGGAGACGGTACCAATCGCATTCTGCATCTGGTTCTTCTTCGTACGGAAGATCTGTTTTTTTGCGGTCTCCAATGTAGAAGAGGTAGCTTAAGAACTGTACTCTTTCTCTCTGGATTCCATCACCCATCAGAGCTGCTGCCGGCACATCAAGGAATTTTCCGAGAAGGTCAAGCAGAGGTGCTTCGATTGCTGTTACTACATGTACTCCGGTACGAAGGTCGAATGTCTGTAAGCCACGCACGTCATCTTTGATATTTTCATCCAGCCATTTACGAACCTTGTTGAGCGTCTGTTTGTAATCTGCAATGCTTGTTCCGATCACCAGGTCTTTTACCTGCTCAAGTGCATTTGTGATCTTCTCTCCTCCCGGAACTTCTCCAACACCTTCTACTCCGTTGGAATCTGTCAGGATCACGATGTTTCTTGTAAAGTAAGGTGCATGTGCGCCGGAAAGGTTTAATTCCATACAGTCATGTCCGGCTACCGGGAAAACTTCCATTTTTTCTACAACAGGTATCATTTTTCTTCCTCCTAGAATATTCGAAATCATTGCGGCCTCAATGTTTTTCTTTGTTTGTTTTGTATGTATTTTATTATATACATTCTGGCTTTTTGTTCAATTCGCAGAATACCCAAGAAGGTTCTTATGATTTTTATGCTTTCGTTAATGTTGCAGTTTTTGAAATGATATGTTTCATTTTAATCGCATTTTGTTTCACGCATTGCGTAAAATGCATGTTTTTTGACGATTTAGGGTAAAAAAAAAGCGGGTCGCTTGATATTTACAATTTTAACTGCATACACATGCAGGCATGAGATGCAGTTGAAATTTTGAAACCTGGATATCAGGTGATCGGTGCCGGGTTGAAGATGCAGAGGTCGTTGTGGAGTTTGTATTTCTCTGCGAAGGACTGATCCTTGCCGCTTGCAACTGCGATGATCTTGTTGAACAGCTGGGTTCCGATTTCCTGGATCGTTGCTTCGCCTGTTGCGATCGGACCGGCGTTGACATCGATCAGATCCTGCCACATGGCTTTCATTTCATTTCTTGAACAGACTTTGATGACCGGAGCTGCTGCGAGTCCATATGGAGTTCCGCGGCCTGTCATAAATACCTGCAGAGTGATTCCTGATGCAAGCTGGCATGGACCGCAGACGATATCGCTTGCCGGTGTCGCTGCATAGATAAGACCGTGTTTGGTTGGTTTTTCTGCCGGGGAAAGTACTTCCACGATCGGTGAGCTTCCTGATTTTGCAATGGAGCCCATGGCTTTTTCTACGATGTTGCAGAGTCCGCCTTTTTTGTTTCCCGGGGTCGGGTTAGCGCTTCTGTCTACGTTTCCTTCTGCAAGGTAATGATCGTACCAGCGCATTTCTGCTGCAAGTTTGTCTCTTACTTCTGCGCTGACGCAGCGTTCTGCAAGGTAATGTACTCCGTCACGTACTTCTGTTACTTCGGAGAACATAACGGTTGCGCCGCCTTTTACCAGCATGTCTGCCGCATATCCTGCGGATGGGTTTGCAGTCACGCCGGAGAATGCATCGCTTCCACCGCACTGCATACCGATGCAGAGTTTGGATAATGGAAGTGTTTCTCGTTTTCTTTCGTTGAGGATCGCGAGTTTTTTGTCTGCCATTTTCATGAGGGCGTCAACCATGGCATCGAAGCCTTTCTGTTCCTGGAGAATAATGACATTTTCAGGTGTAATATCGGCTTCATCGAGGAGCATCTGTACAGTGAATTTCTCACAGCCAAGTCCGACTACCATGAGCTGTCCGCCGAAGTTTGGATGTTTGGCGAGATTTCTGAGTGCACGGATCGGGACTTTTGCCTCAGGTGCGTTGATGGCAACGCCGCAGCCGTATGCGTGGTTGATCGGGACGATGTCGTCTACGTTTGGATATTTTGGAAGAAGTTCTTCTTTCATTTTCTTTACTGCGACATTCAGTACTCCTGTTACGCACTGTACGGTGGTGCTGATCCCGAGGATGTTTCTGGTTCCTGCGTAGCCGCCGTCTGGATTTGCATATCCTTCGAAGGTAGTTACCGGCGGTTCAGGCAGGTCTGTGATGATGTTTTTGCCGAACTCCATGTCATCTACGGATGGCGGGGTTGGGAGTTCGAGCATGAATTCGTTGATCCAGTCGCCGCGTTTGATCGGGTTCATGGCGTATCCGAGGATCACGCCGTAGCGGATGACCGGGCTTCCTTTTGGAATGTCAGCCAGTGCGACTTTGTGTGCCTGCGGGATGTCCTGGTTGATGTGGATGCCTTCCACTTCTGATCCTGCGCTCAGTGGCTGAACAGCGATGGCTACGTTGTCAGACTGGTTTATTTTTACTAGCAGTGACATTTTGGATTCCTCCTTTGCTTTGTTGAGGTTATTATAACGCAGGAGGTTGTATAAGTAAAATTCATTGTAGTTATAGTTCTCTTAATTTTTCTAATTTACATATTGGAATGTGGAGGGAATTGGGGTAGAATGGAGGTAAGGAGGTACCCACAATGGATTTACGTCAAATACAATATATTGTAGCAATCGCGGAAGAAAACAACATCACCCGTGCAGCGGAAAAGCTTTATATCACGCAGTCTGCGCTTAACCAGCAGCTTCTTAAACTTGAGAAGGAACTCGGTGTGCAGCTTTTTCATCGTTCGCGGACGGACTGGCATCCTACGGAAGCTGGGGAAATTTATCTGAAGGCTGCACGGGAAATGCTGTTGCTTAAGAAGGATACTTATCACAGGATCCATGATCTCGCGAAGATCCAGCAGGGGGAGCTCAGTGTTGGCTTTACGCCTGGGCGTGGGATCGCCATGTTTTCTAATGTGTATCCGAAATTTCACCGCCTGCATCCTAATATCCAGGTCACTCCACGGGAACTCAGTGTCCAGAAACAGCAGGAACTCCTGATATCCGGTGAGTTGGATCTGGGATTCGTGACACTTGTTCCGGAACAGCAGAAACCTGCTCTGAGTTATATTCCTTTAGCTTCCGAGGATATTTTTGCTGCCGTTCCGATCCGCCATCCGATCGCCACACCACCGGAGGAAGGATGGACAAATGCTGTCCCTGTTCGCGAGGGTGAGATTTCCGAACTGAACCTTTACGCGCTACGCGAGGAACCTTTTGTCCTCACGTACAAAGAATCCACGCTTCGCGACCTGACCGACCACATCTTCGAATCTGCCAGTTTCAAGCCTCATGTACTCTTTGAGACCTCCAGCAATGCAACCATCACCACTATGGTCGGGGCTGAAATGTGCTGTGGCATCATTCCTGCTTTTTATGCCCGTGGACACGAGGACAAGATCCGATTCTTCACTCTCCCTGGCAAGCCCTCCTGGAACATCATGGCATGTCACCACAAAAAACGTTATCTCAGCAAAGCAGCCAGAGATTTCATATCCCTGGCTGAAGAATTCTGGAGTTAAATTTTACAGATTGTACATTTTGTTCTGATTTTGTGTTATAATAATGTTGCTGCCGCTCCTCCAGCAGAAAGGAGGTGTATCTCTTGGATGATTTTTTCACCACACTTCTTGTCACCGTGTTAGCAAATGTAATTAGCTATTACATATGCAAATGGCTGAGCGGTAGACAATAGGTAGCAACAGCCTAAACGGAATAGCTCACCGTAATGAGCAAGAAAACCCCCAGAGCGGCAACTCTGGGGGTTTTCGTTTTGCCTCTTGGAATTTCACCACATTCCTTAGCTATTATTTATTATATGTCTTTCCCTGGTAAAAGTCAACTTTCTTTTTCCATATACGCGATCATCGCCACGGCCGCTTTCTTTGCCTGTTCTACGGCATGGACGACGGTTTTGGAGCCGTGTACGACATCTCCTGCGGCGAAGACGCCTTCTCTGGTGGTCATTTCGTTTTCGTCTACGATGAGGAGACCTTTGTCGGAGCCTTCCAGTCCTACTGTTGTGCGGATCAGGCGGTTTCTTGGTCCCTGGCTGATGGCGATGATCGTGGAATCTGCTTCCACCTGGTCTTCGCCTTCCTCGTATCCGACGACTTTATTATTCTCATCAATGACCGAAGTCTTGAATACCGGGCCGGTTTCCGTGATGCGCTCGATCGCTTTTCCAAAGACAAACTGTGCGCCATCCAGCTCTGCATACGCCATTTCATGCGAGTTCGCCGCTACATGCGTTCCGCGGGCATACAATGTCACCTGCAGTGCACCGTTTCGAAGAGCTGTCCGCGCAACGTCCATTGCCGCATTTCCCATTCCAATAATGGCGACTTTTTCTCCCAGATCATATGCTGCCGGATTTTCCAGATAGTCAATGCCGAAATGCACATTCGCCAGACATTCCCCCGGAATCCCCAGGTTTCGTGCTTTCCACACTCCTGTTCCAACAAACACGCTTGCATATCCGTCGCGGAAAAGATCATCGATCGTCAGAACTGTTCCGATCGCAGTATGCGGACGGATGCGGATACCCATCGCAAGGATCTGCTTTTCCAGACGATCCAGGATAGATTTCGGCAGACGGAATTCCGGGATTCCGTAACGTGTGATACCGCCGATCTTGTCCTGCTGCTCAAAGATCGTCACCTTATACCCATGCTGTGCCAGAATGATCGCCACCGTCAATCCTGCCGGACCTGCCCCGATCACTGCCACCGGTTTTTTCTTTTCTTCTGGAATCTGAAGTTTCATTCGATCCAGATAAGTGTCCGAAATATAGTTCTCAATACTGGAAAAATGCACCGGATTGCCTTTCTTTCCAAGTACACAGTGACCGGCACACTGCTGCTCATGGTCACACACGATCGAGCAGATCACAGACATCGGATTATTCTGAAACAGCTCCGCCCCCGCATCCATGATATGGATCGCCATAGTGTTTCCTCCTTACGTCAGATCATATTTATTTATCACGCCATATTTTTTCATTCGTCTCCACAACGTCGTTGTGCTGATTCCAAGCTCCTTCGCCACTGCTGAACGGTTTCCCTGGTGTTTTTCCAGAAGTTCCGTCAGACGCGCGGCCTCCGGGTGCTGATAGATCACTGTTGTGCCATCTTCCGAAATTCTTTCTTTTACAGGATACAATGTGTCCAGAAGAAAATATACATAGTCACTGGTGATCGTCTTCTTGGGTGAAGTCAGAAAAAGTCTTTCACAAAACGACTCCAGTTGGATTTCATTCCCTTGCCATCCAAATCCGGCAAGTGCCTCCATCGCATCCTCTGCGATCTTTGGAAATCTTGCATATCTTTTTGTAAATCTTACCCTGCAGTCCTCCACGATCGCACGGATATCCTGCGGGCGCTTCCGAAGCGGAGGAATCTCCACCGTAAGGCTGTTCAGGAGATAATAAAGATCCTGCCGGAATCTGCCCTGCTCTACATACTGGTAAAGATCTGCTCCCGTTATCGCTATGATACGGTTATCCAGCGTCTGGCTTCGCTCCAGGTCATTCTGGATCAGGGAATCATACCGTATCGCACGGTACAGACGATACTGGCACAGAAGTGAAAGTTTTTCTATTTCAGAGATTACGATCGTTCCATGATCGCCGATCGCAAGTGCCCCTTTTTTCATGCTCTCGTCTTCTGCATCCGGGTTTCCAAAAAGCCTGTCCACCTGCATCTGTTCTGTCATACCGCTGCAATTCACTGCAACAAAAGGCCCCGCTTTATAGGAACTGTTGTTGTGGATGCACTGTGCCAGTTTTTCCTTATCTGTTCCGTCTTCTCCACAGATCAGCACAGGATTCTTTGACAGGGCGTACATTTTGGAAAGTTCCACGCAGTATTCCATTTCTTTACCAGTGATCCTGATATCAGAAAAATGAGCATGCGCCACGTAGCCCTTCAGGTAATAGGAATGCAGCTCATCTGCATCATTTTTTCGGACAGAAGCATTTCGATAGAGTGAAATGATCGCGCCACGAATCTTGTTTTCATACTGGATCGGCGCTGCCGTGAGCATCATCGGAACACCAGCCACATAGACCGAGGTCATAAATGAATCTCTTTTTCCGCTCAGAACGTCATCGATATACCGTTGTTCCAGTTCCGGGATCACTTTTTCCAGGGCAGTTCCTTCAAGCTGAGAAGCTTTTTTGTGAAAAAGTTCTTCTCCTGCACGGTTTACGATCATGATCTCTTTGTTTTCATCAATTTCCAGAATCCCGTTATATGAATTATCCAGCACTGTCTCAAACTGTGCGGTAAAATTTTTCTCTGCCTCCGCAGTCAGGATCATCTTTTTTGCCACGCCGATAGCGGAACGGATCGACTCCTCTGTGGAATCGATGAACTGCGCCGGAATGCCTTTCTGTGCCGCCAGTGCATTGACGGTATCGCCGCCGAGCAGGACATCTGCGCCTTCCTGTATCGCAAGGTCTACTTTTTCTGCTGCCTGCTCAATGGCTGTGATGTCATAAAATTTCAGCCGGATATCAAAAAGCTCATCTGCATAAGTTGTATCGCTGAACATGTTTTTGAAACCGATCAGTGCGATCTGCGGGCACTTTTTGTCCGGGACTTTTTTCTTGGCGCTGGCGATCATAAGACCGATTTCCTGGCCTGTAAGTGTCAGTTCTGCAACAGGAATATTTGTGTACTGGCGGATAAAAGCTGCCTGCACGCCTCGGGCAAGAACCACCTCCGCGCCCTGCTCTATGGCCTGTCTTGCTTCATAGACAGAGTCGGAAGTCTTGATCACTTTGAGGATGTCGATATCCAGTTCATCCTCCCGGATTACATTTCTTGCCTGTTCCAGCATATATTCCTTTGGAAGTAAAATCGCTATTTTTGACATAAAAGGTCCTCCATTCCACTCAAAAAAGCCCCGACAGGCTCATGGCAACCTGTCGAGGCTTTCTTTACGGTTAGCAAAAGTCTTACCTTATTATATACCGGATTTTAGTCTCTTGTAACTGTTACATTACCAATTTTTTCGTAGAATTTTACAATGCTGGAATGATCTTCTTTTTCGTGTCCGTCTGCTTTGAGTGCCTGCATGATCTCCATAAGTTCTCCTGTCAGCGGAAGCGGTGCGCTTACGGCATGTCCTGCATTGAGGGCGTTGTTCAGGTCTTTGATGTGAAGTTCAATACGGAATCCCGGTTTGAAGTTTCTGTCCATCATCATAGGTGCTTTTGCATCGAGGACTGTAGATCCTGCAAGTCCGCCGCGGATTGCCTGGTATACAAGCTCCGGATCTGTTCCGGCTTTCTTTGCCAGGGTGAGGGCTTCGGATACTGCTGCAATGTTGACTGCAACGATGATCTGGTTTGCAAGTTTTGCAACGTTTCCTGATCCGATCGGTCCTACGTATACAACGGAACCAGCCATAGCCATCATCAGGTCATAGTATTTATCAAAAGTCTCTTTCTTTCCGCCAACCATTACAGAAATGGTTCCATCGATTGCTTTCGGTTCTCCACCGGAAACAGGTGCGTCCAGCATGTCGATGCCTTTCTTTGCAAGCTCTGCGGAGATTGCTTTGCTCTCGGTAGGATCAATGGAGCTCATGTCGATCAGGACACTTCCTTCTTTGCCGCCCTCGATGATTCCGCCTTCGCCAAGTGCAACTTCTCTTACCTGTGGGGAGTTCGGGAGCATGGTGATGATCACATCTGCTTCTTCTGCAACTTCACGTCCGCATGTTACAGTTTTGGCTCCGAGTGCTTCCATTTCTTTGAGGGTTTCTTTATTATGTGTGGTTACAACCATTTCGTAACCTGCTTTCATGAGGTTTTTGCACATCGGTTTTCCCATGATTCCAAGACCAATAAATCCAACTTTCATTGTTATTTCCTCCTGATTCTTCTACAATATTGATTTCGTTGTTTCTTTACGTATCTTTCAACTGTCCTTATTGTAGCCGACTTCATTTGAAAATTCCATTGACAAAAGACTCAAAAAAATGGGGTGGTTTTTATGGTTTTATAAAAACGTTGCAAAAAATGAAAGGTTTGTTTCATTTTTTTGATATTTGCTTTCTATTTTTTCTTTTATTTTGTCTGGTAGACTAAGAAGACCACAGAGGGGGCTGGCGGTTTTCTCTGCTCCCAAGCAAATAAATCCCACGAATTTAAGGGATAAAAAAAGGAATGGAGCCAAAAAACTCCATCCCTTTTACCCAATTTTTTAATTGGAAAAAATCCTCTCCTTCACACTCTCCACATCAGACGCTTCCGTCAACTCCTTAAAGCCCTGCGGATCCGCATCCACATCAAACTGCCCGATGACCTGCATAAGGTCATCACAACTATACGCATTCTCATAAATCCCCGTCGCATACCCATACAGTTCAACATATTCTTCCTCAGACTTCGCGGTCCAGAGATTCTGGTACAGGCGTACTGCCTCACCGTTTTCCCGGACTACATCCGGAGTTCCGGTGATCGCGTTGTAGATCATTGCGAAGGCCGGACCTGCCATGGAAGCGTATTTGCCGCGTACATAGTCGATCGGTGCATTTCCAAAAGAATCTTTTTCTTTGAAGATTTCAAAATTCTGCTCAGAAAAGCTGTCGATCGCGCCGACCATGATGTTGCTGTCCTGGTCTTTTTCCTTATCGGAGATCTTGTCCAGATAGGCAGATACATGGAACGCACTCATAAGCGTATCACAGGTGCCTTCCGCAAATGCGGTCTCCAGATTGTCAAGTCCCTCTCCACCCTCGGTATATCCCGGGCAGATCGTAACGTGTAAATTTCCGTCCTTGTCTGTGAGTTCGGTCACTTTATCTGTTGCAGAAAGTTTTTCTGCATCTTCATTAAGTACAAGTCCCGCTTTTTCTTCCAGAGTGTTCAGCATTCCCCAGGTTCTTACCTGATGAAGTCTGTTTCCAGAAGATGCACCGCCTGACATGATCACGATGTTTCTGGCATCTTTATCCAGAAAAAACTCTGTCATGTCGCAGCCGGCCTGATAAACGGTCTCAAGATCCGGTCCGACGCTTCCCATGTACCATGGATTATCTTTGATGACCTCATAGTTCTCATCGCTTACCGTATTGGAACCCAGTGCATAGTAGATTTCCTCTTCTTCACAGGTTTTGATAACGTTTGTAAGCCCATCTGCATATCCGGCAAAAGAAATGATCCCCTCTGCACCTTCTGCTTTGGCTTCTTCAATAAATGCCTTTTCTTCCTCAGAATCTGCAATTTTTCCTGAAAAAATAAATTTTACAGGAAAACCTTCCTGGATGTAATCACGGTAATAGTCCGCAAACATTTCCATCTCCGCAGAGTCCGGATCATATACAACTACACCGATCGTATGAACATCTCCGTCTGAGTAGTCTTCCACATCGGCCCATACAGTGCTCTGAGTGCCGGCAATAAGTGCCGCACTCATCATCAGAGTGAGTATTCTTCTCTTCATCTACTTGCCTCCTTCTGTTTATTTTGTGATATTTTCTACATAAAAGCAGGCAACTTCGTGACCCGGTGCAATTTCTTTTAATTCCGGCATTTCTTTTTTGCACTGTTCCGTACAGTGTTCACAGCGGTTCTGGAACGGGCAGCCTACCGGTACATCGAGCGGACTTGGTGCTTCGCTTTCAATGCTTTCAATCTTTTTGGCTGGATCCATATGAACAGAGAACTGTGCTCCGACAAGTGCTTTGGTATATGGATGTTCTGCATTTCCTGAAACATCTTCGCCCGGAATCGTTTCCACGATATGTCCCAGGTACATGACTGCGATCTGATGCGCGAAAGAACGGATCAGTGCCAGGTCATGGCAGATAAAGATCATGCATATATTTTTTTCTTTCTGCAGACGTACCAGAAGCTCGATGACAGACTCCTGTACGGAAACATCCAGTGCAGAAGTTGCTTCATCACAGACCAGGATCTCCGGTTCCAGAGAAAGTGCTCTTGCGATACTGATCCTCTGACGCTGTCCACCACTCATGTTGTGCGGATAACGGTCTACAAACTCTTCCGGAAGTTCTACCATGCGGAGAAGTTCTCTTGCTTTTGCATCTCTTTCGTTTCTTTTGATCTTTTTGTAATTCATCAGAGGCTCTGTCAGAATATCCCCGATCTTCATCTTCGGGTTAAAAGATGCCATCGGATCCTGGAAGACCATCTGAAGGTTCTGGCGGTTTTCCCAGGTTTCTTTCTTTGAAAGCCCTGTGATGTTTTTGCCGTGATAAAGAATCTCACCGCTGGTCGGTTTTTCCAGAGAAGTCACCATGCGGACAAATGTAGATTTACCGCACCCACTCTCTCCTACGATCCCGAGAGTCTTTCCTTTATACATGGTCAGGTTGATATCATTGCAGGCAGTCAGGGTTCTTCTGCGGGAAGCAGGGAACTGTTTTACAATATGCTTTGCCTGCATGACGATCTCATGATTTTCAGACATATCGTTTTCCCTCCATTTCCGGAACTGCATCAAGCAGTTTCTTTGTGTAATCGCTGGTCGGGTTATTCAGAACCTCTTCTCTGGTTCCGTGGTCTACCACCTTGCCGTGGTGCATAACGATCAGCTGATCTGCCATATAAGCTGCTACTCCGATATTATGTGTAACAATGATGATCCCTGTTCCGAAATCATCGCGGAGCTCCATCATCTGACGGACGATCTGTGCCTGTGTTGTTACGTCCAGAGCACTTGTCGGCTCATCTGCCAGAAGAAGTTCCGGGTTAAAAGTCATCGCCATAGCGATTCCGACACGCTGGCGCATACCTCCGGATAACTGATACGGATAACTGTTCATGATGTTTTCCGCATCCGGAAGTCTCATTTTGGAAAGCATGGTGACTGCTCTCTGCCAGGCATCTTTTTTTGCCATAGCCTCATGTGTACAAATATATTCTACATATTGGCTGCCAATCTTACGGATCGGGTTCAGGGTTCCGCCACAGTCCTGGAAGATCATTGACATCTTGCTGCCACGGATCTTTCTCCAGTCGCTTTTGGAATTTTTCAGAAGAGATTCCCCGTGAAAGAGGATATCTCCTGAAGTAACCTGTCCCACTCCGGGGAGAGCCCCCAGAACGGCACGGATCACTGTGGTCTTACCACTTCCGCTCTCACCTACAACACTGATGATCTCACCCTTTTTCATGGAAAGGTTAAAATGCTCGATCGTAGGATCATGATGTCCATACTGTACAGCCAGATCTTTAATTTCCAGCATTCTTACAGTCTCCTTTATTATTCAGCCATCTGCATGTCAGCAGTTACCCAGTAGTAATCCATTGGATACATTACAAGTCCTTCTACGCTTGCTTTGGAGATAAGGAATGTGTTTTCATATCCGAAGAATACAGTAGCAGCATCGTCCATGATCGCCTGCTGGATCTTTACAATCAGTTCTTTTCTTGCATCTGCATCGATTGTTTCTGCCAGCTCATCCAGCCATTTGTCTACATCTTCATTTGCATATCCTGCTGTGTTGTTTGCAGATGTGCTGTACCAGTTCTCACGAAGGTAGTTTTCCGGGTCACCTGTGTTTGCAACGAGTACGTTCCAGATCAGGAGATCGTACTGAGAGGAATCACGGCGGTCAAGAAGTGTCTCGTAAGATACGCAGTCAAGTTTGATGTTGATTCCGATCTCTTTGAGGCTTGCCTGAGCTGCCTGTGCATATACACCGAGTTCTGCACGGCTGTCATAGTATACAAAAGTAAGTTCTACCGGGTTTCCGTCCGGATCTTCTACATATCCGTCACCATCTACATCTTTGTATCCTGCATCTTCAAGAATCTGTTTTGCTCCATCCGGATCGTAAGCGTTCTCATCGTTCAGATCATCATAGCCATAATCCAGTGTCGGCGGTACCGGTGCTTTTCCTGGTGTTGCGCCGCCCTCAAGCAGAACGCTTGCGTAAGTTTCTTTGTCAAGTCCACGAAGAACTGCCTGACGAAGTGCCAGATCTCCGAGTGCTCCGTTCTGGTTCATGAATGCATAAGTAGAACGAAGGGATTCCAGGGACTGGATGTTGTAGTTGTCATTTCCGTCAAATTCAAAAACGTTCTCTGTCTTTAAGTTGTAAGCAACATCGATCTCACCGGACTGAAGAGCCATGGAACGTGTTGTCTGGTCGCCAATGATACGAAGAGTTACGCTGTCATTCGGAACATCTCCATCCCAGTAGTACTCGTTGCGTACAACAACGGTATCACCTGACGGATCAAAAGACTGGAATGCATACGGTCCTGTACAAACTGGTCCTTCCATTGCGATGTTGGAGTTGTCAATGCTGGTGTCCATGATCAGGAACAGCGGGTCTGCCAGACATCCTGCCATGTTTGCGTTTGCTCTGTTCAGGTTGAATATGATGTTCTGTCCATCAACTTCAATGCTGTCAATATCAAAGAACTCCGGTACACGGTTTGACATTTCGATGGTACGCTCCAGGGATGCTTTTACAAGCTCTGGTGTCATATCGTTACCGTTTGAGAATTTAACGCCCTCACGAATCGTAAATGTCCATGTTTTTCCATCTTCACTGTTGGTCCACTCTGTTGCAAGACATGGTACCATGTTTCCTTCTTCATCAAACCTGGTAAGACCCTGGCCAACGCCGTAACGGGAGATAACCCAGCTGAAGTACTGCTCTGTCGGCTCCAGTGTATCAGCGAAGCTTGTTACACCGATCGTCATTGTTCCTGCTGCAAATACGGATGTTGGAACGAGTGCCATTGTCATGAGACCTGCAAGTGCTGCTGCACAGACTTTTTTTGCGATTCTGTTTTTCATATATTTTTCTCCTTTATTTTTCGGTAGTTTACGATACCTACGAATTGCTCCGTTACCAAGTAACTTTCGCAATTCTACCCTCTCTTCGCATATCGCGGGATTATCATCCCACTTTTATGCTCATATCGGGGCGGGTTCCAAGATTCTTCATCCACTTATGAGCAAGCTCATGTGGATTCAGCTCTTTTCACCCTGGTATCTGTGTTAGTCCTGTCTCGGGTCAAGAATATCACGGATACTGTCGCCGAGCATGTTAAATACGATTACTACGATTACGATGGCGATACCCGGTGCGATCATAAGCCACGGTGCTTTTGCCATATAAGTTCTTCCTTCATTCAGCATCAGTCCCCATTCCGGTGTCGGTGCCACGGCTCCGAATCCCAGGAAAGAAAGAGATGCAAGTTCAAGCATCATGGTTCCCATATCTGCCGCTGCTGTTACAGTCATGATCGTCAGCATGTTCGGGAGAATATGTTTCCATAAGATTTTGAATGTGCTTGTGCCGTTTACGATCGCGGCTTCCACATACAGATTACGTTTTACTTTCAAAACCATACTTCTTGCCAGACGTGCGTATTTTGTCCAGCTTACCGCTGTGATCGCGATAACTCCGTTACGAAGGCTTGGTCCGAGCATACCTGCAATTGCGATAGCCAGGATCATTCCCGGGAAAGAGATCATCATATCTGCGATTCGCATGATCACCTGATCGATCCAGCCGCCAAAATATCCGGCAATGATTCCAAGGAAAGTACCTACAACAAAAATCGTTGCCACAAGGATCAGGGTAGACACCAGTGAAGTTCTGGTACCATAGATCACACGGGAAAGAATATCACGTCCGAGTTTATCAGCGCCAAGAGGGTATTCCGCACACGGGGCTTTGAGTGAATCGATCATCACTGCTTCCAGAGGATCCTTCGGTGCGATCCACGGGGCAAAAACTGCCACGCCTATAACAGCGAGAGCCAGAATAAAGAATAAGGTAAACTGTTTGTGAGCCAGGAAAAAATTCTGTTTCTTCAATTTACTTAACCTCCTTTATTCTTGGGTCCAGATAAGTATAGGACAGGTCAACGATGATATTGATGACCATGTACATGATCGCGATCATAAGTACGTATGCCTGTACCATCGGGTAGTCACGACAGGCGATCGCCTTGATCGCCATGCTTCCCATTCCAGGCCAGTTGTAAATGATCTCAACAACTGCTGTTCCTCCGAGCAGAGAGCCGAGGGAAAGACCAAGAAGTGTTACAATAGGAAGCATTGCGTTTGGAAGTACATGTCTCCAGAGGATCACGCTTTCTTTGATCCCTCTCATTCTGGCTCCAATGACATAATCCTGTCTGAGTTCTTCCAGCACTGCGTTTCGTACCTGCCTGGTATATTTTGCAGACATGGAAAGCGCCAGTGTCACAGACGGCAGGATCATTGCCTTGAAATCAGTCGTACCTCCTGCTACGTTGATCCAGCGAAGCTGCACTCCAAAGATGCTCAGAAGAATCAGGCCGATCCAGAAGCTCGGGATAGATACCCCGAAAAACGTGATTCCGCGGATCAGATAATCCGGCCACTTGTTCTGATATACCGCGGAGAGGATTCCGCATGGTATGGAGAACAGGATCATCAGAAGAAGCGCGAAGAGCGACATCTGAAGGGTCGGCCAAAAACATTTCATCAGTTTCTCAGTTACAGGAACTTTAAATGCATATGAAGTTCCCATGTCTCCGGTAAGTACTCCTTTTACCCAGGAACCGTACTGCACCAGAAACGGCTGGTCAAGGCCCAGTTCATGTCTCGTCTGTTCGAGAAGTTCCGGTGTCGGCAGGTTACCACACTCTGTCAGCATGATCTCCGCCGGGTCACCTGGTGAAAGGTAAGTAAGTCCAAATGTAAAGAAACTTACACCGATCAGAACGATCAGGATCTGCAGAAGCCTTTTTCCAAATTGTTTTTTTGACATTGTTTCTCCTTCCTACATTGTAGAGGTTTTGTTACTGTTTACTTCGTTCACAGTATCAGCGACTTTAACTGGATCAGATTCAATTTTAAAAATGGCAGGGGAAATACACCTTTGAATAAAAGCGCAGAAAAAAACATCCGTAAACAACATAATACGGACGTTTGCCACAAAAAAGCAATGTTTCCTATCTACCGTAAGAATCATATCTGATCATCCATAAGCAGGTCTCCTGACTTAAGATCTTTGCTCCAAAACTCCTTCCCAGACTGGCGACTGCCACTCCAGTGGATTATGTTTCGCAACTCCCTATCACAGTGACGGGATCGTACCGGAATTCGACCGGTTTCCCTTTTAATCCGTGTATGTAAAATAAAAAATATTTTACTGGAACTTATAGAGGCTGGTTCAAAACCAACAAATGTTATTTGATTTGCTTTTCAAGCATATATTATATTTTGTGTGTTGTCTAGTTTTTTTTTGCTGGATATTGTATTTTTATTAAAACAATGTTTCATGGAGACTTCCCATGTGCCCGCGATTTACATTGGCATGTAAGAAGACCGCAAGGGGACGTCCGCCCGTCCCCTTGCAACCCCTGGGCTGGGTATCTGACGGAAATTTTGTCTTATGAGGTGGTCTTTGAAAAATTCTCCCGGTGTTTCAAGTCGGAAGACTTTCGTATAAATAAGCGCAGACTTGCACGGTTGCCCCATGAGTCTGCGCTTACTTATGTTGTTGGTTTTTCTGTATAGTTCAGATTTGCGCCTGAAACTAATCAATCCTACGTATTCTATTGTTCTACCTGCTTCCGCAGTATCACATACTACGGGCCCGTCAACATCACGCCTTCGACGTGCTCGCGGGAACCCCAGTTCTCGCAAGCTCAAGTTCCCGCGCTTTTCGCGTCAGCGAAACAGCCTTAAACAGTTGACGTCAACCCGTTCCGTCTTGATGCACCAGGCGTGGCCAAAAAGGGGGAGTCTGAGGGGGACAATCGGCCTTCGCAACTATGAGATCGTCCCCCTCAGGGTTTTCTTATTTGCCAAACAGCCGCCCCGCTGGGCAGTTCCCATCAGGAATTTCTGAAACGGCTCAGAAATTCCTTCGTCTGTTCTTTCTGTGGATCTTCAAAGATCTGCTGGGAAGTTCCCTCTTCCACGATAACCCCATCGCCCATGAAGATCACATGCTTCGCCACATCTCTGGCGAAGGCCATCTCATGTGTGACGATGATCATCGTCAGACCATCTTTGGCAAGGGTTCTCATGACTTCCAGAACCTCTCCGACCATCTGCGGGTCGAGGGCGGATGTCGGCTCGTCAAAGAGCAGGATCTCGGGTTCCATCGCAAGGGCTCTTGCGATCGCTACCCTCTGCTTCTGTCCACCGGAAAGCTGTTTCGGCTTTGCATTGATGTATGGGGCCATGCCGACTTTTTCGAGATACATCATTGCGTTTTTGTGTGCCTCTTCTTTGCTTTTTTTGAGGACTTTTTCCTGTCCGACTGTGCAGTTTTTGAGAACTGTCATATTGTTAAAAAGGTTAAAGTTCTGGAACACCATGCCGACTTTGGAGCGGTACTTCGGAACGTTCACGTGTTTGTCCATGATGTTTGTTCCGTGGTAGCGGATCTCGCCGGATGAAGGTGTCTCCAGAAGGTTCATACAGCGCAGCAGTGTGGATTTACCTGAACCGGAAGGTCCGATGATGCAGGTAACATCTTTCGGTTTTACAGAGAAATCAATGTCTCTCAGGATCTCATGTGTTCCGAAGGATTTTCCCAGGTGCTGCACTTCCAGGATCGTTTCACTCATTCTCTGTTGTCCTTCCTTTCCTTATAAGAATACATACCACTTGTATGTGTCAGGGTATCTGCGGTTGCCAGGTCATAGTTGTCCGGTCCGTCCATCTTACGCTCGATCACGCGAAGGATCCTGGAACAGGTAAAGGTCATGATAAAGTAAATGACCATGGCAATTGTGAAGGACTCAAAGTATGTATACAGTGCACCTGCCACACCTTTGGTCGTGTAAAAAAGTTCTACCGTACCGATGATGGAAAGTACACAGGTATCTTTGATGTTGATAATCAGGTTGTTGCCGATCTGCGGCATGATGTTACGCAGTGCCTGTGGCAAAATAACATTGATCATGGTCTGTACATGTGTCATGCCGATCGCCTTGGCTCCTTCTGTCTGACCCGGGTCAATGGAAAGGATACCGCCGCGGACAGTCTCTGCCATGTATGCACCTGTGTTGATGGATACGATGAAGATCGCGGCAAACCACATGGACATATTGATATTGAACAGGTATGCACTACCGAAGTAGATAAACATTGCCTGTGCCATCATAGGAGTTCCACGGAAGAACTCCACATAGCAGGCAAGGATAAATTTCACGATTTTGATCAGTACCTTCTTGGCTGTGGAATCGTTTTTGTCTACCGGGATCGTCTGCACGATACCTACGAGAAAACCGATGATGCATCCAAAAAGTGTTCCGACCAGTGCCAGCCACATGCTGACTCCGGCTCCCTTCGCGAAAGAGGGACCATATTGCTGAAGAAGATATATGATTCTTCCTCCAAAACTTTCAGGCAGCATTTTGCTCCTCCTTTATGACTCGCTGGACAGTGGCTGAACTGAGATTGCTTCGTCCATCATATCGTTGAAGTCGTCTTCTGTCATCTCGCTTAAAACTCCGTTGATCGCATCTTTGAGTTCATCGTTTCCTTTCTTGAGGGAGATACCGATGTTGATGTCCTCGTCAGATACTTCGAATTCTCCGTCTGTTCCTGTGAAGTCAAGGAGTTTGAAATCCGGGTAAGCTACGCAGGCAGCTTTTCCTGTAGGCATATCTGTTACGACTGCATCACATTTACCGGATTCCAGAGCTACCAGCATTGCCGGTGCACTTTCCTGTGCTGGAAGGATGTTTCCGTCCGGGATCTGCGGCAGGCAGGAATCATACCAGATGGTATTCTGCTGGGAAGTAACTGTTGCTCCTTTGAGGTCTTCTACACTTGCTGCGTCTTTATAGTCTCCATCCCCTTTTACCAGAGTGATGATCGATGCATAATAATATGGATCTGTGAAATCAACCATCTGCTGACGTTCTTTGGTGATGGACTGTCCTGCGATAACACAGTCAACCTGTCCGGACTGAACTGCCGGTACGAGGGAATCCCAGTCAAGTTTGACGATCTCAAGGTCGTAGCCAAGTTCGTCTGCGATCTTCTTCGCCATCATAACGTCATAACCATATGCATAGTCGGAACTTCCGGAGATCTGCACTGCTCCGTTGGAATCATCCGGCTGTGTCCAGTTGTATGGAGCGTATCCGCATTCCATTGCAACTTTGAGGGTCTTTTTGTCAGCCGCGCTTACACTCTGTACGCCAAATACTCCGCATGTCATAGATGCTGCTACAGCTGCTACTGTCAACATTCTCCACATTTTGCTCTTTCTCATTTTCGTTTCCTCCTGAAATATATATTTTTCATCCATATGTCCTTGCGGAACATATCACCGTGTTGAATAAAGCAGATGGGACTGCTTTAAAGTAAAAAAAAGCGCACGAAACTATGAAGTGCCCCGTTGCGCTTTATGACATTTTAATACTTTATCTTTGGAAAGTCAACATTTTTGTTTGCCGGGGGCACCCGGCAGTGACGCATTTGTAATGCAAGACCGCCCCACAAAACAAAAAAACGGCAGTTTTTACACCACCGTTTTTATGCATACATTTTATGAAAAATTATGACGGTCTTCTTACAGAAAGAATAGTCCTATAAGTAGCATCATTACTAATCTTAATACCATCCTGGGAGTTAGACGCATGTACAATCTGTCCATTGCCCATATAGATTGCAACATGTCCACCATAGCAGATCAGGTCGCCTGGCTGTGCATCTGCATAAGAAACCTCAGTTCCCCAGTTCTGCTGCTCGTAGGATGTTCTCGGAAGGCTGTAGCCAAACTGTGCATATACACTCTGTGTAAATCCAGAGCAGTCCGCACCGCTTGTAAGGCTTGTTCCACCCCATACATACGGGTTTCCGACAAACTGCAGTGCATAGTCTACGATAGAAGAGCCAGAACCACTGGATGAGCTGGAAGAACTGGATGAAGTATCTACATCCTCCGGATTTACAGTGTTGTCACTGTCGATCACATTGCCATATTCATCATGTTTTACACCGTCGCTGCTGTCAGATGTGCTCTCGTCATCACTGCTGTCGGTGTTTTCGTCATCAGAAGAGTCTTCACTGTCAGAATCCTCATCCTCTGTGCATCCATCATCTTCTGTATACTCACCATCCTCAGAAATCTCTTCCTGATCTTCTTCATCAGTATTCTCATCATACTGATTTTCCTGATTTTCCTGCTCCTGTGCTGCCTCTTCCTCAGCGGCCTGTCTTGCAGCTTCCTCTGCTGCTGCAGCGGCTTCTGCCTCTGCCTGACGTCTTGCTTCTTCCTCAGCGGCGATACGCTCTGCCTCAAGCTGTTCGATCTCTGCCTGCTGCTGAACGATCAGGTTGGAATACTCTGTTGCCATCTGCTGTGCGTATGCGATCTCATTGTCGCAGTCTGCGGAGTTGGCTTTCTTGGTATCGATCTGTGTCTGAAGGTTTACTGACTCAGATTCGTATTCCTGTTTCATTCCCTCGAGTTCTGCCTTCTCCTGTTTGTACTGGTCACCGAGCTGTGTTACCTGGTCAATGGTGTTGGCATATTTCTCAAGGCTCTGTCTGTCGTATTCATACATCTTCTGTGTGTATTCTGCTTTAGTAAGAAGATCAGAAAGGTTATCAGCATCCATCATCATCTGGAACCATGCAGCATTGCCGCCCTTCTCATAGATGTACTGAATACGTTCTTTCATTGCTTCGTACTGTTTAGTCTTGGCATTCTGTGCTTTCTCAAGTGCTGTCTGGGTATTCTGAATGTCAGTTTCTTTATTGCTGATATCTCCCTCAAGGGTCTGAATGGAAACCATGACATTCACAAGATTTGCATCCAAAGCATCAATTTCGCTCTGTAACTGCTGCTTTGCTGAATAAAGCTGGTCGATCTGTGCATATGTAGCATCCAACTGTGCGCTGGTAGCTGCCTGTTCCTCTCTCAGCTCGTCTTCTCTTGACGCGCTTACGCTGACAACCTGTGATGCTGTCATCATTAATGCTAACGTCATGCAAACAATTCGTTTCTTCATGTTTTCACCTCATAATCTAAATCAATCTATTTTGTAACATTTTCGAAATATCTTATTGAACTTCTTTTACATATTAACATATCGTTCTCAAGAACGCAAGAGTAAATAATTAAAAAATTTAAAATTTTGTAACATTTAGTAAAGAATACGAAAAAAAGAAGCAGTCTTCTGTAATGAAAACTGCTTCTCTTCACTGTTAATGCTTTATTTTAGCTGTACAGATCTGCAAGTATCTGTGCTGCTGTCTTGTTCTTATATCCATCCGGATCAGAAAGTGTACTGCTGTACCATCTCAGATAATTTCCTCTTCGAATATAGTTTCCACAGGATGGATGATATTCGTATTTCGTATATCCCTTATATCTGGACATATAAGTTTTGGCAAGTGCAACTGCCTGGCTGTCATAATCCCCATCCGGTGTGCAGGTTCCTGCAATCTGGCAGCCTGCCTGTGGTGTGGAATGAACGATCACAGCACTCTTATCTGAACACTGTCCAAGAACGATCCAGGTATGTCCGGAATCATAGCCAATATCTCCTGGCTGCATCTTCCATTTTGTTTGAGAAAGATAATTCTGGTTTACGATCCGTCCCCACTTCAGAGTATTCTGATAATAAGAACCAATATCTCCGGAAACTACGGTATATCCACCGCCTTCTCCAGACTTTGTATGCATAACCTGATAAGATGCCCATCCTACAAATCCAGAACAGTCAAGTCCCTTGATTCTGTTTGCAGTCGTTAAATCCCTGTAATTATTATAGTTGTAACTGCTCGTCTGACTGTTATACCAGGAAACCCAGGTCGGACTTACACCTTTTCTTGTGGAATCTGTCCAGCCGCCGCCCCATACATAAAGGGCCTTACCTACCGGCTGCAGTGCTCCTGCGAGATAATTCTTAAGCGTTCTTGCAGAGGTTGGTGCTGTCGGACCAGAGTTGGAACTGTCAGCATAAGAGCCCGTCATAACTCCGTTTGAGTCAAAAACGTAATATTTGCCGTCAATCAGCTTCGTACCTGTTGTTATCGTGGTTGTGCTTGGATCAATATAATAAGTCTTACCATTTTCCTTCACCCAGCCGGTAGTTACAACTCCTGTTTTTGGATTGAAATAGTAAGTCTTGCCATCAACTGTCTTGAAGCCTTTGTACATGACACCTGTATTCTTTGCGAAGTAGTAGCGTTTGCCGCTGCTGCTGCCAAGCCATCCGGTTGCCATTACATAGGTCTTTCCGCGGAAATAACGGACATTTCCGTTGGCTGCTGTCAGGAATCCGCTCTTGGCAGCACCGGTTGTCCCATCAAAGTAGTAATAATAGGCTCCAATCTTCTTAAGTCCCCTGTACATAATTCCTGTTGATGGGGTAAAATACCACTTCTCGCCCTTGCTGTTCTTCATCCAGCCAGTTGCCATCGTGTAACTGCCTGATGAAAAATATCTCACAACGGTACTTGAAGTTTTGACAAAACCACTGACCGTGTAGCCTGTAGACGGTTTGAAATAATAGTAATTCCCACCAATCTTCTTAAATCCCTTGTACATTGCTCCTGTACGGGAATCGAAGTATCTCATCGGTCCCTTGGAACTTCTCTGCCAGCCCTTAAGAAGAACTCCGGTCTTCGTATTCAGAAAGTACTTATTACTTCCAAGTGTCAGCCATCCCTTGACCTTCTTGCCGCTCTTGTAATAGTAAGTTTTGCCGTTTACTGTACGAAATCCTGTCGTTGTTGCAGCCTGAACATCTACCGTCGTTGTATGTACGGCAAATCCTGCTGCAAAAAGCATGAGCCCCAAAAGTATCCCCAAAAGTCCAGCTTTTCTACATACCTTCTTCATATATCGTCCTCTTTCCGAAAAACTTATTGTTACTTTTTTTGTTGCAAATTTTACAATATTATTACAATATCATGTAGGTATTATATCGCAAGATTTATGATACGTCAATACATAAAAAGAGCGGGAAACACTGCCTGATGTCTCACATAAGATATCAGGCATGTATTTCCCGCTCTGCTGAAATTGATCTTAAAGAAGATGTTTACGAAGTTCTGCTCCGTCCTGTGCGCTTAAGTAAGCCGGTGCAACATCAAAAACTGTCTTGCAGCCTTTCTGTCCTTCCTGGCTCATGCGGTATGCTGCTCTTGCATATGCTGCGATTACGGAAGAAGTGAATTCCGGGTTAGAATCCAGTTTCAGGCTGTATTCGATCACATGACTGTTCTCATCATTCCAGCCTGTTTTGCCGGAACGGATAACAAATCCACCGTGCGGGATTCCGCTGTGATCACGTTTCAGTTCTTCTTCTGTGATGAAGTGTACTGTAGTATCGTACTCATCGAAGTAGTTCGGCATAGTCTTGATCTCGTTCTCGATACGTGCAAGGTCTGCGCCTTCTTCAGCTACTACGAAGCACTCTCTGGTGTGTTTCTGTCTTGTTGTAAGTTCCGGATTTTCTCCGTTTCTTACAGCTTCCAGTGCTGCTTCTACCGGGATGGTGTACTGTTTGCCGTCTTTGACTCCGTCGATCCTGCGGATCGCATCGGAATGTCCCTGGCTTACACCCTTGCCCCAGAATGTATAATCTTTACCGTTGGTAAGGATTGCATTTGCATACAGTCTGTTCAGGGAGAACATTCCCGGGTCCCAGCCTACGGAGATGATTCCTACATGGCCGCTCTCGGAAGCTGCCTTGTCTACGTTTGCAAAATGCTCCGGAACTCTTGCATGAGTGTCAAAGCTGTCTACGACATTGAACCACTGTGCATATTTCGGTGTCTGCTCCGGAAGGTCTGTTGCACTTCCTCCGCAGAGGATCAGAACATCGATCTTGTCTTTCATTTTTTCTGCTTCATCTACATGATAAACGCTTGCTGTATCTGTGAGGATTTTTACTGTTGAAGGATCACGGCGTGTAAAAACTGCTACAAGCTCAAGATCCGGATTGTGCTTAACTGCACATTCTACGCCTCGTCCAAGGTTTCCATAACCTAAAATTCCAATACGAATACTCATCTTAAGATTTCCTCCTGTACTTTTCCATTGTACTTCTAAAGTTCCTGCCTGCTCGGTTACAGGAACCTGACCTGCTGCTTTTGCTTTATCACAGCAGTACGATACTATGATAATATCACAACTAAAAAATGTCAATCCGTTGATTTGTATTTTCTTTTATTCATTTAGTAATACTGAATAATTTTCTCAGCAGCAGAATACACCGCCGCCCGGACAGCACAGTCCGCAGAGCATATTTGCGATACAGAGCTTCATACAGTAATCGCTTCCATCCACCGGCATTCCGCCAAAAGGATTCTGCTGTTCCTGATACCAGGTTCCGCCGCCCTCCATTCTCTGAAGGAGCATACGATACTGTACATTATCCGGCTCCAGGTTTACCGCTGTCCGGATATCCTCCAGTGCATTGACATTATTTCCAAGTCCCATATTTGCCATCGCAGAAAGGTAATGCCACTCTCCGTTCCTCTGCTTCAGGGACGAGAGTACATTCATTGCCTCCTGGAAATGACGGCTCTGGATATAATTGGCAGCTGCCTGTCTGCGGATTGCCTCCTCATCCTGGTAAGTGCTGTTCTGACGGCCTGTAAATCCACCGTAGTAGCCGCCTGCATTTCCATAAGAGGAGCCGTATTCCTTTTCTTTCATGATCTGTTCATAAGCCTGCTGGACTTCCTTGAACTTCTCTTCCGCCTGTTCTTTGTTTGGATTATTGATATTTGCATCCGGATGATATTTCCTGCTCAGTTTCCGGTATGCCTTTTTGATTTCTTCATCGGATGCATCCCTGGAAACGCCAAGGACACTGTATGGATCAAACATTTTCTTTCTCCTGCTCTTTCTTCCTCTTACCGGACACTGCTTCAAATCTGCACCAGACTCCGGAATACAGAATATTCCGCAGTATATCGGTATATTTAATAATAGGAAGTTTTTCAAATTCCCGGCAGACCTCTGCTATCATCATGATCAGCATCTGCCGTACCTGTTCATCGAACCCTTCCATTATATAACTTCTGGAAAAAGGATTGTAATTTCCTTTTTTGATATCTTCCTCTACATCATCATAGGCATCCATGAGATAAATAAATTTACCCAGGAAAAAGCCCATCCGGCGCAGTGTCGGTTCCCACAGATCTGCCCGATACGCAAAGATCTCCTCCATGATCTTCCCGAAACATCCGGAAATGCAATCGATATTCTCTTCCCCCGCCTTCTCCATCTCAGAAAGTTCATTCAGAAGTGAAACGATCGTGTCGACTTTTTTACGCCACCGCTCTTCTGCATGCTTCTCTTTGCCCCGAAGGAGGTTCCCGTACAAAAGACTCAGAAGCTTCTTCTCGTCTTTCCAGTCATCCTCACATTTATAGTATGCAAGAAAAACATTCATATCTGCGGCATACTCTGTGATCGCATTTTTGCGGACCGGCTGTTTCCGTACAGGGTGGATGATGCATCTCGTCGTTCCCTTCCTTGTCGGCGGCTCATAGAGCCCGCTCAGGAGAAGGATCACAAACGTCATATCATATGTCAGGGAAATCTGTCCTGTCACTCCATAGCGATCCCGCAGTTCTCTGCAGAGACCACAGTAAAAAGAACGATACAGGTCAAAATCCTTGAATTTAATCTCCGGTTTATTCATTACCACATAACCAAACATAAGACCTCCGGCTGTATTCTGATCTCAGATCGTATTCAGCTTTTTTTGATAAATTTCGTGTGGCATTTCGGACAGTCGATCTCTATCTTGCCTTTTCCTCTCGGAATACGAATCTTCTGTTTGCAGTTCGGACAGGAATAAATGTGATATTCCTTTCTCTGCTGCATGATGTTTTTCTCACGGTTGAATTTCTGTCTTATGCCGGATGTAATGGACAGATATTTCTGGTTTTCGGCATAACGCTTCTGTATATCTCTGGAAAGCATTCTGTAATAAGTATAAAGGATCGCAAGAAGGCCAATGGTATCAAACGCCGCGCCGACTCTGTTCCGGATAAACATGGACAGAATGATCATCACAAATGCAACGCCCATCGTAAATCTTGCAAATGCGTCTACTCCATAGCGTCCTTCCATAAACTTGATAAACTTTTCTCTCATGCAAGTCCTTCTTTCTTTAATGAAATGATGTCACTATTATTATGTAAGATTATTTTTATCTGTCACTGCACACCTGGAACACATAAAACTTCAGATAATAAGATTCATCTGAAGACCACAGGATCGGATGATCCGGTGCCTGGGTTCTGTATTCTACCTGGCGCAGTCTCTTGTGTGCATTTCGTGCGGCCTGTCCGATCGTCTTGGTAAAGAGTTCATAATCCATAAAGTGAGAACAGGAACAGGTTGCAAGGAATCCTCCATCCCTGACAAGCTTCATACCACGCAGGTTGATCTCTCTGTAACCCTTGACTGCATTCTTGATAGAGCTTCGTGACTTGGTAAACGCCGGCGGATCGAGGATCACAACGTCATATTTCTCGCCCTCTTCTTCCAGTCTCGGAAGCAGTTCAAAAACATCCTCACAGATAAATTTAACTCTGCCGTCCAGTCCGTTCAGCTTCGCATTCTCCTGTGCCTGATGAACAGCAAGCTCAGAAGCATCCACGCCGGTAACTTCTCTTGCTCCTGCAATTCCCGCATTCAGTGCAAAAGAACCTGTATGTGTAAAGCAGTCCAGGACTCTCGCATCCTTGCAGAGTTTCTGGATCGCAAGACGGTTGTATTTCTGATCCAGGAAAAATCCTGTCTTCTGTCCGTCCTTGACATCGACCTGATATTTCACTCCATTTTCGACAATCTCAACAAGAGTCGGGAACTCCGGTCCGATGAAGCCCTTGTGAAGTTCCATTCCTTCCTGCTTGCGGACTTTGGCATCACTTCTCTCGTAGATTCCACGGATGTTGATTCCGTCCTCTGCAAGAACTTTCCTGATAAGTTCGAGGATCATTTCTTTCCAGCGGTCGATTCCAAGTGCAAGGGACTGTACGACCAGAACATCCTCAAATTTGTCAACTGTCAGACCTGGCAGGAAATCTGCCTCGCCAAAGATCAGGCGGCAGCTTGAAGTATCTGTTACCTTTTTGCGGTATTCCCAGGCATCTCTTACTCTTTTTTCAAAAAAGTCCTCGTCTATATGCTGATTCTCATCTCTGGAAAGCAGACGTACCGTGATCTTGGAATTGGTGTTGATAAATCCTCTTCCAAGCGGATATCCGTCAAAATCATGTACCAGCACGATATCTCCATTTACAAAGCTTCCCATAATACTGGCGATCTCGTTGTCAAAGACCCACATGCCACCGGATTTGAGAAGTCTTCCCTCTCCTTTTTTCAGTGTAACCACTGCAAGACTCATATTATTTCCCCTTTCGGCTATATATTCCCCATCAATTAGTTAGCAAGTTGTTACTGTCCACAGTAACAACAAGATTTCTCTCTATTCTATCACAGATGCTTTTAGATTTCCAGTTTTTCGCAGGGCTCACAAAAAAATCACAGTTTTGCAGTTCTCAAAAAAGCTGCAAAAAGCCGCAGCTTCCTGGTTATTCAGAAAAGCTGCGGCCTGAGGGCTTTACCTAATGATTAGTACTCTTCGTTGTAGGATTCTTCATCATAAGAAGTCTCATCTGTAGATTCCTGCTGAGCAGAAGTGTCTGTACTCTCACCATAAAGCTGTTCAAAGAACTTCATGGTATCATTGTACAGAGTCTGTCTGTCTTCTGCGGACTGAGCTGCAAGGATATCGTCTGTTGCCGGCTCAGTCTCAATGCTGAAGATCTTCTTCATGTCATTGTTGACCATATTGAGCTGACTGGATACATAGATATCTGTTTCTGATGCTGTATAAGTTGCTCCGCCATCCTTGAGAACATTCAGATATGCCTCAAGAACTTTCTTTGTAAGTTTGGAAGCGGTGTCTGTATCAAGAGTCACGGTCGGCTGCACTGCATTTGGCATTACAGCATTGAGAACTGCGATATCTCCATTGTATTCTCCCTCGCAGAACTGTTCTGCCTGGTCAAACTGTGCCTTTGAAGCATCATCGAGGGAATCTGTATTTAAAGTATCCTCTGTGGAAGCGTCTGTTCCTTCGTCAGTGGACTGATCGTAAGAATCTGTGCTTTCATCTGTTCCCTGATCGCCGGAATCTGAAGTTTCTCCATAAGATTCGTCTGTTTCGTATGTCTCATCACCGGTTGCTTCCGGAATTCCTGTACCATCATCGGAACTGCTGTCAGATTCATCTGTACTGGTGTCTGTAGAATCTGTTCCTTCCGGAGTTTCTGTAATTTCTTCGTAATTGTCCTGTGTTCCGTCTTCAGTTGCCTCCGGGATTCCCATGCCATCATCCTCAGAGCCGTCGTCCGGTTCCTGAACGTCATTCATGCCTGTATCCTCTGCAACGCTGGCATCCTCGGTGTAAGATTCCTTGGCGCCATCAAGAACATCGCTGTCTACGTCCTCGGTGATATCTTCGCCGTCACTGGAATCTTCATCTACAAGATCTTCTTCACCATCGGAAGAGGAATCATCTGAGGAAGAATCATCGGAAGAACTGTCGTTATTCATAGTCTTGTCGAGGTTCTTCTGAATGCTTTCCAGAGTCTGCTTCATTTCCTGAATGTCGTAATTCTGCTGTACGATTTCCTGAAGAAGTGCTGTGATCGTATTCAATTCATCGGAGCTCAGAGATACGTTGTTCTGGATTGCAATGTTGTTGACGATGTTGTAGATCTCGTCTGCGTTCTGAACATTGTCACCGATGATCTGCAGTTTCGCCTGGTTGATGATGTTGGTAGCATTGTCGCCGCCGACCTGCTGTGCAACATCTCCGGTAACTACGACTTCCTTGGTAGCAAGGTCTTTCTTGGTGGAATCAAGCTGCTTGCCGCTGGCTGTCTCGTAAGCCATCATGACACCGGTAAGTGCTCCTGTTCCGGAAACTTCATACGGGCAGGCTGCAACTGCCTCGCAGTTGGAAACACCTGCTGTGGAAAGTGCATTTGCAAGCATGTTGCAGGTTACGTAGTTGAGGTTTGCAGTACGAACCTTGATGCCGCCGGACTGGGTTGGTTTCACATAGGCGCAGCTTAAAGTTCTTGTACCGATCTGCGCGCTTGAAATATATTTTCCCAGATAATTGCGCTCATCCTGGTTATTAACTGTGATGATCTGTACCTGGCTTGCATCTGCCTTGAAGTACTTCATCATGGTATTCTTCTGTTCATCTGTAAGATCTGCACCAAGTGTTACTACTTTGGATGCATCTGCCAGTGCCGGGATCGGGTTACTGAGTGCAAGGCACATGCTGCACAGTGCAGCTACGATCATACTTCTTTTTTTCATAATCTCATCCTCCATTATGATATGATGCGGCAGTCTCAAAAAGCTGCCTTCCTGGTCTCTTCTTTCAAGTGTTTTTATTATAACACAGCGTTCTGCAGAATTGTATTTTTTATTTTATTTCTTCGAAATCATTCAAATTTTTCCAGAAAAACATCGATGGTTCCACCACAGACCATTCCTTCGTCCTCTGCCTGTGATACTGTCATGTCAGCACAGACGATGCGGGACTTTTCGTTTTCTTCGCGGAGAAGTCTCAGACACTGGTGCTGGACTTCGCTTTCCATACAGCCGCCGCCGATCGTGCCGATGATCCTTCCATCACCGAGTACCAGCATCTTGGTTCCTATCGAACGCGGGGCTGAACCTCTGCGGGCTATGATCGTCGCAAGAACTTTTGGCTGACCCGGCTCCTTCACTCCTGTGAGATACTCCATGAGAAGAGAATCGTATCCGGCTGTTTTTTTTGTCTGGTTCTTGATCTGGATCAGTTCTGCCACAATGGAAACTGCAATTTCCTCCGGGGTTTCCGCATGGATAGAAAGCCCTACCGGTGTATGCATCTCATCCAGTGCTTTTCTGTCAAAGCCATCCCCAGCCATCTGTTTCTTCAGAAGTGCAGAACGTCCGCGGCTCGCCATCATTCCCACATAGGCATATGGTTTCTTCAGAATCTGTTCAAGGCAGGCACGGTCAAAACGATGTCCTCTGGTCACCACCAGAAAATAGGTATCCGGCGTTCCGGCGATTCCCTGCAGGCTTTTTTCGAAGGCATCGCAGAGAACAAGGTCTGCTCCGGCTTCTCTCGCGCGGTCCGCAAAATATGGTCTGTCTTCCAGAACTGTCACATGAAATCCGACTTTCCCTGCGAGTTCGATCACCTGCTGTGATACATGCCCGCCTCCACAGATCACAAGATGCGCCTGACGTTTGAGATGCTCTATGAAAAATTTCTGCCCTTCTATTTCATAAATGCCGCTCTGCGGTGTCTCTGTGATCTGTGTTTTGAGTTCTTCGTTCACCTCGCCGGTGCCTGTATATCCCAGAAGTTCCCCATCTGCCCAAAAATACCTGGTTCCGGCTGCCTCTCCCTCCAGCACCGTCGCCAGAAGGTTGGATTTCTGCTGAAGATTTTCATTTATTATTTTATATAATTCAAAAAGATTCATGCTTTCTCCTCTTTTTTCAGTCATTATGCTGTTTTATTAGGGCTACTCATTTACTGTTAATTATATAGCCTCGCCGTGAATTAAAAACTCTATCCTCACATGACTGAAGTCACGTGCTTCCAGACGCTTTAGGCGTCAGACTAAATATCGGC
>ENA-OQIK01000055-OQIK01000055.1-human-gut-metagenome-genome-assembly--contig:-NODE-55-length-101846-cov-6.266368_pt1 | contig 101846 bp, 99 predicted proteins | sample MGYA00242578_ERZ504743 | MGnify/ENA primary metagenome ERZ504743 (study PRJEB26092, sample SAMD00036441) | human gut metagenome | host: Homo sapiens | study: EMG produced TPA metagenomics assembly of...
ATTTTTATGTAGATAGTGATGGTAAGAAAGCCAATTACCCGCACTATTACAGGAAATCGGAAGAGAAACTTGGTAAGCTTCAGACACGTTTGGCAAAAAAGCAAAAGGGCAGCAGTAATTACAAAAAACTACAGGCTAAGATTCAGAAGCTTCATGCTAAAATTAAGAATCAGCGTAATGATTTCCTGCAGCAGGAAAGCACCAAGCTTGTAAGAAAATATGATGTGATTGTCGTTGAAGACATTGACCTCCGGGCGATAGGTGGAGCGTTAAAGCTTGGTAAAAATCTGCATGATAATGGTTTCGGAATGTTCAGAACTATGCTTGCATATAAACTCGAGCAAAAAGGCTCATGCCTTGTTAAAGTTGACCGATGGTTTGCTTCTACTAAAACATGCAGCCATTGCGGACATGTTCAGAAAATCAATCTTGATGAACGTACATATGTTTGCGAAGAATGCGGATTTACTATTAACAGAGACTGGAATGCTGCAATCAACATCAGAGAAGAAGGAAAACGTATCTTCTTAAACTATTTCAAGATACTAATTGAAGAAAAACAGGCCGCGGCCTGATTACCTATATATCGAACCCAACCGGTGGAACACCGGGGCTTGCCTGTGCAACATCGGCAGGAAAAAAGATGGTCTTAGACCAGAAGCCTCCACTTCAGCGCGAGCAAGTGGCAGGTAGTTCACAACAAGTCTTTAGAGGATATTTATCACCATTCGGAGTATTTGAAATATGAAAGAAAGTTTGTGGAGCATCAAATGGCACTTAGTGGATGTGGAGAAAAATGTCCTGTTCAAAGAAAAATGAGGAGGGAGACAGGAATATAATCTGATATTGAAGAAGAAATTGTATATTTACGGCCGGCAGCGCCAATCTGCAAAAAGATGACGGTTACAATGTGGTAAATGCCAGTCGGTACGCATGGTTTTTCCTGCATTCATTTTTAGCATATTAAATGCGTAAAACAAACAAAAAGAAAGGAGCAAAAAATATGCTAATTTTTGGAAAGAGAGAGCTTCAGAAACTTTGTATTCAGACATACATCAGACCGGGAGCAAGCATTCGTGTGACGCCAATTTTGGAACTGCCAATCTTTTTCGTAAAAATAGAAAGGAGACATCATAATGACAAAGCTTGAACTAAAAATCCCGCAGCCTGGCGTAACCTTTTATGGTAACCGGCGCTTAACAACTGTTACTATATTAGACATCAAAGTTGATGACGGTGTTAAGGAAGTGTTTTTTGAAGGCCTTAAAGACTGTGATGCAATAGAAGTTAAGATTCAAAATGATTGCCGCTGTCCCAGTGTTGAAAGGTTGTATATCAGCGAGAATGTACGAAATATAAGCATTTCAAATAATACATTCCCTAATGTCAATAGGGTAGTTTCTGACAGCAAGTATTTCCTGTCCGGAAATGTCCTTATTGAACATTACGACGTTCAGGATATATACATCCTTAAAAACACGTTCTGCAAAAAAAAGGGAGAGAATATAGACCTCAAAAATGTCAACCGTATCAAAGACTATGCTTTTGTAAACTGCTGTTCTGGCAATGTCACAAATGTTTCAGAACAAATTCTCTGCGATTATAAAGCGTTTTATCAGTACAAGGGTATCACTCAGCTACCGATTGTGGATGGCGCACATATGCTAGGGAATATTATGATGACCGCAAGCGATATAATCCCGGCACGTACTACATCTATTAATAAGGATGTTGATTTCTCTAAAAAAGAGACCGTCAGCCTGACAGACATTAAACTTGTAAGCCAGATTTATTCTGCGAATATACCTAAGCGTATATACGTAGATAACGAAGAGCCTATAGTGCCAGGTGATATCTATAATATGTGCAGATACAAGTTCGAATGGATTGATATCAGTCCCAAAAATAAGTATTACGCTTCAATCGATGGTATAATCTATACCGCCGATAAGAAAACCCTGGTAAGATGCCCGGTCGGCAGAACTGGCAGGGTAGTAATTCCGGATGGAGTGACTGCAATTGGCCATGATGCTTTTCGTTTCTGCAATATAAGTGAAGCTGTAATTCCGGATTCCGTGACAGAAGTTGGGGCTGCAGCATTTGCTGATTCTAATATTGAAAAGCTTACCTTTGGAAAAGGTATGACATACATCAGCAAACGAATGTTCCGTCTCTGTCGGAGCCTAAAGCATATCCATATCCCGTCAAACATTAAAGAAATCATGAGCTCGGCGTTTTCTTCTTGCAAAGCTATGGAAGATATCGTGCTTGACGAAGGAGTTGAACGGATTGGGCCGGATGCTTTTGAAGCTAATACTACCAATGATATCAAAATCTCACTGCCGTCATCTGTGAGAATGATTGAGAGTGGAGCTTTGCGAAACATCAAAAACGTAATGCTGACTAATAAAATTCCTTCCGGCTTTTTCACGTCCCTATATACTTCTGATTCAGGAGCGGATATACATGTTAACATTGGCGGTAAGCAGTACGTCCTACCAAGCCAGTCGCGTTTTCAGGAGATGGACGATTATGTCTCATTTCTTCCGATTAATGACCGGCTACTCTGGCAGCAGTATATGTATATCAGCGATAGAGACATAATGAAGCGGTATAAGTTTATAATGCGTGCATACAAAGCCGTTAACGGTAACATAGAAAAGCAGAGCAAGAAAGAAATGCTGGATATGCTGAGGGATAACCAGAAGTATATCATCAGTAATTGCTGCACGTATCGATATGAAGCTGAATATTTTATATTTATGCTGTCCTTGGATATATGCACCAGACAAACGATTGAAAAAATCATCAGCTTTGCTGATAAGACAGAGGGCCTGTCGCTAAAAGCGTATGCACTGGATGCATTAAACAGAATGGATACAAAAACTGATTTTGAAATTTAACATTATTGCGCCTGGTTCCCAGGCGCTTTTTTTGTTGTACTGATTTTTTCTGAATTTTTTTTGTCTGGATGCCGACAGGTCTGCCTGTAAAGAGCAATGCGGCGGCTGTTCTGCAATACAATTACCCGCCGGATGCATTTTCTCTGTTTCAACTTTCGGCATATTAAATACGTAAAAACAAAAAGAAAGGAGTAAAAAAAATGATAAAATTTGAACTGGAAACTCCGCAGCCTGGTGTAGTCTTTTATGGAAACAGGCAGAGAAACAGGCAGAGTGGGACAACAGCTGTGATATTAAATATTCAAGCTGATGCAGGTGTTAAGGAAGTGCGTTTCACAAGTATCAAAGGATGTTCACAGATAAAAATTGACCTTAGCACTGACAGTTTTTGTCCTGACACAGAAACATTGTATATTGGCAGTGATGTGACAAATATACGAATCAAAAATAATATGTTTCCAAAGGTGACTAAAGTGGTTTCTGACAGTAAACATTTTTTGTCAGGAAATGTTCTTGTTGAGGTTTTCGAAGACCGTACATATCGCTTGAAAAATACATTCTGCAAGATGATGAATGATGGGAATATAGACATGAAAAAGGTCAACTGGATTAATGACAATGCTTTTGAAGACTGCTGGTCTGCCAATATCACAAATATTGAAAAAACAGTTCGATGTGATTACAAAGCTTTTTTCAACTATAACGGCATAAATCTGTTGCCGGTTGTAGATGGTGCGCATATGATGGGAAACATCATGATGACTGTGAGTAATACAATTCCGGCGTGTACTACAGCTATCAACAGATATATTGACTTTTCCGGACGGAATGTAAAATTGACAAACCCTGGCATTGTAAGTAATATCTACCCTGCCCATATGCCTAAACGCATATATGTTGATAATGAAGGAATCATATCACCAGATGAAATCTATACGGCTGGCAATACAAGTATTGAAAATATCGACATCAATCCGAAAAATAAATATTACACATCAATTGATGGCATAGTATATACAGCAGATAAGAAGACGTTGATAAGATGCCCAGTTGGAAAAAGCGGACAGGTAGTGATTCCGGATGGCGTAACTACGATTGGCCGGCACGCTTTTCGGTCATGTAAGATAAGCGAAGTAGTAATCCCGGATTCCGTAACGGAAATCGGGATGTCAGCATTTACTGAATCACATATTCAGGATTTTGCTCTTGGAAAAGGAATGACATACATTGGAAAATATATGTTCTCCACCTGCAAAAATATAAAACACATCCATATCCCATCGCATATCAAGGAAATCATGTCATCTGCGTTTTCTGCATGCAATGCAGAGGATATCGTACTTGATGAAGGAGTTGAGAGGATTGGCCTAAATGCGTTTGAAGTGAGTACTGCTAATGACACAAAAATCATATTGCCGTCATCTGTGAAGATGATTGGAGATGGCGCTTTGCGAAATATCAAAAATGTAACGCTGACTAATAAAATTCCACCAGGCTTTTTCATGTCTCTGGACACGTATGAGTCTGGTGCTGATATATACGTTAAAATTAGAGGTAAACAATACATCCTGCCAAGCCAGTCTCATTTTCAGGCTATCGACGATTACGTTATGTCTCTTCCATTTGATGACCAGATTCTATGGCGGCAGTTTAAATATATAACAGAGCCAATGGAGCGATATGAGTTCATCATGCGTGCATATAAAGCCGTTGATGGAGACATAGAAGAACAGAGTAAAAAAGAAATGTTGGATATGCTGAGGGATAACCAGAAGTATATCATCAGTAATTGCTGCACGTATCGATATGAAGCTGAATATTTCATATTCATGCTGTCTCTGGATATATGCACCAAACAGACGATTGAGAAAATTATCAGCTTTGCTGATAAGACAGATGGCCTGTCGCTGAAGGCGTATGCACTGGATGCATTAAACAGAATTGATACAAAAACTGATTTTAGGATTTAGCATTTGCGCCTGGCTCACAGGCGCTTTTTTTGTGATACAGATTTTTTCTGGCCTTTCTGCATATTGTATATACAAATAAAAAAAAGGAGGCAGAAAATGAAAAAGAAAAATATCTCAAAGAACTTAAAAAAACTGGCTGAAAAAATATCGGAAAAAATATTCAGGCGAAAGATAGAGTGGCATATCTGGAAGAGGATGTAGGTGTGTAGATGATGGACGCAGGAGAGAAAAGAAGAGAGAAGAAAAAGAAAAAGAAAAAAGAGAAGCCCGGCAGTGAAGCTGCCGGGCTGTTGTGCGTTTACAATCTGAAAGAAGTCTTCTTGGAGTCGTTAAGGTTACTTATTGCCTGTAAGGCATATGCGTTGATATCAACCTTGCCGAGTTTGTTTGCATTATTCGCAAGAGTCTTTAGCGCGTTCTCTGTACATAAATTATATGACAGATATTTGAGCAATAACTTGTCATTGCTGTTGTCATTGATTTTATTGCCGGAAGCGTCGGTGTCGGAAAGACACATTTTAAATATACTTCGCTGAAAGGCTCTGAGCTTTTTCCCGATTTCTGTCTTTATCTTCTGGTTATCAATTGTTGGGTAGAGCTCTATGAGAAACCTTCTAATAAAGTCTGGCTCCCTGTCGTCAATGTCCTGGTAAAAATGCAAGATGATATTTTCGTCAAACGGAATCATTTTGAAGTACTCGTCCCATTTGGACAGCTGCCCGCCTGCAAAAGGAATTAGATAATCTTTGCCGTCTACGGTCAGCTTTGTAGATATCCTCTTGAATGAATTGTTTCCGGTGCCGATGGCATCAAACAGGTTATGAGGAAGCATTCCGTTACTGTCGGTTGTGACTATGATGTGCTTTACGCCGTAAAGACTATGGCTGTCAAGTTTTTTAATTGACGCTGGTAGTATAACTTCAGTATCGTAATCGCAGTCCGGATTGAATATAAATGCATTCGCCCCAATCTCGGTTAAACCTTCAGAAAGTTCAACTGAATGTATTTTGATATTGCTGAATGCATATTTTTCGATTTTCCTGATGTGTGCCGGTATTTTTATATCCGTAAGGTTCCGGCATGAACTGAACATTGACTCCGTAATAGTATCCATACTTTTACTAAATATAAAGGACTCAATGTCGGTTGATACAAATGCAGATGCGCCAATCTCCGTAACTGAATCTGGAATGACGATGTCTGTGATTTTACAACCATAAAATGCAGATTCGTTGATTTCTTTAACCCCGTCGGGGATAACAACCTTTCCAGCTCTTCCTGACGGGCACCCGAATAAATAAGTACGGTCATGGTTGTATACGATACCGTCATGTGTTGAGTAATACGGATTGCTGGCAGAAATCTCTATGCCTTCAATGCCGACATGCCTTAATACTGTACGCAAATCCCGTGGATTGATTACCCCGTCGTTGTCAATGATGACTTTGCTTGGACGATACTGGGAATAAAGCCGGGAAATAATAGATATGTCATGCACGGTAAGTGTCCTGCCTGAAAAGTCAACGCCTTTACTGATATTCCTGGCACTGTCAGGTACCCTGTCACAAACCTCCATCACCATATTGCCGAGCATATGAACGCCTTCCACAACAGGCAGGTCACCAACGCCTTCATACCCTTTAAATGCATCAACGTCGCAAGAAATATCTTCAAACTTCATATTGACGAAATTTGCACTTTTGCATCCAGCAAAAGCCATAGACGTAATTGCCACAACATTTTTCATATCCATAGGCTCGCCTGGTTTTTTGCAGAATGTATTGATAAGCGTACCAGTATTCTTGCCGGTAATACGCATCAGCATTCCGGCGCCGGTATTTTTGTATGTGTCGTTGTCTGAGACGATTTCCTCAACATTCGGAAATAACTGGTTTCTCATCTGAATGCCGCGGACGTTTTTATCAATATAGATTCTTCTGACATTCGGGAAAGATTTGTTGATATCCCGCAGATAGTAGTATTTGATGCCTGTATACGGTGCTTCTCCGAGAAACTTGAATTCGGTTGCATCTGGTAAGACGTCAATATCCTTAACGTACATATCGTTGCCATACAGTGTGGCTCCTTCGTATAACTTTTTTGTAAACTTCATGTTTTTTATTCCTTTCTTTATGATTTTTTTGTGTTTCAAGATTAATATGCTGAAAAAAAGTAAGCAAAAAAATCCGCAAAAATAATCGGCTGCGGGATTTTTTCAGCATATTAAATATGTAACGAGGATGGCGAAAACCTTTTATGCAAATTGCACAACGAGGTATTTACGGTGGCTGGAACCCGCATAAACACTAAGTTTTCCCTCACTATATGTGAGGGTATATCAATGGAAACGGCAAAAGCATCTGACCTTATGAAATTTCCCTCACTATATGTGAGGGTATATCATGTCGTGCCATCTCTGTTGTTGTCATTTCGTCTTTCCATCACTATATGTGAGGGTATATCGATGATTCGGGAAATGATGGAGTATATCAGGATTTTCCCTCACTATATGTGAGGGTATATCGGGAAAAACCGGGTTTCGGCTGTTCATCTGTAGTTTCCCTCACTATATGTGAGGGTATATCGATTCCGGGTTGATTTCCTGACCATACAGATACGTTCCCTCACTATATGTGAGGGTATATCAGCATATCGTTAGGCGGGTAAATTAAGTTTTTGCATACCTCGTCACAAAAAAATAAAAAAATTGCCAAAAAATAATATTTCTTAATCATTTTCCAGCATATTGATATAGAACACAAAAAAAGGAGGAAAAAATGTTTAACGTATTATATGAACCGTGGATGGGTGTGGTTGACATGAACGGAAACGAAACACTAGTTGGATTACGTGATTATCTAGTCAATGCTCATCTGTATAAATGCAGTGCAGAAAACAAACAATTTGCAGTGCTAAGGCGACTCCAGCAGCGGCTGGCTGAAACATTTGTGATGGATATTTTTGGAATCAACATTGATACTGAAGCAGCTCTGATAAATGCTGGACATTTTGATGCAGACGAGATTGATGCGTATATCAGGAATTGTGAGAATTCAGGTGTTTCATTTGACTTATTTGATGAAAATAGACCATTCATGCAGACAGACAAAATAACATATGAAAAAGTATTTAAAAATAAAGCCTCAGGGCCTGTAGCTGCAATCAATCCACGAATGGGAAGTGGAAACAACAAAGTATTTTTCAATAATGTGAATGTGAATGATTACCTAAAGAATACGGAAGCTGAGGATTGCAGGCATTCATATTATGACAGTGCGTATAACAAAAAATATACGGTAGAAGATGCAGTGGCAATATCGTTTGCTGAATACATGAATATGCTGTTAATCGCTCATTGCATAGCAGGACAGGGAGGCGCCGGATATCGCTCTGGGTTAATGTGTGTTGGAGTACCGCCGATTTTATATCATATTGATTCAGATAGAAATCAGACACTGTTTCACAGTATTCTAATGAATATCGCATTTGATAATACACATAATGATAAAAATGATTCCCCGCTATGGAGATGGAATACATATGAGAGAGGTAAAGATGACTTAAATTCTAATGAAGTCAATACTGTGAATATTTCAAAAATGGAGGGGATGTTTTTTCCTGTAATGTATCTGTATCCGGATTTAAGCTCTATTGATGAGGAAAACAAAACGATTTCAAAAGTTTACAAAATCAATATTGACCTCGGGGCAGCGGATTTAATTGCCGCAGCAAGAGAACGGTGGATTGAAGAAACAGAACCGTCAGTCAGTGTAAAAGAAATTAAAACGTCCTCCTCACGAACATTCAAAACGGGCACTCGCTTTGCGGAGTCCAATCGGTCATGGCTGGATATTAAAACATATGCAGATGTGTATGATGGCGGCGCACCAAAATGTTTAGTTGGCTTTAAATTAACAAGCGGATATAACGGTTTTGATATGGAAGATGCTTTTGGTAATCCCGTAATGACTGCGTATTATCTGGCTATGGAACAAGCTAAATATCTTGTGCAGGGAGAATACCAGTGTTATTTGCCATTATGCATTTTGCGCGACAAAAATAAAAAAATTGTTTCCAAAGACTTTATCACGGCGGCAGAAAATATAGCATATCAGTTAGCGAGAGATATAAAAACCGTAGATAAGACATTGAATTCGTCAGACCCAGCTAACGACAATAATAAACACGAAATTCAAACAGTTGAACGTGTATTAGGAAATCGTTTTATGCGATATTGTGAGGGGCTATTCAAAAAAGAATTTATTCCTGAAATCGCTAAAATTGACGAGGATGATGATTTTTACACTGAAATTTTAACAGAAAAATTAAATGAATATATTACTAAAATGGCCGGCTATTCATGGCAGTTGATTTATCAGATTCCGGTACCATATGGAAAATCAATTGACGCACAAAAAATATACGAAAAAATTAGAACAGAAAGGAAGAAGAGAAGTGAACAACACAGTAACAAATCAAATTGATGTAGCATCAATTTTTGAAAAAGTAAAGACGTTGAGTGACGACGATAAAATGTTATTAAGGAGAGCCTGGAAAATTCCGTTTAACCGGCTGCGGATGCCGCAAAAGGCGTTACTGTTCAGCATCATCGGAAATGACAACGTCGCGATTTATAAAATGGATTTTTTATCAGATATGATGGCAATATACATTAAACAGGGCTGCGAATCCGGGAAACCGTTTGAATGCGTGTTAAAGACAATGTATGATGCCGGAAATGCGGCAGCAAAGCAGAAAATCGGCTATATGATTGATGAACGTGATAAACGAATTTTCATCAATTATGTAACACGTTATGTTGAGTTATGCAGCAAAGAAAACAGCATTGATATCATAAAATTAACATCTGACGTTTTAAATTGGTCATATAAAACAAAAGATGAATGGACAAAAACAATTGCAGGAATTTATAAAGAAGAAAAAATGGAGGAAAAGACAAATGAATAAGAAACTGGTAATTGAAGTACATGTAGGTAAGAGATATGGAATTTCCCGTCTGAATTGTGACGGTGCAGGGCAGGTGAAGGACGTCCTGATTGATAATTCAAGATACAACAGGATTTCATCTCAGTCAAAAAAGAGGGTATGGCGTGAACATCTGGAGGAATGTCTCGGAGAGATGGAACACGTATACAGAACCCGTGCAATCAAGGACATCCTGATGAAAAAATTCGCCGCCATGGATGCTCAGCTGTATCATGATAATGCTGAGGATATGGCAGAATATATCGTAAAGAATATCCTCAAATGTGACCTGAAAAATAAAGCAGTTGATGTAACCAGCCAGATTCTCGTTTTTACAGAATATGACATTAAAGACATTATGGATGTTTTTTGTGAGATTATTGCAGGCCAGGAGGAATGGGACAAGCTGAAAAAAGAAGCTGAAAAAGGAAAAAAGAAAAAAGAAGACGGCTCTGGATATGCAGCGCAGATTATCAGCGCGGTTAAGAAAAAACTGCCTCTGCGGTCATATGGTGTTGACTGCTCTATGTTCGGACGTATGACAACGTCTGACGTTATGGAATCTGTGGAAAGTGCAGTGTCAGTAAATCATAGTTATTCATTTGGACAGGCTACTATGGATAATGATTATTTTACTGTTGTTGACAATTATCTCTCTGATATGAAAAATGAGCTGGACAGCGGTCAGAGCGGTTCCGCATATCTGGATTCCAAAGATTTTGCAACTCATGTTTACTATGAATACGCCAGCATTGACGTTCGGCAGTTGTATGAAAATATGACCAAAGGCATTGATATGACGGATGAAAGTAACAAGGCGCGAGTTAAAGAGATGATGGTTAAGGCTATCTGCTGCGTTGTTCGTGATATTGCATGCTCTGCTCCATCTGGTGGACAGAACGCATTTGCATCATATCCTGACCCGGTCGGAGTTTATATCACAATCAGGGACTGCGGAACAAACAGAACTGCAGATACATGCTGCATTGAGGAGATGAACAGATACGGCGGAACCGAAGATGAAAAATTTATTGCCGCAATGCATGAGTTTGTGTCAAATGATTTTTCAGGACGTCAGCAGTACATAAAAAAATTATATGCCGGAAAAGACGCTGATAAAATCACTGGCGCGGAGCACGTAAATTTTAGTGATGCATTGAATATGATTGGAGAGATTATGAATGAGCGATTCTAAGGCATTGAAATTAATATGCTCTGGAATGCTGCAGTCGTGGAGGAATACAGGCCTCGGTCCAAATTACAGATACACTGAACTGATGCCAACAAAATCAGGGATTGCAGGCATGATTGCCTGCGCCCTTGGATATCCGCGCGGCGATTCCAGAATTGAAAAATTGAAAAACTGTTTTGAGTTGTATATTGACAATAAAGCATCCGCGCCAATAAAACCAGGAGCAAATACAACCCCGGATGTTTTATTTGATTTTCAGACTGTATCTGCCCCTGATATGTTGACAGCAGGCGGTGGAATGTTACATTCTCCGTCAATCATCATGCGTGAATATGTTGTGGGGTACAGATATGTATTATATCTGAAAGCGGAAGAGGAGCTACTAAAGAAAATTGAAGCAGCATTAAATGAACCGGTATGGGACTATTACCTGGGTAGCAAATGTTGTATTCCAGCAGAACCGGTATGTTGCGGCATATGTGAAATGCCAGAAGTGGAGGACGATAATGTATATCAGCACATTCGAGTTTAAAAAAGTAAAATTATTGAAAAACATGGATTTGGTTCATAAAACGGTAATGTTAATGTTCGACGGAAACAGGGCTGAAGAAAATGTTTTGTATATGATAATGGACTCCAAAAAGAACGGTGCAGAAAACGCGCCGGTACATATGATTGTACAGTCTAACAGCCAGCCAAAAAACATTCCAAATGATTCATTAAAATTATTAAACAGCAGGGAATGCAGCCATATGATGGATGCTATACAAAATGGCGATATCATCAGATTTTACGGTGTATTTGAACCGCAAAAAAGAAATAAAAAAATGGTAAAAAATCCAAACTGTATGTGGCTGCTGAGAACGCCTAGAGAACGTGCAGAGTGGCTGCAGAAAAAATTTGAATCTGCCGGAAGCCTGATGGCTATCAATGAAGTGGCTAAAACCAATGTGTATGTCTCAAAGACAACGGGCGAGTCACATCACACATCATTCTATGGATATGAGTGTATGCTAAATGTGACGGATTCAGAAAAACTGACAGAAATGCTCAAAAATGGAATTGGGCGTTCACGCCCGTATGGCGCCGGGCTGTGCCTGGTATTGGGGGTGCAACATGTATAATCCAAACAGCAAGTCCATTGGCTCAAGAATCACGAATGATATGCTGCTAAGAGTGGAAGACAGATTTTCGTTTCTGTATATTGAATATGCAAGAATCATTCAGGACGAGTTCTCTATCGCCGCATGTCAGAAAAACAAGAAGACAGTTATCCCATTGGCAATGGTGAACGTTTTACTACTAGGCCCAGGAACCAGCGTTTCTCATGCTGCTATGAAAAATATTTCAGATGCGGGATGTACAGCCATCTGGTGTGGACAGGATATAAAATACATCTACTCAACATCAATGGTATCGTCTGAATATTCAAAAAACCTGATTATTCAAGCAAAATGTTATTCAGATGTCAATAAACATACAGACGTTGTTCGGCGGATGTATCAACTTCGATATCCAGATGTAAATATGGAAAAATTTTCATTGCAGCAAATGCGAGGAATAGAAGGAAAAAGAGTCAAAGAAAAGTATAGAGAATTAGCAGAACAATACGAAATTGATTGGGATGGCAGGGAATATAACAAAGACGAATGGGATTCCAGCAATGATGTAAATCGGTTTTTATCCATGGGAAACAGTCTGTTATACGGAATCTGTCAGGCTGCAATCATTGCGTTTGGAATGTCTCCGGGACTTGGTTTTATTCACAATGGCAGTAGCCGGTCATTTGTATTTGATATTGCAGACTTATATAAGGAAGAGTTTATTTTTCCGGCTGCGTTTCGGTTAGCAGCAGAACATGGTAATGATGATGATATGCGTGCCGCATGTAGAGAAATATTTGTAAGTGGAAAACTAATGAAACGAATTGCAAAAAATCTGTCCACATTATTCCAGTTTGATGACATCAACGCAAAAACTCCTGTTAATGTTGGTTTATGGAATCTTGAGGATTGCGTAGAGCTAGGGATTAATTACGGTAAGTAGGAAAAGAAGGAAGATAAAAAAAATATTTTTAAAAAATCTGCGACAAAAAATGTTAATTTTAGCATATTAAATATGTGGATGAGATGTTAAAAAAACATTTGTGCAATTTGCACAACGAGGTGTTTGAGGCGGCTGAAACCCGCATAAACACTAAGTGTTCCCTCACTGTATGTGAGGGTATATCGCCAAACCGGGAGACCTCTGGAACGTAAATGGCGTTCCCTCACTGTATGTGAGGGTATATCACGGAGTATGAAAGCCGGCTGGACAGCCCGGAGGTTCCCTCACTGTATGTGAGGGTATATCGATATCCATACCGGGTTGCACTTGGTTGTTGTAGTTCCCTCACTGTATGTGAGGGTATATCGTGAGCATCTTGCTTTTTCTCTCATCTGCTCCGGTTCCCTCACTGTATGTGAGGGTATATCGTTCAACCCCCATCTGCTCAAGGCTCTTATTTTGTTCCCTCACTGTATGTGAGGGTATATCGAAATATATAACGACAGGAAGAGGGATTTTATTGTTCCCTCACTGTATGTGAGGGTATATCGATGCTCCCGGCATATTTTGGAAAAGGTTTGTTGTTCCCTCACTGTATGTGAGGGTATATCGAACTTTGGCAGCCATATATGCCCGCTTTCATAGTTCCCTCACTGTATGTGAGGGTATATCGAGCATAAACGAGACAGAGAAGAATAGCGGAGAGTTCCCTCACTGTATGTGAGGGTATATCGTGCTGTCTATCGCGTCCAGGAGTACAACTCTGGTTCCCTCACTGTATGTGAGGGTATATCGCGGTTGGACAAGATAAAGCCTTGGAGCGTGCAGTTCCCTCACTGTATGTGAGGGTATATCGCGAGCAGACGGTAATTGACAGATGGACATGGAGTTCCCTCACTGTATGTGAGGGTATATCGATTTAAAAAGCTGAAAGTCGGAGCCCTGTTTAGTTCCCTCACTGTATGTGAGGGTATATCGCCCGGCAGGAAGATAAAAAAGCAATGGCTGCTGTTCCCTCACTGTATGTGAGGGTATATCAAGTTTTAGATAAAAGGCTACGCTTCTTTGGATGTTCCCTCACTGTATGTGAGGGTATATCGTTTTGGCATCCGTAAAAGGCTTCCTCTCCAACGTTCCCTCACTGTATGTGAGGGTATATCATATCCATACCGGGGCTGACCTTGTTGTTGTATGTTCCCTCACTGTATGTGAGGATATATCGATTACAGTGCATATTGTTACCGGCCTGATGGGGTTCCCTCACTGTATGTGAGGGTATATCGGCCAAATCTGCGGCCGAATTAAGGCAATATATGTTCCATCACTGTATGTGAGGGTATATCGACACGGCAGATTTTAGAGTATCTGCAGGAGCTGTTCCCTCACTGTATGTGAGTGTATATCACTCATTGGATACCATGGGATGCTGATAAAAAGGTTCCCTCACTGTATGTGAGGGTATATCGCGTGAACAATGAACATGAACACTAGGGGGAGGTTCCCTCACTGTATGTGAGGGTATATCGTAAAATATCAACAGGAACTGGATTCTGACTCTGTTCCCTCACTATACGTGAGGGTATATCTGACCAGAGGGATGAATCCCTCTTGATTACTGGGTTCCCTCACTATACGTGAGGGTGTATCATAGCAACACAGAGGACTTGATGTATGTACAACGTTCCCTCACCATGTGTGAGTGTATGTAAAACAGCCGATATTTTATATCGGCTGTTTTTTATTTTTCAATACATATAAAAAATATCTTATTTTTCAGCATATTAAATATAAATAAAGAAAATAGGAGGAAAAAAATGTTTGTACTTCATTTAGAACACGCACCAGACAGCATCCGCGGTGAATTATCGTTATTCTCTCAGGAGATTGCCCCATTCACATTCGTCTCTAGCGCATCAGCCAGAACACGTGACAGATTATGGGAGGACATTGTTAATATTGATGGTATTTCGGCCGTTTTAATATATACGGATAAAAATGAACAGAAATACAGCGTAAAAAAAATTGGTTATCCATCATACGAATTTGAAAATTTTGATGGTCTGCAACTGATTGTAAAACCTGAAAACGCGTTGACAAAAATGATAGCAGAAAAATTATGGGCAAAACTAAATCCAAAAAAATCATTAATTGACCATATGTTAGAGACAGGAATCGTTGCCGGGTGTTTGATGAATGGAATTTTTAGGCCGCTGGTCAATAGACTCGTTGAGTTAACTGGGATTGATGAGCCTGTTTTAAAACAGCAAATCATTTTTATTTGTGCAATGCATGATATTGGTAAGGCACATCCAATTTTTCAGGGGCGAGACACTGAGACAAACGAAATGTTGAGAGGGTATGAACTAAACCAGGAGGCAGTGTCTACAATGTTCAGGCACGAGGAGTATGCTGAGAAAATGATAAAACAAACGGATTTGTTTGGATTTGATGCGGATACGCGTAGTAAGCTGATGATTCGACAAATCATCAGTTTACATCACCAAAAAGAAAAGGAAAGAAAGCAAGAAGATTTTATGCCGATAAAATCAAAAATCATTGAACGTTGGAGCAGTATTCAAAAATATATCTATAATTATATCAAAGAGATTTTTCCGTGCGAAAAAATCGAATTTCCAGGTATTATATTTAATGACCCTAAAATTGGTTTTGCTGTAGAAAATGGAATTCTTGGCATCCTTATCACGTCTGACTGGATTGCATCAAATAATGAGGCAATGGACAACAAAACGATTAAAGATTTTTCTGATGTTGGACAATATTTAGATTGGAAACAGAAAGTCGTAACAGCATTTTTATTTGGCGAAAATTTAACACGTTCAGCATTTCCGGATGTTCGTTCATTTGACAGTCTGTTTCATTTCGGAGATGGTCGCCCAGTACAGCGTGACGTTGTTGATATAATGCAGAAAAACAATATCAAATTAATGCTGATTGAATCCGGCTGCGGCTCTGGTAAAACAGAAGCGGCATTGTATGCCGCATCAGTCTTAGGTAATAAAAACGAATTGTCTGGAATTTATATGGGACTGCCAACAGGCACTTCTGCTGAGGCTATTCAGGGAAGAGTTGATGATTTTTTGAGTGAATTACATATGCGAAAAACAAAATTGTATACGTCAAAATCTATGCTATTGAGGGAAAATAATACTGAACCGTCATGGACAGATGTCTCACGGCAGAGATTATTAACTCCATCCGCTGTCGGGACAGTTGACCAGGTGATGACTGCTGCCAGGCTGGTGAGATTTGAAAGTGTCAGAATGGCCGGGCTGTCGTCCAAAGTGTTGATTATTGATGAAATTCACGCGTATGATGCATATATGATTACAGTCATTGAGCGGTTATTACAGATTTGTAATGTTCTCGGAATTCCCGTTATTTTGTTATCTGCGACATTGCCGGTATCAACAAAAAGAAAATTATTTTCAACAATAATTGATGAATCAGATATTGATATGCATAGTGGCTATCCGCTGATTTCATATGTAACAACTGATAATGAATTTTATGAATGCCAGTCCGAATCATATGAACCAGATAAAAATATTGAATGTGAATCATTGCCGATTCTGAATGATTACGAGTCAATCGCAGAGCTGGCTGTAAAAAACGTGGAGTGTGGTGGTTGTGAGTGTGTTATCATGAACACCGTTGCTGATGCAATCAATGTGTATGATAGTATTAAAAAAATTGCTGATGATAATTACAACGTTATCCTGTATCATGCGCGTATGCCAGAAACAACAAAAGACGAAAAAATAAAAAAGATTTTAAAATGGTGTGGAAAGGACAGAAGCGAGAGACCGGAGCGAGCAATCATTGTTGGAACGCAGGTACTAGAGCAGTCAATTGATATTGATGTTGATTATATGATAACAGCAATCTGTCCGGTTGACCTATTGCTACAGAGAATCGGGCGATATCATCGTCACGGTGATGAGGGAACAATTCGAGAACATATGGCGATAAAAAACGTTGTGCAGGTTTTGGTCCCTGATGCAGATGATGATGCGGAATATGGCGGGACTGGTCACGTATATAAACCATGTTATTTGGATGCAACGCACCAGGTAATAGTAGAGCGCCCTATATTGCAGATACCATCATGCACGCCAGAGATTATCAATCGCGTGTATGAATCGGCAGACATCAAGACCGTGACAGAGGATAGAATCAAAAATGCGAAATCCGATGCCGGAAACATTAACATTGAAAATGGCTTTGAGCTGTATGAAAAATGTGTGCTCGGAAAATTGTCTGATAGATATATTAATGTACGAGAGTCCGGAGAGCCGACCGTGCAGATTGCAATTCTGGATGAGAATGAAATGCAAGCGGCAAAAGAAAAAAGGAACAGAAACGATAAAAACAACAGCGAAATTAATGGAATTGAATTATTCAAAAGAAGCGTTGTGACTGTTCCGTTACATTATCTAAATGATTTTGACAGTGGAGAATATGGAACTGGAATTTTTAAGGATGTGAAAATTTTCAGCTTAAATGACATTATTAATCCTGATGGGGATAAAAAACTTTGCATTGATAGCGAATACGGATTCAGGGTTTTGGATGCATAAGAGATGCATAAGATTGGATATATAAAATAAAATTTTTTTAATATTTTTTACGATTTTTTGTTAACGAATGAGATTTTTTCGGCATATTAAATATGTGACGAGGATGACAAAAGGCTTTTGTGCAAATTGCACAACGAGGTATTTGGGGCGGCTGAAAGCCGCGTAAATACTGAGTGTTCCCTCACTGTATGTGAGGGTGTATCGCACGACGAGGACGAGGAAACGGATGGCGTTTGGTTCCCTCACTGTATGTGAGGGTGTATCGCCGTAGAGGGGCAAATTCGCGACCGTATGGAGGTTCCCTCACTGTATGTGAGGGTGTATCGTTGTCGGCTGTCCTCTACGTTATCCCTGCCGGGTTCCCTCACTGTATGTGAGGGTGTATCATGCTCTTTTGCTTCTGTACCTGCTTTTTCCCAGTTCCCTCACTGTATGTGAGGGTGTATCGTCGTCATAAATCTGCCGAAGTGTGCCTTTGCTGTTCCCTCACTGTATGTGAGGGTGTATCGAGTGAGAGAGATGAGAGCAACCATACACAACGGTTCCCTCACTGTATGTGAGGGTGTATCCCTTAAAAATCCGCAATTCGTCATATATACAACGTTCCCTCACTGTATGTGAGGGTGTATCGCCCTTGCCGCTCTCTGTCTCTTATAAATGATTGTTCCCTCACTGTATGTGAGGGTGTATCGCTAAGGGAGGGGTTACAGGAGCACGGCGGCAGGTTCCCTCACTGTATGTGAGGGTGTATCATTTTTCTTGCATTAATCATATTCTCATCCTCCGTTCCCTCACTGTATGTGAGGGTGTATCATATTAAAAATCAGGAGGAAAAAGATATAACAAGTTCCCTCACTGTATGTGAGGGTGTATCGAAATGGAAAGGAAAGAAAAAGATTTCGTAGAAGTTCCCTCATTATATGTGAGGGTGTATCGCAGGCGTGCAGTTACCGACGACGACAGAGCAGGTTCCTTCACTATATGTGAAGGTATATCGGCTGGAAAAATGACGCGAAAAAAGGGCGCGAAGTTCCCTCATTATACGTGAGGGTATATCGCTGTCGTTTTGCCATATGAATCATATATCAACGCTCACTCATGTATATCTTCCGGCATTCTTGACTTTTTTAGTCGAATGACGGCCGGAACGAAGACCTGGGCGATGAGCCTGCAAGGGATATAGCCCAAAAAACCCGCAAAAAACTCTGCGCGCCTGATTTTTTCAGCATATTAAGTATATCAAAAACGAAGAAAAAATAAGGAGAAAAAAGATATCAAAAAAAATGTAGAGTTATACCCAGAACGGATGCCGGGAAATGTTGCTGTAAAAAAATAAAGGCGGATGGATGCCGGGAGAGAGCTGGAGAGCGGCAAAATATAGAGATTCCGGGGTTGAGTGGATTGGGGAAGTTCCGGAGGAGTGGGACGTCAGCAAAGTAAAATATAATTTCTCAACCTTTAAGAAAATTCCTGGTAAGAAAAACGAAAAATACGAAAGGCTTTCATTAACCATGAACGGAGTGAAACATCGCGAGAAGTGGACTGCGGAAGGATTACAGCCAAAAGACTTCATGTCTTATCAGCTTTTAAGAGAAGGAGACCTGGTATTCAGATTAATTGACCTGCAGAATCCTTCAAAAAGCCGCCGCGTTGCTCTATCCCACGACACTGGCCTGATTTCTCCGGCGTATACAATATTACACGCGGACAGTAATAAAATATTGCCAGAATATGCAGAAATGTTTTTCTTAATGATGAGTTATCTTGATGTATTTAATGCGCTTGGAAGTTGTGGTGTCAGAAGCAGTATTAACAATGCTGAGTTGATGAAGATTTCTGTTCTCGTCCCACCGCTCGCTGAACAGCAGCAGATTGCCGATTACCTTGACGAAAAATGCAAAAATATAGACAACAGAGTGCAGAAAAGAAGACAGCAGCTGGAGTGGCTGAAGGAGTATAAGAAGAGTTTGATTTTTGATTATGTGACAGGGAAGAAGAGGGTGGAAGAATAACCTCTATCTGCTCTTCGCAAAACAAAATTTCAGCATATTGATATTGTAACCCGAAAATGCCGCAGGGGCTTGGCTCCTGCAGTTGTGTTTGAAATGAGAAAGGAGGTGAGAAGGGAATGGACAAAGAAAAGAATATAACTGTAAAGGAATTGATGTCTTCTTTTTATGATAGAGATGTTGAAAATTTAACGTTTCAACAGATTTCTGCAATGCATTCATTATGTGAAATTTGCAACTTGAATGAATTATCTAAGCTGATAACATCTACTGCACAAGCTTTTGGATATGAAATTAATATTTACGATTTTAACGTTCAAAATATAGACGAAATTTTATCGGCTTTCGATGAATCGTCAAATATAAAAAATATAAAATTAGGGTATTGCTTTGAATATATCAAAAATGACATCAAACATGAAATACCTTGTATGATTATCATTAAATACATATATCAAAATGACGCCATAGTTGGATTTTTTATTATAGTTAAAAGAATTACAACGTTTACCATGCCTTGTGAAATTGATAATCATAAAGCTGGTGACAAAATTCCAGAGCTATACAATTGGCGAGAAGGCCAGTGGACGCCAATAGAAAGAATGAAAGAGAGAGCAACTCCTTTTAGCAACGTTGTATTAAAAGGAGATTTTAAATAATAATCCCTGAATGCTTAAAGAAGAAAAATATTTACAAAAATCAAAAGAAAAGAAAAGAAGTGAAGAGGGGAGTGTATTGGCAGCCGGCAGGTGAAACCTGCCGGCTGTTGCTGTGTGTTGGATGAAGGAAAGTTATGAGAGTGCCGATATAGAAAGATGGGCGGCGGGTGAGTGTTGACCGGACGAGCCGGAATGAAGGTTGTTGGATTGTGGAAGGTTGAGATTTGCTATGTAAAAAAAAGATGGATGGCGAAAGATTGTTGCCGGCTGACGCCGGAAGGAAGGTAATGGTGGCTGAAGAATTGCTGCCGCGAAGCCGCTGTCTTTTTATCGGATGAAATTACTGGCTCCTGCCGGCCGGCAGGTTCTTTTTGTTTCTTATGCGGTTCTGCATATTGTATACGATAAAAACAAAGCACAAAGAAAGGAAAGAAAAATAATGAAAAGCGAAACAATAAAAAAACATAAAACAAAAGAAATCGTCTACCTCGAAGACGACGGAAGAACGGTTCCAGTGCTGAAAGAATGCCTTGACCTTGTCCATGATGTCAGAAGAATCATCAAAAAAAATTTGGATGTATTTGCTAACACACATGCCAGAGGATTCATTGAACCTATGTCGCATTCAATGCTCTACGGCTGCCGTGCTCAGGATGTTATGTTAACATTTGATGATAGAAAAGTTGGCGTGCATTTTTTGTATGACACCGTATCCGCCCGCAAGGCCGGAAAGGTTCTGGGCGCAGAAGGATACAATGAACTTGCCCCAGATAGTATGATAGTATACGTTTTCGACGAGCGTGGCATCAATATCGTTGAAACGTATCTGTACAGCTGGATTACGACGCAGTGGACTGACGCCAGTGATTTTGCAAGTACAACGCATCTGTTTCCGCTTATCTAACCGCTGCTTTTGCAGCGGTTTTTTTTTGCTGCCATTCAGAAATCCGCAAAAAAATCGCTTTATTTTCTCTTTTTTGCATATTACATGCATAGAACAACGTGAAGATATGCGAGCCTCCGGCCCGCCTGAAATATAGAAAGGAATGCATAAAAATGAGAGGAAATAAAGAACACGATTTTCAGCAACATATAATTGAAAAACTGATGGCTGCTGGTTACGAATACAGAAAAAATACATACGACAAAACATTTGCGATTGATAAAGACTGCCTGAAGAGGTTTCTGGAGAGCACACAAAAAGACGAGTTAAAAAAACTTCAAAAAAGACACCCGGATATTATGGAGACTGTCATCAGGACGGCAAATGATGAAATGCTGAAACGAGGTAAGAATTATGTGCTGAAGCACGGAATCTGCATTGACGGGATAAGTATCAAATTGATGTATGCAAAGCCGGCTTCAAATATGAATGAAAAGATGGTTAAAAATTACAAGAGCAATATTTTTTCAGTGATGGAAGAAGTGCGGGTTTCTCAGACTGAGCGGGTGGATTTGGTGCTGTTTTTGAATGGCATTGCGATTGTGACAATGGAGCTTAAATATACTCCATCAGGCCAGAATTACAGATTCGCAATTAATCAGTATAAGAACACCAGAAACAAAAACACAAAAATATTTGACGTGATGACCGGCGCTGTCGTTAATTTTGCGATGGATGAAAACGAAGTTTATATGTCAACATATATCAACGGTAAAGACACTGTCTTCCTGCCGTTCAATCAGGGAACCGGAACAGGTATTGATGCGGAGGCTGGAAACCCTGCATGCAAAAACGAATTCCCGGTACATTATATGTATGATTATATCATGCTGCCGGATACGGTGCTGAATCTGATTGCAAATTATATATATGTTGATAATAATAACTTGCTGATTTTCCCGCGCTTTCATCAGATTGACTGTGTGGAAAAACTGATTGAGGCAGTTAAGAAGAACAGAACCAAAAAAGACTATCTTATCCAGCACTCTGCCGGCTCCGGAAAGACAAATGAAATTTCCTGGCTAGCATACCGCCTGGCGTCACTCCACGTATACGACGGGGCAAGGGCAGTTGCTGCCTTTGATAAAGTCATTATCATGACAGACAGAAGAACTGTAGACCGTCAGCTGCAGCAGGCAATTATGGGACGTGAACATTGCGAAGGATTTGTGAAAGCACTGGGGCACGGCTGTACATCTGCCGACCTCAAAGAAGCCCTGGCGAGCAATGCAAAAATCGTCATCACGACTATCCAGAAATTCCCGTATATCGCTGATGAAATCGGATATATGAAAAGCAAAAGCTTCGGCGTCATTATTGATGAAGCGCATTCTTCAACATCTGGCGAAGACCTGAAAGCGGTAAAGAAAGCGCTTAATCTCGGTGTTGACGTGGAAGATATAGAAGATGCCGTAACTGAAAATATGAAACAGACCGGCAGGCAGGCGAATGTTGCGATGTTTGCATTCACCGCAACGCCAAAACCGAAAACTCTTGAAACATTCGGGGTACAGACACCGGATGGCAAGTTTGCAGCATTCCATACATATTCAATGAAGCAGGCATGCAGCGAGGGATATATCCTGGACGTATTCCAGGCATACATTGAGTATCAGACATATTACCGCGTAAGAAAGGTTGTCAATTCAGACCCGGTATGCAATAAAAGAGACACAAAAAGAGACATTACAAAAATGGTAAGCCTTAACGATACTAACATTGACCAGCGGCTGAATATTATTATTGACAATTTCATGTCTCGTGTCAAATGCCAGCTTGACGGTCACGGTAAGGCGATGATTTTGTGTGCATCAAGAGAAGAAGCGGTAAAAATGAAAAGAAAATTAGATAAAAAATTGAAAAAACGCGGAATTGATGTGAAAGCACAGGTTGCCTTTTCCGGCTCTGTGTCTATTGATGGCGAAGAATGTACGGAAGCAAAGATGAATGGCTTTTCAGAAAGTAAGACTGCTGCAAAATTTGATACTGACGAATATGGCATTCTGGTTGTGGCAGACAAATATCAGACAGGATTTGACCAGCCGAAGCTTTGCGGCATGTACATTATGAAATCATTAAACGGTGTAAATGCTGTGCAGACATTATCACGTCTGAACAGACCATGCCGTCCTTATGTTAAAGAACCGGTCATTATTGATTTCAAAAACACATGTAGCGATATGATTGACGCGTTCGCGCCATTCTACACAACCACAACCCTGGCAGAACCTGCAAATCTGGATGATTTATTGAAAATCAACAGCGAGCTGACGGCATCCGGTGTGCTGATTGCCGAAGAAGTGAACAAAGCGAGCAGGATGATTCTGAAAAGCGAAAAAACATCAAGTGACAGAGTATATATTTCAGGTGCGTTCACTGGATTAACAAAACGCATTGAGGCGGCCGGTAGCAGTGCGGGTATTATCAGAAACAGAATAAAAAAATTCTTAAAAATATACGTCGGGGTCTCTATGAATACAGAGATGAAAGATGTTGAGCTGCATAAGAGATATGTATTCCTGAATGCATACAAATCTGTGATGGGGGCTGAAGAACGCGAATTTAACGACAATCACGCTGATGAGATGCTGGTGATTGATGATGTGAACCAGGTCGGAGGAAAGGAGACAACCCGGGAAATCCTGGCAAATGGTGATGATGTAAACGGAACGGGAAGTGGCACCGGCGGCGAGACTGTAGAGCAGGATGACTTTTTGTCAAATATTATTGAAGAACTGAATAATAAAATCGGACTGAAGCTGGACAGTAAAACGCTTATTCCATATGTCAAAAATATCAAGGAACAGCTGATGGCTGATGAGCAGCTGAAAAATGTGGCAAAGCAGAATGAAGAGTGCGATTTTGCGACTGTATATTATAACAAAATAGAGCTTATTTTCGTAGAGGAGTTAAAAAACCTTTATGGAATTGGTGATAGCTCGGAAGTTGAAGGGCTAAGCAAAAAAGAGAAGGAAGACAGGATAGAGTTTGCCAGGGCGATGATGAATATAGAAATGAGAAGACGTATTTTCGGGATGTATCTGGATGAAGTGCATGAAAAAATGGGAGGAAAGAAAAAGTAAGGTTAACGAAGAGCGAAAAGTCGTCGGCCGACAAAAAACCGTCAGTGAGTCAGGTTCTTTTGACAAAATTAAGATTTGTCATATTAAATACATAAAAATATTATCAAGAAAGGAATTAAAATAATGAATAATAAAATCACATTTTCTCAGAAAACCTTAGAATTGCTCTACAATATTAAAAAAATTATAAAAGACAATCTTAATGTTGTCTCTGATGCAAAAACTGTTAAAATTCTAAATCCGGAGTATATAAGAGAAGCCGATATATACAACTTTCGTATAGATATCATCAGGATGCAATTTGATAACCAAAAAATAGGAATTAAGCTTCTATATGACACAGTTGCAAGAAGACAAGCAGGAAAAGCACTCGGTTCAAAAGGCTATGATTTTCTATCTCCTGACAGTATGATAGTATATGTTTTGGAAGACTTGGATGATAAATATACAGTTGGTCCGGTTGCCACAAGTGCTTATCTCTACAGTTGGTTTTCTGAGTCATGGATTGATGCAAGCGATTTCGCAATTAGTGCTCGTACATTTTAAACGCTGTATTTTTTTACAGCGTTTTTTTAATTTCACCAATATTTTTCCAGCGTGCTTAAAAACTCGCAAAAAAATACACAAGAAATATTTTTAATCATGGATATTGCGAGGATTAAAATATGAGAGGAAATAAAGAATACAATTTTCAACAGTATACCATAAAAAAATTCGTAGAAAATTTTACTTTTTTGTAAAAATTAGGCATATTAAATATACGAAAACAGAAAATGCGAGGCTATAGGATGCCACTATAATGGAGCACGAGTAATGTTACTTCTTGATAAAAAAATCTGCATCTATTAACGGAGAACGGGAAATCCCCGGCCGACAAAAAGTCGTCCGTGGGTCAAGTGTTCCGGCTTTAACTTCGCACGTGGGCCTGAATCTCCGTTCGTGCACTGCACTCAGCCTTGCGGCTTCGCTTGTCAGCCTCTGCGAGGCTTGGTTACAAGCGCGAAGCGCGAGTTATTAAAAAAATTAAAATATACAAATATGCTGGCGGTTACTTTAAATCAGCTTCTAATTAAGAAGGAGGGAGCAGGAGGAATACAAAACCGCGCATTCCTCCCCACCTGACTACGAAACAAGAAATATTGCTTCTTCGTCGGATGGGGTATCCTGCGCTGAATAAGATGAAAACAGTTATTGGTTATTTGGCTTTGATATTGGAGAGCACTATTATGTGTGGCATAGGGTACCCTATAACCACTTGGCAGTGGTGGGCTATAGTGATACTTACTATGTTATATGCATTTGTAATGAAATGATAATTATTCGATGAATGCGAAATGTGTTTTTTCTTGCGAAAAATCTTGCATATTAAATTTGCAAAACAAAAATATCTACAAAGAAAGGAGCAAAAAATGGCATACACACCGATGTTTGAAAAACTTATAAACACGAAACCTGAAAGAGAACTCTGTCTTAAGTTTCTGAAATTCCTGGAGGATAAAGGAATTGTACAGGGCGATATTAACCCGGAAGAAACCGTTGCTGAGTTCTTCAGCATTGACCTTGAGCAGGCGGAAAAAGAACGAAAAGTGTTAATAAAAGAGTTTCACGAAGCTGCGGCGGCAAATGCACATACAGCGTCAGAGGCGCTGGCGAGAATGGGACGACAAAGAGAATGCAAAAAGAATGAAGATGCCGGTAGACACGACGGAATGGCTGAGAACTCTGAGAGCGGATGTCAGAAAGAAGAAAAAGAACTTGGAAAAGAAGCAGGAAAGAGAGCAGAGGCAAAGGAAGCGGCAGAGCATGAAGCAGCCAAAGGAACCGATGCTGAGGATGAGAATGTGGAGCTAAATAGTCATGGAGTAAATGCAAAAATTAAGGCGCATATCTTTGATGATGCGAAAATGCGAGAATTTGGATTCACCGACTATGCAAAAGACCGATGGTATTTCTGCCGTGGTATTAATTTCAAGGGTGTTAAGAAAAAGAGAGATTTAAACAACATTGACATCTCGTTTTCTGTGACGATACCAAAAGACGGAAGCGATATCTGGATTGATATTTTGGACGAAGACTTCTGCCAGCCATACGATTACCAATATATCCTGAAAAAACACCCGGAACACAAGATTGCAAATATTGTGAAAGAACAGGTTGAATACTGGATGGAGAAACTGCAGGAAAAAGGCGTGTTGGAAGGACATGTGAGAGGAGAGTATATTTAAAAATCTAAGAGCAAAGAAAAGAGGCGAAAAGCCTCTTTTTTTTGTTTGATACATTTTTATATTTTCTTTTTTGCGGCTGACAAAATTTCGTCCATATTGTCGTATGTCAGAACATTGGGATGCTGTTTCTCAAATTCAACAAGAATCTTTTTGTTTTCCCTCTCTTTGACGCGAAATTCTTCATATATATTGGGTATATCACAGGAAAGACGCAAGAAAATCCCTTCTACAAATCCCCTGGATGATTCTGGCAGATTGTCGTAATCTCCATAAAGAGCCTTCGCTGCAAGTTTGATTTTTTCAAGCGAAATATCGTTTCCTTTCTGGTGTTCGCCTTCCAATATTCCAAGTATATCCGACAAGTCGTTTTTGTATTTTCTTCCCGCCATTAACTTCATAGCAATCAGATATTCCCCTGATACAGTACGAAACTCTACAATATTGGAAAATGTCTTGTAATGCCTGGAATATAAGCGAAGATTTGGAGAGTATGATGCGGTTTTCATGAAATCGGAATTAAGCCATCCGTTTTGCAGATTTTCTTCGTCACGAATTTGGTTTATCGCTTCGGTCATTGCAGACGAAGCATAGATTACCGCATCGATATCGTTGCTCTGGTCTCTGAAGTCGTAATTAAGCATTACGGCGGCTCCACCCACAAGTATGATTTCTGCAGGCGTTTTATTGCCATTAAGTTTGCGAAAGCACTTTGCAAGTTTCCTTAAATATCCGTCAATATTTTCTTTTGTAAATACAATATCAGACAACGTTTCTCACCTCCACCTCAATAATGTTAAATTTCTTAAACTCTGGAATCGCGTTTTTCTCTGCATTCTCAAAAGCTGTTTTGTCTATTAACGACAATGCGAGAATGCTGTTTGGATATATCGGATTTTGCAATTTGCATGACCTGATATCGTTGTAGTTTCCGCAAAATGGCAGCCCGTTTTCGTGAGATAAGTAGTCTATCATTCCAAGAAGATAAAATGCCTTCGGGTATTGCTTGGCCTGGTATAATGTCCTTATTTTGTCGTTTTGTAGAATGTCAATAATAAATCGCAAGTCACCAAGTTCTTTGACCTGGTGGCATATTGTACTTTTATAGGATTCAAATGTCATATATTCCCTCGCTTTCTGGTTTTCAGTAAATTGTTAAATCAGTCATATTAAATATGCTTAAAAATATGCAAAAATATGAAGGGACGAGTAGAAACGATTAACTTTTGTCTAGTTATCTTTAAATAAGCCGCAACCTGCGGCTTATTTTTTTTATTTTCGCCTCTTCCATAATCCCGCATATTAAAAATGTAAAAATATTTCAAAAAATACACACAAAGAAAGGAAGCCAAAAATATGAGTAATATATCTTTTCAGGATGGAGTAGTTTTCTACGAATGTTCAGCCAATGAGCTGATTGACGTTGAAATTGAAGATTACGTTGATGAGTTAGTTTTCGGAAACAAAATGAATTGCGCTGTGTATAACCTTCTCAACGTAAGCAAATCATTCCCACAGATTAGAACAATCGTAATTGAAGAAGGAGTTGACAAAATCCAAATCTGGAATAGAACATTTCCAAATGTTAAGAAAGTGATATCTTACAACAAGAAATTTCTGTCCGGAAACGTTCTTAAAGGGCTCGGAAATTCTGCCGGAAATGAAGTTTTTCTCTTTAATTCATTTGTTAAGGAAGAAGGTGCGGTAGTTGATTTAAGTGACGTCTCATGTATTGAAAGCCACGCTTTTGAAGATTGCAAATCCGGAAATATCATTAATGACGATGATGTCGTTAATTTTTGCTATGACGCATTTAAAGATTTCCATGGCATTGCCAACCTTCCGAGACTGGATGGCGGAGGACATGTCCTCGGACATATCCTGATGGATTATCAGTATGATATACCTGATTATATTAAGGCTATCAGTAATGCCGCTGATTTTTCAGGCAAAGCTATAAGGATTTCGGATGCTTCACTATTGTATAACATCAAGACCGCTTATGCACCATCAAAAATTGAGCTTAGGGGAGACAAGTTTAATATCATTGAAATTATCAATGTCATGAGAAATTTCAGACTTGAATCGCTTGAAATATTGGACGATAACCCATACCTCAAAACAATTGATGATATCTTATATACGAAAGATATGAGGATGCTTATCAAGTGTTCAAAAAATAAGAGCGGACGTGTTAAAATTCCTGATGGAGTGGAAGAAATAAGAGAAGATGCTTTTGCGTACTCCAACATATCTGAAGTTATCATGCCGGATTCAGTCAAATACATCGGTGAAAGAGTATTCTATGGATGCCGCAAGCTGACACATATAAGATACAGTAAGAACCTTACGTATATTCCGAAGGAAGCATTTTCCGGATGTAATGCTCTGGATTTGTCTCATTTGTTTGATAATGTTAAAAACATCGGAAGCCGTGTAGCAATGATATCCGGTCTGATTAGTATACCTGACGGAGTTGAAAACATTGCAGAAGAAGCATTCTGTTTTAATAACAAAGACGAAGATTCTAAAGTAATAATTCCCCCATCGGTAAAAACAGTTGGGCTTAGGAGCTTTTACGGAGCAAAAAATATAACCGTTACAACCAAAAACGGAATTCTGCCAAAAGGATTTTTCAAGTCGATTGGCTACCAGACCTACAGTAATAATTCATATTCAGCCATATCTGTAACCGTAGACGGCAAAACCTGTATGGTTTCTCCAGATGGGGAAAATGCCATGTTTGATGTGTATTTCGAGTTCTATCCGTTTGACCCGGAAATCATATATCAGCATTATGCAGACCTGGAAACCGAAACCAGAGGCGATTTCTTGGCTTTTGTGTATTTTAACACAAAAAGTATAAGAGAAAGAGAAGCCGCCAAAAAAGGCTTAAGAAAGAATTCGAAAGAATATATTAACATACTTTATTTCCGCAGCAAACATCATCCCGAAGATAGGGAGAATAAGGAAAAGCTTATTAAATTTCTGTCTTACGGCTTTGCGTCAGAAGAAGCAGTCAAAAATCTTATTTGCATGATAGAAGAAGATAAAGACACTACTTTAATGGCGTACGCGATAGATGCGTTAAAGTATTATGATTTGAATGATGGATTTGACCTAAATTAGCCGTCGCATACTTGTAACTTCAGTCGTGAGTTAATTAGACGACTCATAAAAATATCGTTTACGACATTTTGTTTCTCTACGTTTCGGCGTAGAGATTTTTTTATTTTCATTAAATTTTTTCGTAAAAAATCGTCCAATTTTTAATTTTTTCGGCATGTTAAATATGCAAGAAATTTAAATACAAATTTTTACAAAAGGAGGTGTCTTGTATGGAAATTACTTCAAATTATCAAGTAGAAATCTTATCAAATGCAGATATGAAAAGCACAGTGCAGATTTACCGCAGGGCACTTGCTTTCGTTATTGATGTATGCAATAAAGAGCTTTAGCATATTAAATATGTGGATGAGAGATTAGAAAGACATTTGTGCAATTTGCACAACGAGGTGTTTGAGGCGGCTGAAAGCCGCATAAATACTGAGTGTTCCCTCATTATATGTGAGGGTATATCGATGTTCTGCAGGTCTGCCGCCCGGCGTTCTGCGTTCCCTCATTATATGTGAGGGTATATCATCGCGGCTGACGTCACTTATCGGGATTCCTCCGTTCCCTCATTATATGTGAGGGTATATCGCAATGGTGCATGATAGCGGCGAGGATTGGGTAGTTCCCTCATTATATGTGAGGGTATATCATATGTCAAATTGCAGACAGCATCCGCGCCGACGTTCCCTCATTATATGTGAGGGTATATCGGGCTCTAACTGTTCCGGTGTTGTGTCCGGTCTGTTCCCTCATTATATGTGAGGGTATATCGTTACAGGAGCTGACGGCAGAGGTCGGTGTTAGGTTCCCTCATTATATGTGAGGGTATATCGTGTCATTCATTCTTTTTTCCTCCTTTTTCCTTGTTCCCTCATTATATGTGAGGGTATATCGCCTGTTTCTGTTAAATGGTTCAGCATCTTCTGGTTCCCTCATTATATGTGAGGGTATATCACGACACTATTTCAGTTTCAGATAATGCTCACCGTTCCCTCATTATATGTGAGGGTATATCATGTAATCCATATTTTGCCCTCTCTTTGTTTTTGTTCCCTCATTATATGTGAGGGTATATCGTAAAAGAGCTGCGCGCATTAAAGATTATCTGCGTTCCCTCATTATATGTGAGGGTATATCGCCAAGCTGCGTCTCAACAAAGCTGCATATATCGTTCCATCATTATATGTGAGGGTATATCGCCAGGAGAGTACAAAGTAAATCAAGGAGTGGCGTTCCCTCATTATATGTGAGGGTATATCGTTGTTTTCGTAGTCATTTAAAATCAGCTGTCTGTTCCCTCATTATATGTGAGGGTATATCGACTGTCTGCAGTTTCATCAAAAAAAATTCGGGGTTCCCTCATTATATGTGAGGGTATATCGTGGGTTCATATATTTATCATTCATCACTTACTGTTCCCTCATTATATGTGAGGGTATATCGTTTTTGTGGTATAATGTCTTTATGAAGTCTTGGTTCCCTCATTATATGTGAGGGTATATCGGAGCGTTGTATCTAAACCCGGGCGAAATACGAGTTCCCTCATTATATGTGAGGGTATATCATGCAGAAGTTCGTGAGCGTGCATTGAAGTTATGTTCACTCATTATATGTGAGGGTATATCGTGTGTTCAGTTTTTCAAGGTCTGGGCACTTGCGTTCCCTCATTATATGTGAGGGTATATCGTAGCCCAGTCTTTTCGCATATTATGTTTGCAAGTTCCCTCATTATATGTGAGGGTATATCACGAAGGCAGAAAAAACATTCCCAAAAGAGTGGGTTCCCTCATTATATGTGAGGGTATATCGTTATCTCCGGCCAATTCGCTGCCAGACGCCCAGTTCCCTCACTACATGTGAGTGTATATCGAAATCGGCAATGGCATCCTTTAGGCCTCAAAAAATATAAATGTAGTTGACGATAGTATCCCGCAAATTGCCTAAAAGGAGGTGAGAAAAATGAGTGGAGACACCGAATTCTGAAACACAACAACGCCACATACACAATACACAACATTTACAGCCCGGCAGTTCTTTTGCCGGGCTTATTTTTACGTTTTTCGCTATTTCAAAAATCCCGCATATTAAAATCGTAAAAATATATTTAAAACTAAAACAAAGAAAAGGAGACTTAAAAAATGAGTAAAAGCAAATGGATTTACAAAAACCTCAAAAGTCCGGAATTCAACGTACTTGCAGAAAAGTTTGGTGTACATCCGGCCATCATTAAGATTCTCGCTGACCGTGGTGTGCAGGGAGATGACGCTGTAAGGGAATACCTGGAAGCAGATATTGCAACCGTTTCTGACGGTTCAGAACTGACGGATATGCAGCGCGGCGTTAATATTGTCTACGACGCAGTGCAGGCAGGAAAATATATCCGCATCATGGGTGACTATGACGTGGATGGCGTCTCCAGTACATATATCCTCTACAAAGGTCTGACCGGACTTGGTGCCAAATGCGATAAGTTCATACCGCATCGTATTACAGATGGTTATGGTCTTCATGAACCGGCAATTCGTGACGCATATGAAGCCGGCGTGCAGGTTATTCTGACCTGTGATAATGGTATTGCTGCCGCGAATGAAATTAAGCTGGCGAAAGAATTAGGAATGACGGTTGTAGTTACTGACCACCATGAGGTTCCTTACGAAGTAAGGAACCTCTCCCCGACAGACGACTCTGCGAATGCAGAGGAGGATGGAGAAGGTGAAGTACCTTATGAAGCATCAGAAGGTGAAGTTCCTTACGAAACACCAACCGAACCCGGAGATAATGAAGGCACCCGCCACTACATCATCCCTGACGCCGACGCGGTCATTGACCCTAAACGTCCTGAAGATGACGGCGTTTTCAAAGAAATTTGCGGCGCTGTTGTTGCCTGGAAGTTTATGTGGTGCTTATACAAAAAATTCGGAAAAATTGATGAATTCAACAATTCCGATTTTCTTGAAATTGCATCTCTCGGCACTGTCTGCGATGTAATGGAATTACAGCATGATAACCGTGCAATCGTTAAAGAAGGGCTTAAAAAAATGCAGAACACTTCAAATATTGGCCTGCAGGCACTGCTTGAAGTTCTTGGACTGAAAGACAAAGCTCTGACATCTTACGATTATGGTTTCAAAATCGGCCCGTGCATTAATGCCGAAGGCAGACTGGATACCGCAAACGAGGCGTTTGACCTGCTGGTTGAGACTGATTATCAGAAAGCGCTCGAAAGGGCAGCTCAGATGCGAGACCTGAACGTAGAACGTCAGGAACTCACAAAACAGGGTATGGAAGAGGCGTTCAAAATCATTGATGCAGAAATGCAGGATGACAAGGTTTTGGTTGTTTACCTCCCGGATGTTCACGAGAGCATCGCCGGCATTATCGCCGGCAAAGTACGTGAGAAATACTGCAAACCTGCTTTCGTCCTCACAAAAGGTGATGGCGATTTCCTGAAGGGCTCTGGCCGCTCCATTGAGGCATACAGTATGTATAACAAAATGGTTGAGGTCAAGGATTTGATGCTTGGCTTTGGCGGTCATCCGCTGGCAGCCGGATTATCTTTGAAAGAAGAAAATCTGGAAAAATTCCGTCAGGAACTTAACGCCCGCAGTGGTCTGACTGATGCGGATTTTATCCCGAAGGTTATGATTGACGTAATTCTGCCGGTTGACTTCCTGACACAAAGCTTCATCAAACAGCTTGAAATTCTGGAGCCTTTCGGCAAAGGGAATGAAAAGCCAGTTTTTGCCCAGAGCAATGTTAGGGCAATCCGTGCTGAGATTATCGGCAAAAACAAAAATGTGCTGAAAATCACATTCAATAGCCGAAACTGCAAAAGCGGTGTATGCTTCCATGACATTGAAGCGAAAGAGCAGCTTTTGAATCAGAACGGAAAACTGTATGACTTCAAGATGCTGTATTACCCGACACTCAATGAGTGGAATGGTATGACCAGCATTCAAGCGAATATTCAGGATATCTGTTAATTTTGGATTGATACCGGCGGCTTCGCCGCCGGAGAAAGGAAAAAATAATGAAAAAAGAAACAAAAACTACTGAACTTGCAAACACTGATAGAAAATGCCAGGACTGCAAACTGCTTCCATTTTTGGTTGAGTTTTTCTTTGGAGTGGAAGTAATCTTTGCAATACGTTTACGCGCTACCTGGATGGTTGATTACAAAAACAGTAACGGAGACATATACAGCGTGTATTGGCAGTTCAGCCTGAAAGACCCTTGGCTGCTTCCTAAATATGACCCTAATTTTTGTAGTGGGCCACTATATGGATGGCTGTTTTTTTACTTCGGAAGAAAGAAAGAAAAATCCACAAATCGATAACTCGATAACAATATGCCGGCAGAAAATGCCGGCATTTTTTTTCTGAAGATTTTGCATATTATATATGTAGCACAAAAAATAAACAAAAAAGAGGTGATAAATATGACAAAGACTGTATCTCTGACATCAACAATTCTGATGACTATTTATACGGCACTGGTAACCATCCTTAATCTCGGAATATTCGCCATTGCTGCAGTTCTCGGCCATCTGTCTGGCAGCAGCCTGACGAAGGGCTTGATGGTTGATGGCACTGACTTCGGCCCGCTTGCATCCGGTACCAGCGCTATTGCGTCAGCAATGATACTTGTGGTTGCTTTTGTATTGCTGATTCTTACAATCACGCTTATTGTTGCGACGGTATTGTCTTACAAATTTATCGGCAGCGGTAAGTTTAAGAATGATGCCTGGATGAAAATCGTAATCTTTGGAATCTCACTCCTTGGATTCGTGTTCACAACAAACAGCTATGGGTTTATGGCGTTTTGTGAAGCTGTATTCCTGGCTATACCGATAGGACTGTCTGTTGTTGTTCTTTGCGATGATAGCGATGACGATGAAGAAGAGCCAAAAGCAATAAAAGAAGCTGAAAAAGAAACCATAAAAGAACCAGAAGCAAATGGTGAAAAAGAAGAAGAAAAAGAATCAGAAATCTAATTGCAGGTATTGCCTGCGGGATTTAGAAAAACAGCGAAAAATTTCGCTGTTTTTTTTGCGTCTCCAAAAAAGAGTCGCAGAGTCCATTCCAACTTTAAAAAATTCAGCATATTAAATATGGCAAAGTTAAAAAAACCGCAAAAAATTATCGTTTTAAAAAATTTACGCCATAGAGAAGTAACAGCAAAATCGCTGGAATATTTTTTCAGGAAAGGAACTTCTACTATGGATAGATTCAACATTACAAAACGAATTGGAGAAAATTTTGTCACATCAAATATCGAAGGCGGAGAGTTCAGTTATGTACAGGCTGCAGGGTCTAAATCTGCACTGATGGAAGCTCTGCCGAATAATCAGATAAAACACTTCAAAGTGGACATTCGGTTTTTGGACGAAGATTTTGTTGTACTGGTGGAAACAAAACAACAGTTCAAAGACAGCGATAAGCTGCAGCTTGCAGAGTATGTCGCAGAAGAAAAGGCGTTATTCCCAGGGCACAAAATCATAGCAATTCTTGCCAATACAGTTAACGACAAAATCAGAGTCTGGAAAGACCATGTGGACGATGAGTATGAGCTAAAGAAGGAGGCGGTAATAGACAGTATGGAACACTACAAGAAAATATTTACATATAAAAATACAAATAACAGAGAGCAGGTACAGAAAAGTGCAGTTGTATTAAATGATATGCTGCATGCGAAAAATATCAACGAGCGAACTAGAAGTCAGCTTGGAGGAACAATCCTTTTATATATTCAGGACGTGTTAAAAAAGCATGGCATATCTGACCTTAACGATTCAGAAGTACAAGGCCTGCATGACTACTGGAACAGTCTGTCTGCAAAACAAATCTGCAGTGGAATTCAGGAAACAATGGAATCTCTGCTTGAAGGAGCAGTTGATAAAGAGCTTAAACTAAAACTTACATATGGCAATATTGTATCAAACCAGGCAGTAAAAAATCTTAGTACTGCTGATTGGGTGGAAATATTAATGTTTATGACAACAAACATATATACATATATCGACACAGATACAACAGAAGGACAAGATATTTTAAATCAGTTCTTCACAACATTCAATAAGTATGTTGGAAAAGCAGATAAAAATCAGGCTTACACTCCAGACCATATTGGTGACTGGATGACATCCATGCTTAATCTGAACAAAGACAGCATCATTGTAGACCCGACATGCGGAAGCGGTTCATTCCTGATTCAGGCATCAGTTAAAGAGCTTAATGCCTGCAGCCTGAATGCAACAGAAAGTGAAACAAAAAATAATGAAAAAAAAGTAAGAATCAAAAACATCCATGGTATTGAAAACGAAGAAATTGCATATGGCCTTGCCGTAACAAATATGCTACTTCATGGCATTAGCACTGACAATATCAAATTCGGAAGTACATTTGATTATTTTGAGTATCTTGTAAATCTTGGTGCTGACGCTTACATAATGAATCCACCGTATAATGCAAAGCCCATGACAATACCCGAAGAGTATAAAAGCAAATGGGGAGTATCAAAAAATGCAAAAGAAGACCCAACAAAAGGACTCGTCTTTATCCAGCTTATGTCTGATGTGGTAAAAGAAAGAAACCGGAGATTGCTAGAAAAAGGTTTAAAACCGGAGACTGCAAAACTGGTAGTTCTGGTTCCTGTATCAACTGCCATCGGAAGCAGTAATATACTAAAAGCAGCCAAAAGCGCATTACTAAAAGACAATACGCTTGATGCGGTATTCACAATGCCGGATGATATGTTTTATCCAGGAGCTTCAGTCTCTTCCTGCTGTATGGTATTCACCCTTGGACAGTCTCATGTGAATGCTGATGATTCTGTTACAAAAACGTTTTTGGGATACTTTAAGAACGACCGCCATATAAAAAGAAAAAATGGTGGAAGGGTAGAGATGTATGATAAGAATGGCAAAAGCATGTGGAAAGAAGCAAAAGAAAAATGGCTTTCATTATATAAGAATAAAGAAGTAGAGCCAGGCCTATCAGCAACAGCTACACTAAGCGAAAAAGATGAATGGCTGTGTGAAGCATACATGGATTCTGATGTTTCTAAGATGACAAAAAATGATTTTTTGAAAGCCATCAACAACTTCCTTGGAAGTAAAACCACATACGGCAATGTACTTGATGTCGTAAATCTGGTAAATACTCTTAAAGACAGCAAAGAAGACGTTGAATTGATAGATACTAAGACATGGAAACCATTTAAAGTAAAAAATATCTTTAAAAATATAGAAAAAGGAAAGTGTGCTAATGCTTCTGCTCTGGCAGATGGAGCTGGCATCGCTTATGTCGGAGCAAAATGGAAGGATAATGGCGTTATGAAGTTTTGCGATAAAGAAAGCAATACAGATATTATCAGTACTGGAAACTGCATTGCTATGATTGGACAGGGTCAGGGCTCTGCAGGATATGCAATGTATATGGAAAATGATTTTATCGGAGCCACATCATTAAACCTTGGATACGCGGACTGGATTAATATGTTTACTGGCTTATTTGTGTCTGCTGTATTGTGCTTAGAGTACGATAAATATTCATTTGGTCGAAGCTGGACTGGAGACAGACTACTTGGAACTGTAATATATCTGCCTGCAGTTGAGAATGGAGAATCATACATTCCAGATTTTGAATATATGGAAAAATATATGAAAAATGTATTATTCTAATGCAAGAAAAACAGCGAAAATTTCGCTGTTTTTCTTGCATATTGTATATGTAGGAAGCAAACAAAAAAAGAAGAGGAAAAAACATTGAAAAAGAAATACAAAATCAACCTCCATATTCTGGAGGCGTGTAATTTTAGGATATAAAACGTGAATCCTCGACAATTTAATTACCGAGATGAAAGCATTCAAGATAGTAAAAAATATTGCCTGCAACTTTTTAAATCTTCGCATTTTTTATGCGAAGATTTTTTTTGTTTTTGAAAAAATAATCCGCTAAAAATCGTTCCGTTTTGAATTTTTTCGGCATATTAAATATGTGAAAAAAATACACCAGACGAGGAGGTGAATTGAATGCCAAAGGCACGTAAGAGAAAAGATACTCAGTTTAACAACAAAATGTCTAAATGTGTTTTTCTGTATGGAGAACCGACTAATGATAAGGCAGCAAAAATCAGAAAGATGCAGACTGAATTTGTAAAGCTTATCAACAATTACATAAAAGCATTAAATAGTAATACCGGTGCAACACTCCAGCTTGTCAAAGCTGATAATAAGGACAGTCAAATGCGAGCTTTTGAAAAAAGCATCCGGCCAGAAAAAATCAATGCAGCATATTGCCAGAATGCATTTGATATAGCAGTGACTCATTTGTCTAACCGGCTTGATAATATCAGGCTTGATATGTGCAGGGAATGCAAAAGCATTTTCACCACATCAAAGGTATTATTTGCGATGTCAATCGATGGAAGAAGCAAGGCGGAGATGATAACAGCCATGCATGACATTTCCAAGAATGTTAAATCAAAGAAAGATACTTCTTTCTATGACGACTGCGCGAGAGAACTGGAATTAATAGAGGACTCTGAATTCAAGTTTATGCAACAGGAATTTCATGTCATCTATGACATGGTATCATGTGAATATAAAATTCCATATGTAAACCGCAGCCAGATTCCACTGGATTCCAGAATCATGACGATTGAACCATCGGAAAACATTGAGGCTCCGTATGTAATCACAATTTCAAACATGCTTGATGTTGGAGGTGATAAGATTGTAGTTCCATTAAATACAACTAAACATTCCATTCACAAGATTAATACCCGCAAAATGGCCGGTATGGTATCCATATCCATGGATATTCAGAAATTCCTGAAGGTGGACTGGAGCTACAAAAACTGTGTATCGCAGCCAAAGACATCTAAAATCATAGGTGTTGATACCGGTATCTCGGATGTATTCCATACATCTGAAGATAAAGCTATCGGGTCAATGAGCCCTGTGATTGATTTTTATAAAAATGACGTGGAGAAATCTTTTGCGTCATTATCAGATATGCGTAACAAAAAGAGAAAAATCAGCCATTACCTTAGACGGCATGAAAATCTTCCTGATGGTGTGAGACGTTCTCTCATCCAGAAGATGGACAGGCTTGACCAGATGATTCAGAAGGCTGAAGCCCCGCACCGCAAAAACAGACGCTATTACGGAATGCTTGAACATGAGATAAAATCCAGTATAGACAGCTATATCAAGTCAATTGACCATGAGACATTGACAGTGCTGGAAAAGCTTGATATCAAAGAATTCAATAACAGCCGCAAGTCTAATGGAAAGAGGTCTATGTTTGCGAGAGGACAGCTCCAGAAGAAACTGATGGAGACGTTAAACTGGAAGGGCTATGACTTCAAAGAAATAGAGCCTGATTATACGAGCCAGTGCTGCCCGGTATGCAGTCATACTGATAAGGCAAACAGAAACAATAAGAGCTTCAAATGCCAGTGCTGCGGATATGAAGCAGATGCTGATTACGTTGGAGCTTTGAATATCAAGGCAAGAGCTGAGGATAAGGAAATCCTTGATGTGTGTGAAAAGTATAAATACAACCATGACGAAATGCAGAAGCATATCAAAATGGTATATCATGCACGCAATAAAAAATACAAAGCAGCAGCAGGGAAAGCTGTGCAGCAGAACGAGGGCTTCGATTCTCGTGACGCGGCATAGTGGAACCTGCTCATAGGAATCCTGACGTGTCCTGCTATGGCATGTTCATAGACGGGCCTCTGGAAAGGGATACATCGTATATATATGCTTGTATATATATTAGTTGTATTTCTCAAAGATAAAGGTCGATTGCGTTATTTGTAGTATCCTTCGGGATGCTCGGTAATTCAATTGCCGAGGGATTCACATGCCGGCAGTGTTTTTCAAAATTTGGAACGGAAAAGCTGCTGCCGATGAAGGATTGGGAGAAAATCGTGGACAACTGCATTGCCGGAGCTGATGTGGCTGAGTTTAATATCGCCGGAGGCGAGCCGATGCTGTATCCGGGGCTGGTGGAGCTGGTGAAATATATACGAGACAAAGGAGTAAAAGTTTCGCTTATTACGAACGGCTCGCTAATGAATGAAGAATGGATTAAGAACTGCGCTGGGATGTTTGAGACAATCGGCTTTTCGGTGGACAGTATTAACGATGACACAAACAGAAAGATTGGAAGGTGCGACAGAAACGAAAAAACAATACCTGCCGGCAGGATTGTGGAGCTCTGCGGGCTGATTCGGAAGTATGCGCCTGGATGCCGGATTAAGATTAACACCGTCGTTTCAGCATTAAATAAAGACGAAGTGATGTCTGACTTTATTGACGAAATCGCCGCTGACCGGTGGAAAATCTTACGAATGAAGCCGTTATGGCAGCTTCTCAAACCTGGATATTCAGGTTTCGGATGAAGAATTTGAGCTTTTATTATGCGATAAGTTTGTCATATTAAAACTTGTAATAGTAATTTGTTTACGCCGTATTATCGGCGAGAAAGAGAGGAAAATATGAAGATAACAATGACACCCAGTTCACGTTGTTTAAACGTGAACTGTGAAATGGTAGAGGCATTTGAGGCAGTATTGCCTCAGTCTATTTTGGCGAAACTGGAGCCTTTTAGTTTTGCCATATGCTGTAAGGACGGTGGATACGCCATCTGTTTACAGAGCTTTAAAGCTCTTTCAGATGACGTATATCATGGTCCGTTGACAAAATATATAGACAAAAACAACTGGTTTGGTTTTGTCGACGACGTAAAGTCCAAGCCTGAATATAAGGCTAGACTTGCAGAGTTACATGTCCCGGCAGCTATAGCTCCAGAGATTGAACTTCTGGAGCTGCATAAGCAGTGGAACGACCACAACGAGTATGCCATCGATGAGTTCATTCGTTTTGATGCAATGTATTATATTCCACTGCATGATACAACAATTCCGTCAATAATCAAAGCAGCAAAAATCTTTGCAGGCTATAGCGATTGATAGAATTGGCCATCTACCAGAAATGAGGTTGTTTTAGGATAGCAAGCGGGAATCCTCGGTAATTTAAAAAACATCAACGAAACCGAGAATTGCCTGCTTACTTTGCGGCAGCCGAAAGACGGAATTGCCGCCGTGTTCCACTTTGTCGGATGCGGTAAGGATATCAAACAGAAAGTATGGCTGGCTGATTCCACGCTGTAGCAATCAGCGCTACCACTGTTCTCAATTTCAGTCTGATATTTGCACCACGTTTTTTGCGTGGTGCTTTTTTTGCAGCGAAAAATCCTGCATATTGGATATGTAAAAACAAAAAGAAAGGAGCAAAAAAAATGCAGACAATATTAGACTTAAAAAAAGGGTTTATCGATTCCGGATGGTGGGATATCGAGGAGAGAACCAGCTCTGACGGCTGGGGCAATGGAAAAATCGGATACACAATCTGGATTCGACGTCCTGACTGGCATGGAAAAGATGCTTTTTCTCTGGCAGGAAAAAGTGTCAAGCTGCACGCAACATGCGACGATGCCTTTGATGAAACCAAGGTTATTGAAACTCTCGAGAAGCTGAAGAAACTGGCTGACATAGCTTGGAATGAGTTTCCAGAAAGCATTCCTGTACAAAATGCATTCGGGGAGCTTGTTGAAGAAGTGATGGTTAAGCCGTTTACAGAAGGCAGAGATGTACAGGAGGAATAAGTATGGCCTGGAAAGCTGAATGTAATCGCCGAAAATGGTACTGTATCCTTGGATGGGATGCGGTTTCCTGGTTCTCAGAATACAGTTATAACGAATGGCGCCGGTCGTTAACCCCGGAACAGATTCGGAAACTGGAAGAATATGAAAAGAAACAAAAAGAGAAAAGAGAAAAAGACTTGGAAAATGCTTTTTCTGCAATGCTGACGATGTGCAGCTATATCTGGAAGCATATGTAAACGAAGGCCAGATAGCTGGTAAAGAAAGGAGTAAACTATGAGTACTTTTGAAACAATTTACGTAATCGGTCATACAATCGGAAGCTTCTTATTGCTGATGGTTCAGTTTTTTGTCGTTAAAAACTACGTTGTACCATTTGTCAAGAAAGCATATCGCTTTGTCGTAGATGACTACGAAGAATTCAAACAATGGCAAGATACAAAACGTCAGAAAGGAGAAGACAAAAATGATTAAAAAAGATATCTTATCAACCCCAAAACACGGATGGTGTAATTTCCATCTCGCAGATGAGGAGAAGGAATTCAATGCAGCGTTAAGTTATCTTACAGATGTAATGTACGATACCTTAAAGATGTGCCTGGTTTATCTCCAGACCGGCGCCGGCGCCGCTGCCGTAATGTATGACAGAGAAGGCGAAGGAACATTTCTTTTTGTAATTTCAGACTACGATGTCTATATTCTGGATGAAAACCTGCCTGGCGGTATGGTACATTTTGAAAACCTGCGGGCAGACGATATCTGCGAAAACATCCTTGGCTGCTATTATTCAGACACCATCAGCTGGATTAATTTCGCGAATATGAACGAGCAGAGTGAAAAAGAATACGAAAAATACGAGAAAGGAGAGGCTGCTGAAATTCATGAGATGGTTAAGGAAATTAGAAAACTTCTGAACGAGAGAACCGGAAGGAAGAGCAAGTGGACTGAAATCCGGTGCGATTTCTTCGATGAGGAAGAAAAATACTGGCTCGTGGATGCCTGGAAGACAGGAGATGACAACGAGGAAGGCGATGTAATCGCGAAGATTTCTGAATCCGGAGAAGTTGTATATCTTGATGCGGAAGCAGAAGATGATGAGTATGCGAAAGAAGTAATTGATGAAAAACTGAAAGATTTGGCCTGATATGGCCTGAAAATGCATTTTGCCCTGGAAAAAATCCGGGGCTTTTGTTTTGCTGAAAAAATCCGACAAAAATTTGCGTATGCCGGAAAATATGGTATACTATATATATAAGAGATGAGGAAAGAAAAATTTCCTTGGTACATAAGACGGATTCGCCGTCGAAATTCCTTTCTTTGTTAAAAAATCCTGTCGTTTGGATGTAATCCTTGCGGCGGGGTTTTTTGTTTTTGTGGGGAAATGGCATGTTAAATTCGAAACAAAATTTTTGCAGTTAAAAAATACTAAAGTATTAAACAAAGAAAGGGAAGAAAATATGAAAAACTTTTTAAGAAATATGGCAGCATTAATTGTTGTAGTTGCCATGAATATGGCAGCATTGATTATTGCAGTTGCCATTGTTGCATTGATTATTGTAGTTGCCATGGTTGCAGTTTTTATCACGGTTATATGGATGAACAAGATGGGTCTTAATTAAGAGAGCAATTGTTATTTTGGCATATACTGCAATTGTCGGAATGGTTGGGCTTCTGCTCCATTTGTCTAACAAAAAATGTAAGTAAGACGGCAAAGCCGTCTTTTTTTTGTACAAAAAATAAATGCTGCAAGCTATCAGGTAGAAAATACAGACATGAAAAGCACAGTACAGGTTTCCTCAGTACATAAGACGGATTCGCCGTCGTAAATTCCTTTCTTTGTTAAGAAATCCCGTCGCCTGGGTACAGTCCTTGCGGCGGGGTTTTTGCGTTCATGAAGAATCTGCATATTAAATACGTAATTAAAAATTGCGTTAACACGCATGATAAAGAAAGGGAAAAGAAATTATGGCAAACGAAAAAAGATTGTACAAAGGAAACGTAGTGTATAGTGTTAAAGGTATCGCAAATATCAGCGGCGTTAAGGAGTCTGCGATTTTGTGCAGAGCTGAAACATTGATGCTTAAGTATCCAAAAAACGTATACCGCATTTCTAATGAAGGCCAAGCATACTTTTTTGACGAAGTTTTCATCAGTGCTTTAGCTGATAGTATGTATGACAAATATGTAAGAAAAAGCAGCATAGTCAGTCATAAGAAATACAGAGCTTTCATTGACAAATACTGCACCTTTGAAAAAGCTGTAATCGTGGAAACAAAGAAAGAAAAACCTGAACCTAAGCCTGAAGGATATATGACAATGCTGGAATATATGCATTCACGAGGCATCTGCTCCAGCTTTGCTAGTGGAAAATTTTACCAGGAGCGTGAAGTCATCAACAGCCATCGCAAAATGGTCGCTGTAAACAACAAGCGCGGAAGACATGAAGCTTATGCATATGATAAATTTGCAATTGCTCATATGGATGATGTCATCAAAAAAATGACCGTAAGAAGCAAATCTATTTTTGATTTGGATAGTTTTAAAAAATATTTTCCGAATTCATTAAAGTCTGCAAAGGCCGCTAAAGTTCAAGATGATATTTCTATGGCAAACGATATCGCGCTAGAAGAAACTGAGAAAAAGAAGACAGAATTAAAACCAGAAAGATATATGACACTTTTGGAATACGTATATTCACGTGGTATCTGTTCCAATTTCGTCAGAGGAAAATTCTATCAGGAGCGTGAGACCATCAACAGCCATCGCAAAATGGTCGCTGTAAACAACAAACGAGGAAGACAGAGTGCTTATGGATATGACGAATTTGCAATTGCCCATATGGACGAAGTCATCAGAAAGATACCTGTAAGAAGTAAGGCTATCTTCAACTGGGAAAATTTCAGAAAACATTTTCCGGTTCCAGTAGAATCTCCGGTGTCCTCAGATACCGTTAAAGTTCCAGCAAGCGTCACTCCTTTAACAGATGTAGAGCTTGTAGCTGAACTTCGTGCTGATATGCAGCAGCTGATGTCAAAATATGACGCGCTGCTTGAAATGCTGTCAGGTCGTAATACAGAAGAAGCTTCTAACCTTCAGTCAGCTGCGGAAGCACTGATTCAGGATATCGATGTCTTCTAATGTCACGCCAAGAAATCCCTCCATGGGATTTCTTTTTTTGTACTCTTTCTGAAAAAATTCAGCATATTGTATATGTAAAAAAAACAACAAAAAGGAGGAATTAAAATGGGATACATTAAAGTTCAGACCGTGTGTTTGGTAATCATCGCGATTGCTGCGGTCAAGTACCTGCTGCCGGATATCAGGAAGCTCTGCCGTATGATTGGGGGAGAAGAAAGAAAAAAGGCTGAAAAAGAACCTGCAGCTGCACCCGAGAAACAGGAAAAGAAAGACAATTCAAACCAGTTCCCTGATTGGGAAGAAAAAGAAGAAAAATAATGAAAAAAAATGCAAAAAAAGCGTTTCTTTTTTGCGTGGATTTGTCATATTGATAATATCTTAAAAAAAGACAGGAGGCAAAAAAAATGAAGAAAACAAACAAAGCTAACTTCAAAAAAATTGTAGGAGGTGTGCTTGCTGCGGTGATGGCGGCTGCGATGGTGGCGACTGCTGTAATCCCGGCTTTTGCGGCTGAGGATATTCCTGTAGCTGAAGAGGTACCGGAAGGTGTTTCTGCTGCGGCTGCGGCAACTGCGAAAAAGAAAAATGTGTCAATCGTGGTTGCAAAACAGGTGAAGATGAAAGACGAAGATGTCTATCTTGGCGCCACCCCGGCTAAGAAAGGTAAGGCAAAAATCACTAATTCCAATAGCAAAGTTGGAAGAGTAACTACTTACAAACAGAAGGGCAGCAGTCTGGTATGGTATTACTTTAAACCAAAGGCTGTCGGCAAGACAACAGTTACAATCAAAGCTGGAAAAACTGTTCTGAAAAGAAAAATTACTGTTGTAAAATATCAGAACCCTGTGGCTTCTATGAAAATCGGAAATGCAAAAATTTCAAATAAGAATTTCAAAAAGAGTGATACCGTTTCTTTAAGTTACAACAAGTACAAAAAAGGCGGAAAACTGATTGTAACCCCGAACAGAGGCTTTCAGCTTGCTTATGCGAGTGTTGTAAACAAAGCCGGCGCTGAGATTGAATATATCAATGCTTACGGCAATATCAAACCGCGCGGCGGCAAGGGAAATTATATCTTAATGCTGAGGTTCCAGAATATGGTAACCGGCGTTACATATAATACCAGAGTAGTTTTTAAATAATAATGAGAGATATCAGCTCTGCGTTTCGCGGGGCTGTTATTTTTTTTATTTTTTTGTAAAAAAGTGTTACACTTTTTGGATTATTTGGCATATTAAATATAACCGGCTGAATGGGTGGATGGATTATTCTCATTTAATCAATTCTTCAAATGCCCGCTTTGCCTGAAAAAATGGCCGGCGAGTGGCTGCCGCGTCCTGCGGCATATCGTCCGGCGGGCACAAAAAAAAGTAATAAAAATTTTTTTAAAAAAATCGGCAAAAGCGTTACACTTTTTAAATTATTTAGCATATTATATATGAACAAAAAAATCGGCAAAGAAAATGAAAGACAGAACGCTGAGTCTGCGTAACCAAACCTGGTTTGGCGGAGCGAAGATAGGCGTATATACATTATGTTTACGGTTACTTCTTCTTTTGTGTTAAAAAGGCTGTAGTTCCTTGTATCGGTGGCGATAAGAAGGCATGTTTTATACTGAAGGCGCGCTCAGTTTGCCAGTTCGGCCGAGCAATATGGGATTTCTGATTTACCGTAACAGTTACTCGATTTTTTTGGATATATGTGTAATAGCGGCAAGTCCCGCAAGGGATGATGGCTTGGTTACTTCTTTTAATTCTGGAAAATGTATGATGATGCAACAGCACGGCACACAGTGCCGGGCATGTGAATACCGAGCCGGATACTCGCTATTGTAAGTTGGATTTCTCATGAATCAACCTCCTTTGTAATTATTATTTGACGAGTTGCTAGAACTCTAAAAAACAAAACACACTGTCGTGTGTTTTGTTTTTTTTGTTTTTTTCGGTCTTTTCTTTTTGTATATTTTTCAACATATTAAATTTGTAAACAAATATTTCCATTAAGGGAGGGACTTTATTATGTCAATTTATTGTACAAAACTTATTATCACAGCAATCATCATTATTGCTGTAATGGCAGCCATAGTAATGTATAGTCTGTTGGCTTACGCTTCTAAATCAAAATCTGATTACGAGCGTGAGCTTGACGATAAAGAACAGATGGAATATCTTCATTCCTTGAAAAAAAAGGCAGCCACAAAATAATCTTTAAGCATCGCGAAAAATTCGCGGTGCTTTTTTGTGTCGGAAAAAATCCGGCATATTAAATTTGCAAACATAAAAATAAGCACAGCAAAGAAAGGAGACTTTTTTGAGATGATTTTAAAAAACCCGAAAGAATGTTTTTGCCTTCAGCAAAGACAGACATTTTTTGTATTAAACGAATTAACAGCGCCGGAGTGTAAGGATGGCAGCGAACCGCTGACACTACATCATAGTACTTTCAGCCGGTTTAAATTCGTTATCATAAATGCTGATAAGAAGGCAACAACATCAAATATTCCGGCAAGCGCAATTCCGGAGATTTTGGAAACCGTTAAAATGAAAAATTTTTCAAGATTTATGCCAATGCCGGCGCCAGTTGAAAAGGTATCTGATGCAGAAGATTTATCCAATAATATTGCATACACAACGATTATCAGCGCGGGGACGCTAAAAAGTAAGAGCCCTGCCGGAGCGTTATTGGAAAATCCAAATGTGAATAAAAAGATGCTGCTGAATCAGGTAGATTGGCTGCAAAAACATTTAGCGCAGTATCCAAGGAATCAGGTTCAGATAGATGCCATCAATGAGGCATTAAGGCTGTTTGATGCCGGTAAGCTGACTGCACAGTCTGCACCAAGCCAGCCGATGGAAAGAACCGATAACGAGATTTACAAATCAGGAATGAGGCCTCTTATCAGACGAAAAAATAAGAACGGCAAAACGTTTGTCTATGAAGTAAAAATCTCATGGATTCCAGGCTCAGAAAAGCCTATTGAAATTGAAATCAAGAATTATTTTGCCCCAGTCATTAAGCGTGAAAACGGATTGCTTAATGTAATGGCGAAAGAAAAAGAAGAAGAAATAAAGAATGTCTTCCCTATGACTATGAATGAATGGTTTTGGTTAGACCACATTCTGAATGCTCAGATGAGGACATTTGAAGATATGAATGCAGCACGGTTATATAAAATTGCTAAAGATGAAGAATGGGCAAATAAAAGTGCTGCTGCAGCTCAGCCTTCTTCTCATTAAAACATACAGGAGGCAAATGTAAAATGAATAAATATCTGGAAATGCGAAGTATCTGCCTCATAGAGCCAGAGACTGAAGAGTTTGTCCAGGTAACATATCTTTGTGACCTTGATTCAAATATGTATGAGGATGAAATTCTTAATACATGCGGAGGACTTAGAAATGTAGGAATGGCGAACGACAAGGAATTCATGGCTCTCGGCCTTTATCCAGTATCTTTATACTATGAAAAGGAAGGGAAGACCATGCGGGCACGGGAGAATTCAATGAGTGAATTTGACCTCGTGGAAGATAATATATACAAACCGAATACAGACGGTATCAACCTTCTGTGCAGGATTAAACATCTTAAAAAGAAAAGACAGCAGGCTGCGTGAAATACGCGCCTGTTTTTTTTGTGCAATTTTTTTTAATTTTTTTCCGAAAAAAGTGACAATTTTTTGTTCGGATTCGGCATATTGATTTTGTAAATAAAATTGAAAGGAGAAAAAGGAGCACCTTTTGGATGGAAAATAAAAAGATATGCTTTCTTGATACGGAATTTAACGCGACAAGTTACGCAGACCAGAATGACGGATACCAGGAGATAACAGAGATTGGAGCGGTTGTTTTTCAGGACGGGAAAGTAGTTGACACATTTCAGCGTTTCTGCCGGCTTAAGGAAGGACACAAACTAACAAAAAGATGTAAAAAAATAACCGGAATCACACAGGAAGTTCTAAATGAAAACGGCATCCGATTCAATGATGCCATGAAAGAATTTCGTGAATTCCTGGATAAGCATAACCTCAAAAGAGCATATGCATTCGGCAACGCCGATGCGATAGAGATGAGGACGACCGCAAAGCTGAACGGTGCAGATGCCGGCATTTATGAGACCATCAAGATGATATATAACATATACCCGAAATTTCAGAAACAGCTTGAACTGCATTATGTATTTTCGCTTATGGATATCTGCCGGATATGCAATGTAGACCACGGAGCCGAGGGGCGTGCTCATTCAGCAATGAACGATGCAGAAGACACCGGGTTTGCGTTCTTTAATATGAAACAGAATAAAATCAATCTGCCATTACTTAAAGAAATCAATACACATAAATATAATGTAGGTATTTACAGAGATAGGCGTTCTGTAAAAATGGCTAATATCAAGCGGCCTCAGGTCGTAACAGCTGCTTTTATAAATGATATTGAGACTGTCTTTGACAATGCCAGAGAGATTTTAAATGAACCAATCGTACGCGCTCTGCATGATGACATGATGAGGGTTATGGGACGGCCTGACCTGGAACAGGGCGAAGACGGGCTGTAAAAAATATACAGAAAGGATATAGGAAATGGGTAATAAATTATATAAACCTAAAAATAAGAGAAAAAAAGAAAATTTAAAGATGATTGACAAGCTGGAGATTAGTGGTGTAACAATCGCCGCTATCGCATTGCTTGGATGGTCAGGGTATTCTATTGCAAACACATTCATTCCGCAACCGGAGACGCCGGTGTATGAAGTCAATGTTGACAGCGTGTCTGATTATATGGATAACCTTGATGCTGAGGTTGAAGAGGCAGAAGCTACCCCGACACCAACAGCAACACCAGAACCAACCAGTACACCAGCACCGACAAAAGAGCCGACTAAGACTCCGGCACCAACAAAAATGCCGAAAAAGAAAGTGAAAAAAGAAGAAAAGAAAGCAGAACCAACACCGGCAGAAGCAGCAGCTGAGACTCCGGCAGCTGAAACTCCGGCCCCAGAAACACATGCAGCCGAAACACCTGCAGCTGAAACCCCCGCTCCGGAAACACCTGCGGCAGAGACTCCAGCCCCGGCAGCTACATATGCAACAAATGACACTGTAAACTTCAGGACAAGCCCCGATAAGTCATCTACCGTAATCGGAATGATTGGTAAAGATGTACAGCTGACAGTGCTTGAAGACCAGACTTCACATCCCGGATGGTATAAGATTTCAAGAAATGGCACTGAGGGCTATGTTTCAGCAGATTTTGTAACAACGAAATGAGAAAGGGAAAAATAATGAAAAAAATTAAGAAACTTGGAATTACCGCACTTGCCGCCGTACTTGTTGTGAGTGCTGCCGGATGCGGAAAAAAGGAAGAAAAAGTATACAAAAACAGCGATATCGTGATGTCTGTTAAAGACAAGAATGGTGACAAGCTAAAGATTGATTATGCGACAGCATGTACATATTTACGAATCATGCAGGCAGAAGCTTACAGCTATATGAGTTCCCTGTCAAGCCAGTCTAACGCCGGAGCTTCTGATGACGTATGGTCTGAAGCAGTGCCGGGCGATGATGCAGAGTATGACACATACGGCGAGCAGTTCAAAGGCGAATCCCTGGATACCTTAAAGACAATGATTTTAAGTGAAGCGAATCAGGATGAATATGATGTAGAGTTTACTGATGAAGACCAGGAAAAATGCGATGAAGCTGCAAAGAAATTTATGCAGGATAATTCAGACCAGAGTGCCGAGGCTATGCATGCAAGCGAGAAATCTGTTTCAAACGTTTTAAGGCTGTGGACGATTGAGGAGAGGGTGAGAGCCCAAATTATCAAAGAGGCTGACACGGAAGTAACCGATGAGGAAGCCGGCCAGACTACATTCAATTATGCAATCGTTTATAAAAAAGAAGTTGATGACCCGGAAAAGAAAGCAAAAGAGCTTGTTGATGCTATGAAAGACAGCACGGACTTTGAGACGGCTGCAAGCAATGCAAAGTTAACAGCCCAGACCGTTACTTTCACAACAAACGACCCGGAATATGATGATTATGACAAAACCATGATTGAAAATGCCGAGAAGCTGAAAGACGGCGAGTGTGACACTTACGAAAACAAGGACGGTAACATCGTTGTACTGTATATGAAAGCCGTAAACGATAAGGAGGCAACTGAAAGCCATAAAGATTCAGTCATCAGTCAGAGAAAGTCAGACCTCTACGAAGATACAGTTGACGGCTGGAAGGATGACAGCCAGGTTATCGTAAATAAAATGGCTTGGGACTCCATCAAGACAGATAAGAATGAGGTTTTCACTGAAAAGCAGACAGACGACAACACAAACGCGAACACAACCGTTGATGGTGACGACAGCAGTACAACTGTTGACGTGACAGCTGATGACGGCGGTGATGTCGGCGATGTCGATATCTCTTCCGGAGACAGCAAAGAAGAAAGTGAAAGCAGCAATGCCGAAGAAGAGAACGACGATACTGATGAGGCTGATAAAGATGGAGAGCAGGAAGAAAACACTGAAGAAGAAAGCTCTGAAAAATAAAAAAGAAAATATGCAGGAAAGTAACATATATACAATCATGCATTGCCGGCTTGCAAGACTGTATCTGTCAGGAAATGATGTCTTATCGCTTCCTGACGATACAGAAATCCTTGTAAATGTATGCCGTATATACACACAACTTGCGGATTCCACTTCTGCGCTGTATGCAATGGAAAAAGACCGGCAAGACGTCAAACATGCGAAATATGTCAGCAGCTATAACTGCTGCAAAAAAGTCCTTGACAGGATGGAAGAACAAAACCAAACAGAACGAATGTTCATAAAAATAACAGCAAAAGAAGCAAAACAATGCTTCTGCAACATAAAAAATTTACCTGCGAACTCATTTCGCAGAAAGGAGAAGAAATGACAGTTAGAGAAATGATTGGGCTTGATGAGGCAGCCCTTAATGCGGAGCTTGATGCGGCAATCAGCCGTGTGAAAAAATTAAACAATAATGTTGATGAGATGGGTGACAACAGGGCAGACCATTCATGCCAGTATTTCTGTGCAAGAGACGGTGAGACCCCGGCGGAGTGCAGCCAGATGAATGCGCTGTACTGTAAGATTGGCGAATGTCCATTAAGAAAAGAACTGAGAGCACGCCAGGCATAATTTTTTTCTAACAACACGCAAAAATTGCGTGTTGTTTTTTTTAAAATTTAGCATATTGTTTTTGCTGAAAAATATCAGCTCGGGATTGTATCCCGAAAAAATCTAAAAAAAAGAGGCAAAAATAATGAGAATAAAAATTTCAGAAGACGTTTCCAGAGAATATTACGAGACTGTTAAGGACATCCTGGAAAACAAAGACTTTGTCAAACTTAGACTGTACACACAGCATAACACCACAAACCGGCTGCTGCATAGCCTGAATGTGTCATACCTGGCATGGCTGATGGCAAAGAAGCTGCATTGCGATGCAGCTGCGGCTGCGAGAGCCGGTCTGCTGCATGATTTCTGTCTGTATGACTTCAAAGACGGTACACCGAACGGTGAGTTTCAGGCATTCTATCATCCGAAAGCTGCAGCAGAGAACAGTGAAGAGCGGTTTGAACTGAGCGAGAAGGAAAAGAATGCGATTTTGTCGCATATGTTCCCGCTTGGGCCGATTCCGAAAAGCAAAGAGGCGTGGATTATCTCCACGGCTGACAAGGTATGCGCTTCTGCGGAGCTGTGCAGTATAGCGATTGCGCTGGCAAAACGGGGAAGAGTTGAGATTTCTCCGGCGGTGTAAAGACAAACACAAAAAAAATATACACAACACCCAAACAAAAAAAACACATCCACCTAAGGTGGATGTGTTTTAATTTTGGTCATATGTAAAACATTTCGGGTTTTAACTCCTGACCCGGAAATCCTTAGTTAAAAGGAATCTCCTCATCTTCCGCAAACGGAAGCGGCTCCGGCATTGCATCAGTCGGTGCAGCAGCTGCAGCTGGCTGTGGAGCGGAAGGTGCAGGAGCAGAAGCAGCAGCTTCTTCGGAAGCGCGTTTACTTTCAGCGAATTCCTGGTCTTCTACAATTACTTCTGTAGTGTAGATGCGCTGGTTTTCCTGGTTTGTATAGCTGCCTGTCTGAATACGTCCGGAAATTAAAATCTTAGTTCCTTTGCGGAAATATTTCTCAGCAAATTCACCTGTTTTTCCGAAAGCTACACAATTAATAAAATCTGCACTCTGGCCATCATTTCCTGTACGTCTGCGGTCAACTGCGAGAGTGTATCTCACGATAGCCATTCCGCTATCATTTGCAGCGTATCTAACCTCCGGGTCTCTAGTTAATCTTCCCATTAAAATTGTTTTGTTCATAATCATTTTCTCCTTTTCTTTATTTTTTTTGTTGATTTATGAATCATATATAGTATGCTTAAAAAAATCAGCGATAAAAAACGAAAATGGAAAAAATTTTTTATTTTTTAAATTGAATTTTTCACCTGTTCCATATATGCTGCAATCTTTGGTGCAGTCTCGGCAAGACCTTCCGGGTCTTCAAGGCTTAAGCGGAAGACTTCGGCAAAATATTCCATATTGTCATCGGTATTTACATCTTGTAAATCGTATTTTTCTTTTAACGCTGGAAGCTCTGTGTTGCGTGAGTCTGTTACTACCTGGTCGTCTGAGTAGAACTTTCCCTGGCCATACGTTTCAAAATCAACGGCATGCCCTAACTCATGAACGACTGACGTTCCAAGTGCGTCCTGCTCTGCACGCAGATACATTTCATGGATATTACTGCCTACACATGTAAGGCCGTCTATCAGACGCCCACTATCTGACTTTACATCGCCCTCATATGACATCTGCGGGCTGTCAGTTACGCATATATCGTATTTCTGTAAGATATTGATGTACTTTTCATCAAGCTCGTTAAATTTATCGTACACAAACCCTACATACCGTGAGGCATTTTCCGAATCACTTCTGACTGGCAGGTTATATTTATACTCTTTTGATAAATATCCGCCCCATACATAGCCTTTATCGGTTTTTGCCCACATACCGTCATCGCTTATGATGCTGACCTTTTCTCCTTTTTGGTATTTTCCTATAACTTCACTGTTTTTATCTGGCTCCTTTCTGATATTAAGATTGACAACCGCATATCCTGCTTCCTTCTGGATTTCCGGTTTCTCTGGCTCATAAACCGCTACAAGACTGATGTCTGAACATAACGGTTCTGCCGCAACTGGCATTGCAAAAAAAGAGGAGCATAAAAACAGACTTGCTGTGAATAACTGTTTTTTCACCTGACTTTTCTCCTTTGGGTTTAGTAAAATATTTGCAGTTCTTTCGTCTGCATGTGTACCCATTATTTAATATGCAAAATAAAAAAAATCGCAAAAAAAATTCCGCTCTGTATAGAGCGGAATTATGTTTTCATGCCCGTAATGCTTCATTAAGCTCTTTGATATCTCCAAAACTGGCACCCTGACGATTAAATTTGGAGTCATCGGCGATGCCAGTCTCGTATTCATTTTTCGTAATATATTCGCCTTCAAACTCAATGCCCGGGTTCTGTTCCTCACAAATCTTGCCGGATGCCTCAAGAAAGCATTTGAGTACATTTTCTGTTGCTGGTTTCGTAAAATCAAAATTCGTCGCCATGTAGAACTTCACATCCGGATGACCTTTTGGCCAGAATGCCATGAACAACTGCAGATATCCCTGAATTTTAAAATTTTCGCTTACTCTCATAAAAGCTGTCTCCTTTCTTTTTAAACGGCTTTGCCGTATAATCATTACAAAAATAATATGCTTAAAAAGAGAAAAGAGAAAAAGACAAAAAAAATGCTGCAGGACGATTCCTGCAGCGGTCGTAATCGGCGATTAGCCAAGCACTGTTAAGTCAATCTTGTATTCTGAAGCGCCCTCGCCGTCTACGGTGTAGTAAGCTGCCTTCTCGTTGATATTTAAGTAAATCTTGATATCGCCCTTAAGCCCTTTCTCCAGCGCGTCTTTCTTTACTTCCTTTTCAATATCGCTTACAGATACATTTACTTCCTCAACCTCAAGTACAACGTCTGAAACTTTTGTTCTTACAGTCTTAACAGCGGCTTTTGCTTCTGTGCTTGCTACCTTTGCTGCCTCTTTTGTATCTTCTTTAATCATTTTTGCCCCCTCCTTGATGTCAGCTGCTGTGCTTTTTGCTTCATCAGCAACCTTCTGTACGTTTTTCTTTACTTCTTTTGCTTTCGGCGTGTCTGCAATCTTAACTGCCTCGTCAACGGCTTTATCAACAGCTTTGTCAATAGCCTTTGATGCTGACTTCCCTGCAGCTTTAACTGCCTTCTCTACGATGCTTGAAAGTGAATCTGTGTTTTTTGTGTTTTTTGTCATTTTATTTTTCTCCTTTTTTAATTAGTTTGTATAATTTTAATTAGTTTATATAACGCTCGACCAGTCCGACATTTAAGGTGTACTTTGGCGGCGCTGAAAGTTTTCTGTCATCGTTAACTGATACGACGACCATGCCAGGATGTTCCTGCATGACAATGCCGGTTACTTCCTGCAGAAGATGGGCGGCGGTTCCGGAATATCCGGGAGTGTGGACTTTAGGGATGGTCTCCTGGTATGCGGTAAGAATCGCGTCCGGCTCGTCTGTATCAATATTGATATTACAAAATGCAAGGCATTTAGTCTGGTCTGTAAAATTAATTGTCAGTGTCAAACAAAAAAACTCCTTTCCTGAGATTGAGCACTTTCGGCTCGTGTATTGCAAGCGCTTTTTCGCTTGCATATATAGTATGCAGGATTTTTCAGAAAAAGTAAAACTTTTTAAAAATTTGTTTTTTTCTCCAAAAAATCCGCAAAGTTTTGTCGGCAAATTTGGCATATTGTAATAAGAAAAAAATCAGGAGGGAAAAATATGCATAAAAAAGCGATGCTGGCGGTTGCGGTCACGGTTGTGGTATTATTTGCAGCGATGACGGTGCAGCGGCATGGAATAAAAACACAGCTGGAAGTGTATGGCCAAAGATACGAAAACGCTGAGCAGGATTTGGAGGACGAGAAAGATAGGACAGTGAAGATTGATGATGAAGCAGAGTATATAAATACGGATGAGTATGTTGAGGGGGTTGCAAGAGAACGGCTCGGGCTGGTACATGAGACGGAGACAGTGTTTGTAAAGAAGTAGGCTGAAAAGCTCTCTACAAAAATAAGAAAAGAAAAAAGATGGAGAACATTGGCCGGAAGGGTATTGGCCGGTCAAGTCGGGAGGAAAGGTGTTGGCCGACAGAATAATGAGAAGGCCCTGTAAGGAAGATTGGAGTATCCGGCCGGCTGACGCCGGGGTGTAATCTGCTGGCGGTCGGAAGTGTGTGTTGGTAGGACTGATGCCGGAAGTGAAGGTACCGACATCCGTCAAAGCTTTTTCCCGTCTGCAGCACCGCTGCCGGCTGCGTTCTGCCGGCTGATATTTTCTGCCCGTTTTCTGCCAGCAGGTTTTGTTTCCAATAGATTTCGGCATATTGTAAACGATACGAATTACAAAGAAAGGGGAATTTTTTATGGATAACTATATTGTAAGAACTACGGAAGACCTGCTGTCTGATGATATTTGCGGCGAAGTATTCTTTGACTGCACGGAGAAAATCATCCCGGCAATCCTTGACCGCGCGATGAGACGGATTACTGCTTTTAACGTAAGCGAAGAAAATCCTTATTATACTTCATATGAAGGGATTTTGTATTCCAAAGACGGCAAAAAAGTAATCAAAAGCCCGGCAAAAAAGAACGGCAGTGTAAAGCTGCATGACGGTACAGAAGATATCTGCGAAAATGCATTTGCTTTTTCTGATATTCAGTCTGTCACTTTTCCTGATTCATTAAAGAGAATTGAGAGGAGCGCTTTTGATAGCTGCTATGCTTTGACAGAGATTGATTTTGGAAACGGTATTGAACATCTTGGCGAAAATGAAGACGGTTATATCTTCAACTCATGTGACAGCCTTGAAGTACTTAGATTTCCAAAACAGTTAAAATCAATCGGCAAATCGGCATTTGCAAACAGCGGCGTGAGGGCTATTGCATTTAATGAAGGTCTTGAGAGCATTGCGACGCGTGCATTCTACGGAAGCCATCTGGAAAAGGTAGAGCTGCCAGCTTCATTAAAAAACTGCGGCAGCCTGTGCTTTTCAACCGTGCAGCGTGTAATCTTTAATGGTGATACACTCCCGAAAGGTTTTATCAGTGCAATCACGCTTGATGAGTTTGATTCAAATGACGGTGTGGAAGCGGTAAAAGTATACTTAAAAGATATAGATAAAACAATCTATATTCCAAAGCAAATGTCTCAAATCGGTATTGAGACTGCCATTTTTCACATTGAAGGTTGCAACCTTGCTGAAGCTGATACTTACCTGTTTGATAGCGCTTACCGCTTTGCCAATGTTGCTGATTCAGCGTTCCTTGCAGCAATGGAAGAGTGCTTCACAAATAATAACGAAGAAGCAAAAGAATTTTTAAAAAAGAATTCAACACGAATCGTTGATAAGCTGCTTGAAGAAGAGGACGAAAGCGGACTGGAAAGAATATCCCGCCTTGGCGTAGTCAGCGAAGAGCAGTTAAAACGCATCGGTGAACTGGCTGAAAGGAAAGAATGGGCCGCATTATCGGCGTATGTCATGAATCAGGTTAATGACTCTGATGACGAAGATACGTTTTCGTTGTAAAAATAGTTATATTGTGTTGCCCGGCATCTTTGATGCCGGGTTTTTGTTTGCGGGCAAATGTCTGATGCCGCCGGCAAAAAAATTACCCGGGAGGCTAAACCTTCCGGGTGTGCTTATTTCTTACTTTTTGTTATTAATCTCGGCGAAACCGTTGAAATTGATTTTCAGTTCAATTTTTTCACCTTTCTTCAGCTTTTTCCATTCGGAAAAATCCATGTTGTATTTTTCTGTCTTGGTCTTGCCTTTCTTTCCCTGATATGTAGTGGTTACGGAGTAGTATTCCTTTTTGCTGCCTGCTCTCTGTCCGTCTTTAAGCTTTAACTCCGGCCAGGATGGGTTCTGGTCATGTCCAGAGCTTTTTGCGGCATCAACAACAGTCCATCGGTCTATTTCGTAGTAATATTTCGTATCATATACTGGCTCCTGCCGGTAAACCGGCTCGCGAGAGGTTTCTGTATAGGTCTCTTCCTTATATACAGGAGCCATTTCAGTCTTTTCTTCGAAATATCCGTTACCGAGGTCGACATGAGAGACTTTGTCTTCGTAATGGTCTATTACCATCCTTGTCTTTGTTTCCGAGACTGTCTTATAGTGGTCGACAACGTTTTTATATGACTTGATTTCCCTTTTTGTATACTGCAGCCGCGCGTCATCTGGAAGCGTCCATCCACTTTCGTCATAGGTAACGATTTCTTCAACGTCAATCGTTCTTTGCCATTCAAAATCATCAATAGTGACGTTCCTGACCTTTGGCGAAAAACATGATACCAATCCCAAAATGATAAATGCGATTGACGCAAATGTACCAATGAGAAGAAGTATGTTTTTCAGAAAAGATTTTCTCGGTTCTTCTGAATCGCTTTTCTGAGAAGATGATTTTTGCTCTTCTTTTTTACGTTTCTTTTCCTCTTCCTGCTTCCGCATTTCAAAATAGTTTCGTTCAGATTCCTCTTTTGTAGCTCCGCAGTTTGCGCATGAATCCAGGTTATCGCTGTTAAGGCTGCCGCAGAAAGAACACTGCCAGTCAGGGTTGCGGCTGATTTTTGCCGCCTCTTCCTCTGAAACATATTTGATTTCGTCCGGCATGTAAAATTTTGTATTCTCGTCCTGCGGATGTCCACAGCTCGGACAGGTCTTTTGCCCCGCCCTGATTCGTTTGTTGCCACAGAATGGACAATCCCAAAGTCCTTCAACAAGTTTTCCCATAGAAATATCTCCTTTCGTGTTTGTTGTGTATATATAAAATGCTGAAAAAATATAGCTACAAAATAAACCAGATACCGTTTTTTGCCGGCTGCTGCCTGCAGACCGTCATGCAAAAAAAATCCGCAAAAACACATCGGCTGCTGAAAAATCCGGCATATTGTAAGCAAACAAAACACGAAGACACAAAAAAGGAGAGAAAAATAATGGAAAACATATGCGTAATTACTGGAGCGCCATGCTTTGGGATGCATAAAGTAGTGCAATTTCTGGACGAGAAAGGCGTGTCGTTGATAAACCTGCATGGTGCAAGCGGAAAGAGGACGGAAAAAGAAGAAGATATTGTTCTCAGGTATACGGCTGAAGATGAGACGAATATTGTATTAACCCGTGAGGACATAAAACACCGCGTGCTCGTGCTTACAACCGAGCAGACAGAGCTACTGATGCAGTCTGTGAAAACAAGCAGCGGGAATAGAGCAGGCAACAAGCTGAATGTGGTTCAGTTTATCTTCCCTCCGGCAGATAATATCTCGGGCATCGCCAGCCTTGCGGCGTTTGCTGAAGGCGAGACAGAAGAGACCGTCAACGAATACATTAAGAAAATGATAGGCAAGCCGGATGTCTATATCATCAATGCCGATAAAAACGCTGATGCGGCTGGGGAGTACATTTTTAAAATGCTTGCGTATTACGAAAAGGAGAGCGATGCCGGGCCACTGGCGCGTAAAATGTTGAAGGCTGAATTGGATGTATTCATGGAAAGTGAAATGGAAAGGCATAGAAAAGAAGAGGAGTTAATGTACAGCAGGGGAAAGCTTGACCCGTATGAATTGTTCAAAAACAGTTACCAGATTTCCCAGATGTGGTCCTTAAATAAGAAACTTTCAATGATAACTGACCCAAAACTGCAAAAGGAAATCGTGGATTACCAGAGAAAGAACAAAGACCTTCTTGCAAGAATGACAGAAATAAGTGGAAATGCCGTCATTTCCGGTGATATTTCAGAAATCGCAAAGATATTAAAACACTTTCTGGCTTTCAGGCTCGCCAATAATCGGCCGAAAAGCCTGGAACTGAAGATAGAAGAGGAGTAAGGAGCCTGCGGCTGGCGTCAGCCCCGCCGGAAAAACACAAACAGGAGGAAAAAATATGTCAAAAAATATATGCGTGCTGACCGGAGCGAGAGATTCCGGGATGTGTAAAATATACGGATATCTGCGGGAAAACGGCGTAAACATAACTGGATTTCATGAAAGATGTGATTTGATGGATGACAGTGAAGCAGTTTTGTCGGAAGGCGATTCCGTAATCACGAAAAAAGATACTGAAAATAAAGTAATTATGCTGACGACAAAGCAAGCTGAAACGTTGACTGAAAAAGCCAAAAAAAAAGGCCTTACAGTCGTTCAGCTTGTCGTTCAGCCGCCAAAATACAGCCTTGGTAGGATTGTAAATATGTTGCCGATTTACGGAAACGAGGACGAATCCGAAGTCTCAGAATATATACGAAAAATTGCAGGAAGGCCTGATACATATATCATCAACGTAGACAGGAATACTGATAGTACCTGTAAGTACGTGTTAGATATGGTTAAAAATATCATATACGAAGACGATATTAACAAGGCATTTCAAACATATATCAAAAAAGAATTCGAAACATACAAAACAAATATGACCTCATCTGATACTACCAGAGGAGCATATGCCGTATTTGAAAAGAGCCTGGAGGTCTCACAGGTGAAAGCTCTGGCAGAAAAATTGCCAAAAATTACAGATGATGGCGTAAAGACTGAAGCTTTGGAATACGAAAAGAAGCATGGAGACCTGATGATAAAAATGGCAGCCAGATATGGGAACTGCCTGATTTCCGCTGACGTAGAGCAGATAGAGAAAAAAGCAAAAAATATGCTGAAAGAAGTGCTCCAGGGAAAAACCGAGCTGTAGTTCCATCGCTGGCGATATTCGGCATATTGCAGAAAACGGCAATGCCGAAAAAAGAAAGGAAAAAAGGATATGAATACAGAAGTAATTCCAAAAGCCGCATATAGCAACGGGCTCCAGGAAACCGGTCAAGACGGAGTTGTCTTTACTATGCCAGCTTCCAGGAAAAAACTTATGTCAGTAGACATAAGGCCTGATATTGACACTTTGGTTTTCAGCCGGCAATTTATAGCATACAATCTTATGGACGAAAACAAGGTTTTTCCAAACATCAGGAAAATCTACATTGAAAACGGAGTGAGGGGGATTAAGATTAAAAACTCCACGTTTCCAAATGTGGAGCAAGTCGTTTCTGAAAGTAGTTCTTTTGCCTCTGGCGAAATGCTTATAGAAGTGGGACTTTACAATCAGTACACATTAATCAATGCATTCATTAAAAAGCCGACAGACGTTTTAAACTTGGCAGATATTACATTTATCGCAGACCATGCACTTGACGGATGCCTGGCAAAGATTAAGAAAATTGATGAAAATGTTTCCGTGCTTTCTGATGCTTTTAAACAATATTTCGCATGGAGTCAACCATACATTGATGGCGTTAAGATGGTTGACAACCTGATTATTGATGTTGACAGTACCGCCGAGGTAATCACCATACCGTCAAATGCACGGAATATATGCAAAGACCTCCAAAAACTCAGTAATGTAAAAGAGGTGAAAATTGACCGCTTGAGCAGACTGTACATAATACCAAGCTGGAATAAGGTAAACAAGGTGTGTCTTACATCAAAAGAATATATGGGATTCTCAAATCTGCCTGATATGCCTGAGGTCAAAGAAATTGATATTGAAGATAATCCATATTTCAAATCAATTGACGGCATTATCTACACAAAAGACGGTGAATCACTCGTTCTGTGCCCATCCGGCAGAACAAAAAAGGTTGCGATTGCAGATGGAACAAAGAGTATAGAAACAAGTGCATTCAAAGATAGTAAGGTCAAATCTGTCATTTGCCCGGACTCACTGCAGAATATCTGCTGCACGGCGTTTAATAAATGCTCAAAACTTCAACATGTAGATTTTGGAAGAGGCATAACCATCCTTGGAGGCATGCAAAGACCGGTATTCTACAAATGCGATGCATTAAAGAAAGTTGAATTTCCACCACAGATTAAATATCTCGGCGAAAACCTGTTTTCAAGATGCCTTAACCTGTCAAAAATCATTTTCCATGAAGGACTTGAAAAAATAGGGCCAAACGCTTTTCCATCATGCAAAAATGTAGATGCAGTTAAATTTCCTGCCTCGTTAACATATGTGGGCGATGGAAATTTTCAGCATGTAAGCCATTTTGTTTTTAAGAAAGACAGGCTGCCAAAGAATTTCTTACGTGCGGTTACAACATTTGAGGAGTTTGTATATGATACACGAGATATCTTTGAAGTTGACCTTCCACATGTCAAATTTTATATGCCATCATATATAGATAGCCCAGACATTGCTAAAGCAGATTTTTACATGTCATCTTACGATATAGATTACGAATATGCTGCGTCTCTGCTAAATGTAGCCAGCCAGCATGGTCAGAAAGAGGATATTGCATTAAAGCTGTATATCCACTTCACCAAAAATGGCATCACCATACCTGCAGAGCTTTCGCTGTTTCTGTTAATGTATGGAAACGATATTGCAAAAAGGCTTGCTAACGATAAAAACCGCTTAAATGAATTTGGATGTATGCTAAGGTCAAAATTCGTAGATGATAATGACCTGCAGTGGATTCTGAACGGAATCAGGGATGATGCCGTCCTGACGGCTTATGCCCTGAACGCGATAAAAGAACGAAAAACAGAAGATTTCCATATTTAAATATCCCGGCTGCCTGCGGCAGCCGGTTTTTCTTTTCCGCGAAATACGGCATATTAAAAATGTAATAAAACAACAACACAAAGAAAGGAAGAAAAAATAATGGAAAAAATGGTTAGGTCTTATGATTGTGATACAGGCTGCCAACGATATACAGGTAACGGTATGTCATACTTATCTCTGCATGCATTTAGCAGCAGCCAGTATCTTTTTATCCGTGATATTGATATTGAACCAGGAATTAAGGAAGCCCGGTTTGTCTGCCCGGATGGCGAATATGCAATGCAGTTTCTGCTGGAAAAATGTATGAAGCAGTTTCCGGATGTAGAGAAAATCTATATTGGTCTTGGTGTAAATTCGCTTCATTTCTCAAATTTTATGTTCCCGAATGTAAAATATGTAGAATCAGACAGTAAATCGTTTCTTTCAGGACAAATGCTGGTATCGACAAGCAGCTCTCTGTACAATGTGTTCTGCAGGAAACCGGAAGACGTGATTGACCTGAATAAAGTTATGTTTATTGAAGATAAAGCGTTCGCCGGCTGTATGTCCACAAATATCATCAACACGGATAATGTGAGACTTGTTGACAGCAGGGCTTTTGATGGCTCAGCTGTCAGCATGCTTGACTGCAAGAACGGTGTCGTTATGGTTGGCAATAATATAATCATCGATGTCAACGAAGATGCAGACGAAATCGTTTTGCCGCGTGATTGCGTAGTAAGCCACGCTATAGAAAAACGGCATTTGAAAAAAGCAGTAATAAAAGATATGAAAATGCTCTCTGACCTTCAGCTTAACGCTGACACTATCGTCATTGATGACGACAATGAACGCGTCAAGGCATCTCTGGCGAAATATGGACTGGCTTATGCTAAGACAATAGAACTGACAGAAAGGACACGGTCCATTGGTTATACTGATATTGATGGCATTGTATATTCGGCTGATAAAAAAGCTCTTATTGTATGCCCAGGAGGAAGGACAAAACCGGTAAATATACCAGAAGGAACAGAAACAATTTCATCATTTGCGTTCGCAGAATCAATGATTGAATCTGTATATATGCCGGATTCATTAAAACGGATAGAGCAACACGCCTTTCATGGCTGCAGCTGTTTGATGCATGTTAAAATCGGAAAAGGACTTACTAATCTTGGCGAGCCATTCAGTTCAGGAGCTATGTTTAACGGATGCCGAAGCTTACAGCATATAGACATCCCGGAAAATATTAAATATATCTCTTCAAACTGTTTCAGTAATTCAGGCCTTACTTCAGTAACTTTGCATGAAGGCCTTGAAACGATTGACAGCGGTGCGTTCAACTGCCCGATTCAAAATGTGGAAATCCCGGAATCTGTTAAAAATATAGACTTGTGGAATTTCCCTGTGCTTAATGAAGCCAACATCAAAACGCACAGCATACCGGTTATTGTAAGCATTGTCAAGTCGAACTGCAAGAAATGGAACTGCAGAAGCAATCTGGCTGATTTAAAAATCAATATTGACGGTATGGCTTATCCTATTTTCGTGCCGGCTAAACTTACAGACGCCGGATTGAGAAAGTTAAGAAGCCTGCTTGATACAGTACTGTTTAGGAATGCCGATTCTGACGATGTAAACCGGACGACATTCCTCAATATTACATCTGACCCGAGGATAAAGCAACGGCTTGCATTGAAAATGTATGACGCCGTAGAATGCAATGAAATCAAAACCTATCTTCGCCGGGCAGGAAAAAGTATTGCTGAATGGATGATTTTTGATAAGGATGAAGATGCTTTAATTCAGTTTCTGAAAAAGGATATCATAACAGCCAATACTATTGACAAATTAATGCCACAGATGGATGCTGCTGAGATGGTTAATGCCAAGGCATATGCACTGGAGTACATAAGAAAAAACACAAAAGAAAAAAGTTTCCGTATTTGAAAAAAGCGCCGTCAGGCGCTTTTTTTGTTGCCGGCAAAAAATCCGACAAAAATTTGCGTACTCCGGAAAATCTGGTATACTGTATATAAGAGATGAGGAAGAGAAATCTTCCTGGTTCATAAGACGGATTCGCCGCCGAAAAAATTCCTTTCTTTGTTTAAATGCCGCTGCCGCATGCAGCGGCATTTGTGTTTTCTTGGATAAAGAATTCAGCATATTGTAAATGACAACATTTGGCGGCGAGCCGGAAACGGCAGACTGCCTGGTACACATATAATAAGAAAGGAATGGTGCAATATGCCAAGAATTACATGCAGCAACATACACTGCCAATACAACAAACTCAAAAAATGCATAAAAAAGAACGTAAAAATAAGCAACATCGGAGCCTGCACTTCGTACAAAGTCGGGTTCTCGTATTATTTTTTCTACTGTGCTGAACATATGCAGACAAATTTCCTGACTTCTGTTGATGTAAAACTGCACCCGGAATACAAATACAGCATATATTACATGATGCGATGTCTTCCGGTTGTATACACAATAGACTATATCAGAGGGATGCTGATAATGTGCCACAAAGAAACAAAAGAGATTCTCAACGCAAATGACCTGCTGGCTCTGATGGAGACTGATTTGGACAAGGATGCATTAAAAAAATGTACTGAAGAGTTTAATGCAAACGGCCTACCGAAATATGAAGAGAAGGACGAGCCTGAAACTGAAGCAAAAGAGTCTGAACAGAAAGAATACGGCTGGCTATCTCCGGAAGGTGATTTTCATTCGGCGGAATGGGGATGTCATGAGATGGCGGCACAGTGGCTTTGCCGGGAGCTTGGTATAGACAGTGGATATCGGATGTGCAGAGATATCCTTGTAGAGCGTGGATGGTGCCTTATTGATGACCCGTATGATTCCGGAAAATACTTCGTAACACATAAGAAAGACCTGACCAAAAAACAGAAAGACTTCTTATATGGATACTTTTTGGATATGGGAATGACAAAGCGGGCAGAAGAATTCGTAAGAGATGATGCGTAATATGGCAATAAAGCTTAGCAGCGAGACCTTCGGTCTCGCTTTTTTGCTGCATTTTCGCCGCATTTTACCGGCTGAAAAAAATGTGAAAATTCAGTGAAAAAAAATTTCAAAAAACGTTACATTTTTATTTTTATTTTGCATATTAATTCTGCGGGCATAAAACAAGCCTTGAAAAAGCGGCGGCAAGATTAGGATGTCGCGTACAGTAGTGACGCGAGAGGAGAACTAAACGCCCCTGCCAGAGAGCTGATAATACACCCGCACAAAAAAACCGCCAAAGGCAATCTCCCATCCTCAGGAGACGGCTGAAGACTTTCCGAAAAACTCGGAAAGCCGCATAAACAGCGGTTTTCAGGAACAAGTTGACACGAGGACACAGAATGGTCACAAAAAATTTCTTTTTTTTAAATTATTTTGCATATTATATATGATTGAAAAAATCAATCACATAAAGATGAAGGCAAGCGAGTGAAAATGAGCTTCCCGAATCGTATATGTAAGCAACAAGCTGTTTACATATAACCGCAAATATGACCGTTCCTCGTAGCCAAAGAAAAGGAGATGCGATGAAAAAAGTTTCAAGAGTCATTATAGGCGGAACACTCATAGCGCTTGGATGTGGATGTTTTCTTTATCCGAATTTCAGAGAATGGAATACTCAGCGCGAAGTCGAGTCTGTAATACACAAATTCGATGAGACTTACAGCAAAGGTATTGATTCTGATATTACGTCAGAGCCGGTAAAGACATCTGATAAATCAGATTCTAACAAAAATGATACGGCAGACATAACAGGCCAGCCGGCAAATGAATCTGATAATAAGTCAGAAACTGCTGATGACGATAAAAAAAAGACTGACACAGGCAGCAGCAAAAATAATACAGTGACAAATACTCCTAAACCAACGAGCCATGAGCTTGAAAGTAAAGGAGATGACAAAGCCGAAGCGGAACAGCAAACCGCAGGCAATACAGAAAGCACTGGAAATACCTCTGAAAATTCAGAAACCGCTCTCTCTGGAAACACAGATTCGGATTCTGACGCATCAGATGATGAAGAAAGTGCTACCCGTCCATATCAGACCCTATATGATGAAATGGAAAAGTATAATAAAGATTTGACCACAAATGGTCAGGACATAGTAGACGCATGGAGCTACGAGCAGCAGCCACTTGACCTTTCATCTGTAGACATTGATGAGGACAATCCGGTAATCGGATACATTGAAATCCCCGATATGAAGATTCGTCTTCCCTTAATGTTGGGGGCTTCAACAAAAAACCTTGAAAAGGGTGCAGCAGTTTTATCAGAAACCAGCATGCCGATAGGTGGTGAAGATACAAACTGTGTGATTGCGGGACACCGCGGATGGGAAGGAAGTGCATACTTCCAGTTTATTGAAAACATGAAAAAAGGTTCAAAAGTATACATAACAAACCCTTGGGAGACGTTAGTGTACGAGTGCACAAGCACACAAGTCATTTATCCCGACGACGTTCAATCCATCCTGATTCAACCAGGGAAAGACATGGTTACCTTATTTACATGTCATCCATATGTACTTGGAGGCGGCCCATACAGATACCTTGTATTCTGTGAAAGAGTCGACACTCAGAAGCGGAAGGAAGCAGACGGAATATTAAACCCGGATGCGACAACTCCGGCACCAGCAGAAGAAGCAGATAATGTTGTGGTTACAAAACCTGAAGAAGCAGAGTCTTCAAATGACAGCACTTCCGAAAATACTGATGAAGATTTAAGCGTAGAAAGCACGGCACAGACCCCGGGCAGCAATGACGATTTATCAGTAGATAAAGAAGAGCAGTCCACTCAGACTGAAGCAGGAACAGGCAATAATACAACAGACATATCGCCAACTCCTGCAGAAGAAACAACATTAGACGAAAATCTGGAGAATGACCCAGAGGTGAAGAAAGCAGAAGAAAAAGGCAAGCGCCTGCTTGCATTGGAACAAACCCTGAGGTATATGCTTCCAGTCGTCTTAATCGCTTTATCTGCGATAATCATTCTGTTTAGAGCAAATAGTAAGCCTAAACGAAGGAAAAGAAAAAGAAAAAATACGGTCAATAGAAAAACAAAACCAAGACCGAAAAAAAAGGAGAAATGAATATGAAATTTAATAAACTTGCTAAAACATTAAGTATGACTGCATTAACAGCAGCTATGACAGTCGCTCCGGCAATTAACGTATTTGCCGCACCGGAAGATATTATCGATACAACAAAGAAAGCTTCCCTTACAATTCACAAATATGATATGACAGCTGCACAGCAGGACGGAATTAACGTAGATGAGTTCAAAGAAAACGCAAATGGTAAGCAGGACGCAACTGCAGAAACAACATTTGCAGATTACGTAATCAAAGGCGTTGAATTTACATACGCCAAAGTCGGTGAAATTAACACAGAAAGTATCAACGGAAAAGTTGAAGTAGTATACGATGTTCCAAAGGAACTGGCTACAATCTTAAATCTTCAGAGTAAAGTCGGAAGAACAAATGACAAATATTCTTCTGATGAAATCAATGAAGCTATGGCAACAGCACTTGTTGACAATACAGCAACAAAAGGAAAGCTGGAAGATTATATTAAGACAGCAGCAGGCGCAACAGCAATGCCTATGACAGATGCAAACGGTGTAACATCCGCTTCTAACCTGCCACTTGGTCTTTACCTGTTAGTTGAAACAAAAGTTCCAGCAAACGTTAACACAACTGTAGACCCGTTCTTCGTATCCCTGCCTATGACAGACAGAGAAGGTGAAGCTTGGTTCTATGATGTAACTGTATATCCGAAAAACCAGACAAACATTCCTGACCTTGACAAGCTGGTAAGACAGCATGATGATGCTGCATATTACAATCAGGCAGAATATCATAACACAGCAACAGTTTCCGAAGGTGACAAGATTGATTACATCCTGGTATCCCACCTGCCGAAGATTACCAGCAAAGCAACATATCTTACAAAATATGACTTTACAGATAAAATTTCCAAAGGTCTTGTATACCAGAGAGATATGACTCTCTACTTCTACGACAACGAGGCAGATGCTCGTGCAAACAACACAGCTAATGCTGTTGTTACATGGAAGCAGGCAAAAGAAAATGAAGTAGGAAAATTCAAAACTACATACAATGCAGCTTATGATAAGGCAAGCCAGGTAACAATCTCTATGACTGCTGAAGGTCTTGCAGACATCAACAAACAGAAAGCAGGAAGCCAGGAATCCGAATTCTCCGGAAGATGGGTTGTTGTATCTTACAGCACAGTAATGAGCCAGGATGACTTCCCAATCCTTGGTGATAGAGGTAACACAAATGACGTTACTCTGAAATGGCAGAGAACAAATATGGATGACTTTGATGAACTGGAAGACAGAGCAAGAGTATTCACATATGGTATCCATCTGACAAAGAAATTCAAGAGTGATGACCCGAAGAAAACTGGTGACCCAACAAAAGTTAACTTCGTTCTGTACAACAAGACAAACGGATACTATGTTAAAGCAACACCAGGCACAGGCCCAAACACAGGTGTTTACTTCGTAACTGATGGTACACAGAAACTTGATGGAACTGATGACTACTCTCTGAGAGCACTGACAGAAGAAGGCGGTACAGTATTTACACCTGGTAAAGACGGTACTTTCATCATCAAAGGTCTTGAGGCTGATGAATATGTCCTGACAGAACTTCGTACAGACGCAGGCTTCAACCTGTTAAAAGAGCCTATCACCATCAATATCAAATGCACAGAGGATGACTTCACACCATCCAAGACAACACTGTATGACAGCAAAGACAAAGCTGCTAACCAGAACAAACACATGATTGAGACAAACGGTGAAAGAGCTAAAGCTACCGTTGATGGCAGCGAAACAAAGATGGAGGAATCCAAGGTTACAGTTGAAGGCGAAAGCGCTAACTCCCTTGTATCTACTAACTCCCTCGTTGTAATGCAGGTAACAAATACACCTGGATTCAAACTTCCGGCAACTGGTGGTGCAGGTACTATTGCATTCACAGTAGCAGGATGTTCAGTAGCATTTGCAGGTATTGCAATCGCAACTAAGAAATCCAAAAAACATGATGAAAAATAATAAACGTTAAACGCAGGCTGGCTTCGCCAGCCCGCAAAAAAACGTTTTTGTGTCCAAACGATATAGAAGACCGGGCGGGAGCTATTAGGCGCCCGCACCGGTCTTTCTTTTTTGTTTAAGCACAACCCGCCGTATTTCCGGCAAAAAATATATAGAAAAGGACACTATTTTATATGTTAAAGAAAATCGGGAAATTCTTATTAGTGCTTGTGGTACTCGGTATATCAATGGGACTTATACTATATCCGTTTGTATCAAATTACCTTTTTGAGAACAGAGCAGATGGTATTATCGATACGGTAGAAAAAACAGCAGATGATGCAGATGAAGAGCAATATAAAGAAGAAATAGAGGCAGCACAAAAATATAACGCGGAGCTTGCAGCTGGCCATGTAGTGTTAAAAGACCCGTTCGTTGAAGAAAAACTTGACGAAGATGCAAAAGAATACAACTCACTGCTGAATATGGCAGATGGCGGTGTTATGGGATTTATCAAAATCCCGTGCATTGACGTATCACTTCCAATTTATCACGGTACATCGGCCGAGATACTGGAACTTGGAGCAGGACATCTGCAGGGTACATCCCTTCCAATCGGTGGAGAAAGTACGCATTCAGTAATCACCGGCCATACAGGTCTCAGCAGTGCAAAGCTGTTTACAGACCTTACAGAGCTTGAAGAAGGTGATATGTTTTTTCTGCACGTTATGGGAGAAAAGCTTGCCTACAAGGTAGACCAAATTTCAGTCATCCTCCCAGAAGAAATGGATAAACTGACGATTGAAAACGGCAAGGATTACTGCACGCTTGTAACATGTACACCGTATGGAGTTAATACACATCGTCTCCTGGTCAGGGGAGAGAGAACAGAGTACACAGAAGACAAAGAGGAAGAAGCCGGAACAGAAGTTAAAAAGACACAGTCTAAATGGATGGAAGAGTATACAAAATCAATCATTATCAGTTCATCCGTTCTTGCAGTTATGCTTATTGTACTTCTGATATGGCGACATTTCGCAGGCCGTAGACGCCGAAAAAGACGTAAGAAAAAACAAACAAGAAATAATCAAAAACGAAGAAAAAAGAAAAGCAGCGCGAATACTAACGGAAAACGGGAATCACCTGACCGACAAAAAAGTGAAGCGCGAGCTGGAAAGAAAAAGAGAAAAACAAGAGAAGAGCCTGACTGATGCCAGGCTCGCATAAAAAAAGGAGCCTCTTCTTACGAAGAGCGCTCCTTTTTGTTTATTCGTCATCTCCTTTCTTTATCACACCGGCACGAATGGCTATAAAATAGACCATAAATCCGGCGATGCCAAGCTTCAACAGCACGTTAAAGAACGAGCTGTAGAAACTCAAGTCCAGCATGAATAATACCGCAAAGAGCGGTTTGTTTTTACGCTGGCTTGTTAACATGCAGCACACAAGCACGGGCAAAAACATCCCGAACCAACATTTGCCGCCCAACTCCGGAGAGTTAAGGAACAGCATTGCCGCTGCTACAACAGTCACAAAATGTAACACCTTGTGACCAAAACTATGTCTACCAGTTACCAGAGCCTTTATAACATATCTCATGTTATGGCCCTCCTTTCTTTTTTTAAACTTTTTTTGGTTACTTTATATAAATCCACCTGCAAGCAGGTTTCATAAAAAAAAGTAAATCTATAAACGGCCGTTTCCCTGATTATTTTTTACGACCTTAAAGGGAAAAGAAAGAGAGGTAAACTCCTAAACAAAAATAAAAGTTTCCTCTCTTCATCGAATATAAGATTATGTACTTATAAGATGACAAAAAAAATATAAAATAAAAATCACTTTCCATGTTTTTCCAGCATACTAAATATGAGAACAAAAAACACAGGAGTGATTTTATGGGAGATAATAATATTGAGACAATTGATTTAAATAAACCCGGCATAATTGATATGGGATTTTTTATCGGAGCAGAAGAACAGGCGAAAGCAATCATGAAAACATGTGAAGCAGCCATTAATATTATAGGGAAATCTGTAAGGGAAATGGTCAACCTGGCAGGGCTTGACTCCGTAGACTTCGTGCTCTTTAATATAGGTGCAGTAAAACAGAATATTGAGGAAAATCCGAACAAGCTTCCGGGGCTGATGATATTTGCGGGAAATGATGACACATACGAATACAGCATTTCAGCGACGCCAAGCTATTCAGGCAAGAATGAATACCCGGAAGAGGTGATGGCACTGCTGCTGCGGAAGAATATAGAAAATCCGATAGACGATTTCTGTGTATTCAACTTCAATGATAAGAAATGGGTAAAAGCAGACTTCGCGGCACATCTCGGACTGACAAGAGAACAGTACGACTTGTTCTCAAAAAACCAGGGAGACCCAAGACTGCCGTTGTTTAACATATATAAAGATTTTCATGGTCCAATGTCGAATGAGGAATTTGACGACTTCTTTGAGAAAAACCAGCAGATAGTGGAGCTGCATGAACTGACACAGTATTATACTGATTTTGATTACTTTCTTATGAATAATGGAATCATTGCGTTATGCCCGCTGCCGGAAGATGTAAGCGATGGCTTGTCAGTAACATATGAAGATGGATATTACAGCCTTAATATCACGACAAAAGGAAAGATTTTAAAGTCTATCGCAAAAATAAGTGATGTTGAACAGATGGCAACGGTGCTGTCAAACTTCCTTGACAGAAAATTTCCGAAAGATATGCTGTCGTTTGTCCCTCTGTCGCTAAGCACTGCCGCTGTCATACATGATTCAGGAGTGTGTGAATATATGCATCCATCAGATGAGTCTGACAACGCACAAATAAGCGATGAAGAACGAAAAAACTTCAAAATGTATATTGAAGCTTGCACACATGCAGCTCATGCTATGGCAGAACAGCTTCAACCAAAAAATATCAATACAATAACAATTCCAGATAAAGAATAAGGAGATAAAAATATGAGTAAAAAAAATAACAACGACAACATTGAAACAATCAACCTGGCACCAAGAAAAGGAGTGGTTGATTTAAGCTTCTTTGACGACCTGACAGACCAGCTGAAGTTTAAGACTGAAATCTGTGAAACGACAAGGGATTTCGTGAAGGACGCCCTGGAAGATGCCGTGTCAAGGTCTGATATTGGCCATGTGGATTTGAGTATGCAGGATGCAAGCGAATTTGAAGACGGACTGGAGTCTGACGACAACAGACTGAACGGGGTCGTATACTCCGGTGAAGATGACAAATATACATATTTTGTCTCTGTCATGATGGGATATGACGACGAGATGGGAGAAGACGAAGAAGAGGATTACAGCGACCTTGAGGCGATGCTTGATGATGATTACGATGATGAAGACTACGATGAAGATGTCGTTGATGTCCCTGACTCCACATGTGTCTGCCTGATAAGAAGTGAGAAAGAGAATAAAACCGTATGCCAGCAGTTTGATTTTGAAAAAGAAGAATGGGTTCATCTTGATTATGAAGATTTCACCGGGCTGACATCAAACCAAGTATCAATTCTCTCAGCAGGTGATGACCCTGTAAAATCAAATATCCTGATGATGTACCGCAATGAATACGGCAATATTGACGACAAAGATTTCAATAAATTCTGCGACGACAATAAGGCAATCATTGAACTGTTCAGACGTGCTGACCGCTTTACTTACCTTACCGTTTTTGACAAACACAAGCTTGTCCTGCTGCCTAACAGCAATTATGACGGCGGCATGGTCATCTATGAAGACGGCTTTTACTGCCTGTGTTCAAGCTTCTTGTGTGAACCGTTAAAACGGGTGTACAAGACAAAAAATATTGACGATATCCTACTTACTATGGCAAATATCTTTGACAAATGCTTCTACGAAGATACCATTGCTGTAGTCCCGATGTCTGACCTTGCATTTGCCGTATTCCGTGGAAGCGGCAATATTGAAATATTCTTCCAGAACACCGGAAAAGAGAGAAGTGAAATGACCGCGCAGGAGCAGGCGGTTGTTGAAGAGTATATCTGTAAAATCAATAGTTTTACAGACAGCTTATAATTGTGAGAAAAAGTTTAGCTATTGCCAGCATCGCAGCGATTGGAGGATGCTCCCTTATCGCTGCTTCTGCTGCTAAACCACCGCTGATGGTGCTGGCATATAAATCTTCAAGCTTTGCCGCTGATTACGACAGCATCACAGATAAGGAATTAATCTCCGGAAAATGGCGCGGCGTACTTAACGATGAGGGTGTAGAACTGTCATTAAGCAAGAATGGAAGCCTAAAAGCCGTATATAACCAAAAAAAAGAAAATGGAAAATGGAATTTAAAAGAAGACCGCCTGGAGATTGAGATAGGTGATAAGAAATATACATTTACGTATAATAGAGCGCAGGACGCAATACTTTATGATGGGAATTACGTATTCAAAAGGCTGAGTGACATTGCCGAAGATGATAATAATGCGGAAGTAAGGATTGATGCCGTAAGCAGTGAATTTCTGGGAAAATGGAAGGCTGTAAATATTGAAAACACAAAGGGCGAGATATCGGTGTACCCTGATGTCTTAAAAACAACGACTGTAACACTTAAAATAACAGATAAGAAAACTGAGAAAACCAGCATGTCTTCCGGAAATACTGAAGACGGATTAAGTATGGATTTAAAAATCCATGGAGACACTGACAAGTCAACCATTTCAGGCATCAACTCAACGTTTACAATGGGTGCCATTACGTTCCAGATAGCAAATCCAATTGAGTCAAGTATAATTGAAACTGGCAAGCGGTCGGATGGAAAGGTATTCCTGCTTGAAAACGGAATGCTGAGTATGACGCTGACAGATGGGGAGAATAAAACAACTCTATATATGACAAAGGAGCCGGAAGAATAAATGTTCTTTCGGTTCCTTTTTTGTTTTGCCAGCAATCTTTCATATTATTTGTGTACATATTAACGCCTTAAAAAAGGCAGTAAAAAAGAAAGGAACAATGTACTATGAAGAAAAACGAAACCACAAAAACAAACGTAACCAAGAAAGTAACAGGAATGCTGATGGCATTATTTATGCTTATCTGTGCAATTCCTGTGCCTGCAGCTGCACCGAATAACTTCGTCATCTCAGATAATGGAATTGTCGGTGGCTGGACACGTGAAGACATGGTCATCGGAGACTGGGAATGCCCGGCTGCCGGTGTATCCATGACAATCAATAAGAAAGGAGGTTTTGTTTCATCTTCAGCTGCTGGATGCACTGGCGGAAAATGGCTACTTGAAGATGATTTCCTCACACTGAATTCTAAGGCAGGCGACAGTAAAATGTTTGCCTGCAAGGGTGAGACGCTTGAAGAGGTCGGCGGTGACTGCCTTGTCTTTTACAGTAAAGATGAGTTAAAGAAGCCGTCAACTGCTGCAAAGAAAATTTCCGTACCCAAATATGCTGGATACTGGAAGGCTTCAGAGGTGACATCTAAGGATGAACTGAGATTCACAAAAATGTTCATATCTGCCAGCAAAAAAGGCAAAATGAATATTTATATGCAGCAGAATTTTGGCGTCACTAAACGTGTTGCCAAAGCTGTTAAGCTGAAACTGTCTAAGAAAAAAGGCTGCGTATCATTTAAGACACGTATCAATGGAAAGACAGTGAAAGGTGTCGTCTATCTCGACAGAGGTACTGCTTATGCCATCATTGATGGCGGCAGAACGGCAATCCGCTTTGCGCGAAGCTCCAAAGCAGAGCTCCGTGCGGCAACTGCATCCAAGTAAGCACCCAGAGACTGCGTAAGCGGTCTCTTTTTTATTTTTGATTTGCATTGACATATTATGATTGCAAACAAAAAATACCCCTCTTTGAGGGAGAGAAAGAAAGGGAAAAGAACTATGAAGAAAAGTACAATGAAAAAAATGATGGTCATTATTATGACTATCGCAATGGCACTGATAACCGTAACACCGGCATTCGCAGCAGCTCCGCAGGGATACACAATCACCTCAGGCGGTGTATGTAGCAGCCGTCGCGCTTCTGACCAGATTATTGGCTCTTGGGCTGGCAATTATGGACGAATGGTGGTCTTTAAAGATGGACGTTACGTCGCTATGTTCGGTTCCTCAATGCATGAGGAGACCGGAATGTGGGAATTTGATGGCCGAAACTGTCTTATGCTGTACCGCGAAAATGAAAATGTCCTGCTGTATTACAGTAACAAGACACTTCGCGGAACAGTAAATGGCAGACGTATCGTCTTCTATGATGACACTAAAGCCATGCTGCCAGCTTATAACCACAAAGCCAAAGCCAAAGATTTCAATGGCTTCTGGCGGGTTAAGACGGTAAGCAGTGGAAGCGCCATTGCGGCACCTTCTAAAGAGATGTATGCTTACGTTTACGGACGTAGAGTATGTATGTCTTGGAACGACTGGAACGGTTCCAATGAAGAGAGCCGCAGCACGACATTCAAGGTGAAGAATGGTGTCGGCAAATTTTCAATACGTTTTGGAGGAAAGAAATATTCTGCCAAAATGTATAAACTGTTGGACGGGTCTTTGTATGTGGTATATACCAACAAAAAGACCGAGATTGCAGCACGTTATGTAGCAGCAGTTGATAAGTTCTTACACTGACTGCTCCGCACAGATAAATCTGGCGGGTTCCCAAAAGAGAACCGGCTAGATGTCTCCATACGCCACCGTTTTTCATCCTCCGCACCCGACGGAAATGACCGTGTTGCAAGGTTATAAGACGATTATATTGGACGATGGATTTTACCTCTTAAGCTTTCCATGATACCGCGAGCTAAACTCGCGTGTACCAGACGCGGGCGGGGCTTCCCGCCCGTCGATAAGATAAGCAGATGAAGCTTATCCCTGTACTCACACTGTATATGCAGGACATATACAAAGGCGGGCTCGCAGCTGAGCCTGTGGAATAATTCTAGTTATGCAGCAGGCTCTTCACTGAGCTGCTGCTTTTTTATATTTATCAGTTTCATCCCGAAATTCGGGTTTCTGAAATTATCATGTATCATTTCTTCTATCAGTTTATCCTGGCATACCAGGAATTTTGCAAAACCATTCAGGCATCCTTCTCTGTCAGGTTCATTTTCGTCAGTTGCATAAAATATTATAAATGAAGAGTAGCAGTCTCTTTGTACAGTATGACCGTCTATTATTTTTTCCCTGTCGCTTAACGATACCTTTTCGTATGTATCTGAAGCGTGGTCATACTGACTTGCCTTCAGTTTTGAAGCGCTTACATCAAGCACAATTCCACAGGTTGCTGTAACTTTTCTCTTAATTGTAGATAAAAATCCTGACGGTGCATGCTTCAATATACTGCCACCAAAACGTTTTCTTCGTTTAAATTTACGGATGCTGCGTTTTCTTCCGTTCTTATCCGTCACAACAGAATCTTTATCCTCTCTTTCAGTCTTTGAAGATTTCTTCTGTAATCCATTATAGCTCATCGTCTCAATCTTCACTACGGAGCCTGAAACTTCAAGCCATTCATTAGCCAGGTTGTTATTTGACTGTTCTACATATACACGCTGTTTTCTATATGCTGTACGAAGCCGCATCTTTGACTTTTTCATAGATTTTGAATATTGAATCCGCATGCCTTTGATATGTACGCCTTTATCATCGTAACATTCCGGATTATTAATCCTTGTCAGTTTGGAAAGGCGGTTCTGCTCTTTGATAACTTTCTCCTGATACTTATTGACATCCTGAGCCAGTTCTTTAAAGGAAAGCTTACTTCCATTATATGAAGCCATGGTTGAAACCCCTGGGTCAATAGCCATTGTTCCGGCTCCAATCGCATGCTTCTGAGGCGGAACGCCTTCCATTACAAGCTGCAGGAAAAAGCGGTAATAAACACCGAAAGGCTCCCTGATAATACGGCAATACTTTACCTTATATTTCATTACTTCCTGAAGCCATATATCGCTTTTTCTGACTGGTTTTAATTTAAACACAGTGCCGCATACCGTAACGGTATCTGCTTCGGCTTTATAGATAATGCCTGATGCTGCTTTCTTGTCTTCAAAAGAGAAGGTTTCCTCAAATTTACGAAAATGAATCCTTTTTCCGAAAATTGCCTTTTTCACTGCGCTATAAAGAGCAGTAGCAGTTTTCTGTACGATATTGATTCCGATTCCACCTTCATATCCGGAGACCTTTCCTCTTCCGAAATATGTATGAAGGTCATACTCTGTAAGCTGATATGCTGCGGCGCATATGAATATTTCCTTACTCCACCGCTTACTTTCTTTCTCATCCTTACATGCGAAGAACTGTCCAAGACAATACTTGTACCAGACATCTTTTTTCAGCTCGTTCAGCTGCTTAATGCAATGTTTTACGCCGGCATTATACATACGCTCTGTAACCCTCATTATCTTATTCAGTTTGTCATATCCACGGCCATCAGTTATAATTCGTCTCGTCACAACAAAAGATGGGGTTGTGTTTTTTGCCATATAATGCCGGCCTCCTTTCTTAAATAATGCTCTTTTGTTTTATATATTTAATATGCCCGATTTTCACAAAAAAGTAAAATTTTCTACGAATTTTTTTATATGAGTCCGTTTGTCGTTTTCCTCTGCACGGATAAATCCGGCAGCATCCAACTCTGCCTTTCCGTGATTTTTCTAAGGAAGCTTCGGCTTCCTTTTTTTATTGCTTTTTTTGCTGCTATTTTTGCAGATTGGTTTGCTGTTTTGTCTGCAGTGATTGGCGAAAGATGTAATGATGTTAGCTACCGGAAGGCTGAGCTTTGCTCTATAAAAAAAATGAGTTGGCCGGTCAAGCCGGAATGGAGGATGCTGGATGGCAAGAGATTATGAAACCGATATGGAAAGATGTACAGCGAAAGTTTACTGCCGGCTGACGCCGGAATGAAGGCTACTGGCTGAAAAAGCAAAACGTAGTTTTGCGATGCAATCCAGGCTACAAGCCTGACACGTGGTGTTTGCGGGGCGCGAAGCCCCGCATATATTTGCCCGCTGCTCACCGTGTTTTGCTGCCGGCAAATTTTTACCAGCAAAAAAAATCGCAAAAAAATATACTCTTTCTTTAAAAATTCAGCATATTGTATGTAATTACAAAACTAAAAAAAACAAGGAGAAAAAAAACAGTGAGAAAAAAAATCTTATCAATAGCGCTCGCGGTGATGATGGCAATTCCGACGACGCCTGTAATGGCGGCCAGTGACAAAGACGTGCTCGGAGATTGGTATGCAAATATTTACGGTGTAGGAATCCAGGTTACGTTCCGAAAGGGTGGCTCATATTTAATCTCTATGGACGGAGTCAACAACGGAGACCCGGAGGAAGGAACCTGGAAGATGACAGGTGACGCAATCACACTTGACGAGGGAGAAGAAAATTCAATGAACCTGACAGTGAAAGGTAACAGTATCTCTGCGGACAGTGGGGAATTCACGCTGTCAAGAGAGGAAACGGAATATGACGGATATACTCCTGCGAAAGTAGTAGATGCAGATGAAAAAGACTTTGACGGAATCTGGAAGGCTGATTATGTATCAACCGGAAACATTACAGCCACGGTTGATGTGTTCGGTATTTCCGGAGTATTTATCTCCGTAAAGTCAGGAAAGCTGGAGCTGTTTCTCAATAGTGATGTCTATGAAAAACCGCTTGATGCAGAAGACCTGACAGTGGAGTTTAAAGATAATACATGTACATTTACTTCTGAAAAAGATGAAGAAAAAGATGCTACCAGCAATGACGATGCCGGCAGTGATGACGATGAAGAGAAAACAGATACTTCCGTAAGCGGAACGCTCCAGATGCAGGAAGACGATATGGTCAAAATGACAATCAACACCGGCGGAAGCGATATGATATTCTACTTGGAAAAGAGCGATGCGGTTAAGATGAAGGCAGCGAAGAGAACAGCTGAGGAAGAGGCCGAGGCTGCTGATGAAGACACTGAGACCGAGACCGAAACCGAAAAAGATACAGAAAAAGAGACAAAAGAAGAAACAAAGAAATCTGAAAAATAAGTTGCCGGCAGACGCTGGCCTGGTATGCCGATTTGGGCAGGAAAGAGAGTGAAACATGACAGAAGATGGTTTAAAAAGCGTAATTGTTAAGGTAGGACTGACTGCGTTAGTGTTAGCGTGTGTAGGAGGTGTTAAGGGATAAGCCTTCCAATAACCGTAATACTACTATGCAGGTTGTTGAAGCGGCTGACGAAGGCGCTGATAAAGAAAGTGAAAGCTGCAATGATGCCATTGGAACATATTGTGGGTTTGTTGATGGACACACGGCTAAGTTAAATCTGATGGAAAACCAAAAATTTTCAATGTCTGTCAGCGATGACAGCAAGACACATACCACAACAGGAGAGTATTCTATTACGGACGAGACACTGAACCTGAAAGAAGAGACAGGAAAAGAATTTGCTCTTACTTTTGATGGCAAAAATGCAATCCTAAACACTGGAGAAACATACATGTTATTTTCTGCTGATGCAGCTGTTGGAAACGCAGAGCAGGCGTAAGCCCGCCCTGCGTTTTTTTGCCGTTTTTCATTTGACAGCCGGCTCTTCATATTAATTACGCTAAAATATTAATTTTTTATGCCGGTTTATCGGCAAGAAAGAGAGGAAAAAATGAACAAAAAAATGAACACGAAAATGGGTAACTTTAAATGTGTAGTTGTCAGCTTTTGTCTGATGGCGCTGGTAGCCGGTGGTGCAGCTCGCATGGGAGCTGTTGCTGGTGATTACATAGTCGCCGTGCAGGCGGCTCAGCAGGCAGAAGAGGACAGTATGTATGGCGTTGCCGGAACATACTACGGTTTCGTCAATAACCGTCCGGCCACCCTGAATCTGCTGGAGAGCCAGAGATTCACAGCGTCCATCAAGGGCGCCGAAGGCCAGACCTGCAAACTTGCAGGCCAGTATTCCGTCGTAGACGGGACGCTAAACTTGCAGGATGAGGAATCCGGTAGAGAATTCGTTCTCGCCTTTGATGGTGAGAATGCCTCTATGGATGCTGGCGAAGCGTCTATGCGCTTCTCTGCTGACCCTGACAAAGCAGCAGCCGGAATGTTTCCGGTTGCGTAACCCGTTTTTACTTTACAAGGAGGCTTTGCCTCCTTTTTTGTTTTTCAAAAAATTCAGCATATTGTAATAACTACAAAAAAATGGAGGGAAAAATAATGATAAAAAAAGCAAAGAAATGCTGCCTGCTTACAGTTGGTGCGCTTGGCCTGGCTGCAGTTGTGGCAGCAGCAGTAATATTAAAAAAAGAAGACATTGCATTTGATGAATGGTGTAAATCAAGAAAATAAGAGGTGATTGATATGTTTACAGCATTATCACAATGGCGCGTAAAACCACGGCCAACATAAATATGCATCGCTTAGATTTGCATATTTAGTTGTCCGTCGGATGTAAGCGCCGGTTTTATTTTTTAAAAAATCCGCAAAACTTTCATCTGTTTGATAAAATCTGGCATATTAAATATGTGGATAAAGATATGAAAGGAGGTATATGATATGCGTACATTTAAAATGATAATCAGCCCTACAAAAAATAAGAAAGATGCTGCGTTCTGTCAGTACTTTAAGACAAATACCGCAGATTCCAAATGTATGTATAATACTGCCAATTTTTATATCCGTAATACGATGACTGGTTTAAAAAAGTCCCCGGAGGAACGTACACCACTGGAAACCGAAGTGCTGCATTACGTATTTACCGGTATTCAGAAAGCCAATGAGGTTATTGGTCAGAAGAATATGAAGAAGAAATTTGCAGAGCTGAAGCTTGCTGAGGTAGGCGGTATGCAATCTGCAGTTGCAGCTTTTTCTATTGTAAGCCATGAACCATTCCAGTATCCAACCGCGAAGAAATGGTTTTTGTCATACGGGACACTTGATGCTATTTTTAAGTTTACAGATAATCCCATATATAGACGCATGAACAGCCAGGTCAATCAGAATGCAATACGCAAGGCAGTTGCTGCATGGCAGGGATATTTTGAGTCTTTAAAGGCATACAAGAAGAATCCGGCAGGTTTTACCGGAAAGCCAAAGATTCCCGGATACAAGCAAGATGAGGAATATATTGCATGGTTTTCAAAGCAGGTGGCGAAGCTGAAGGAAGAAGATGGCAGATACTATATTCAATTCGTAAACAATCCTGACAGATTTGAAATCGGGAAGGCATCTTTGTATGGTGATTTGAAATACGTCAAAACTGAAGTAAAGGCTATGTATGGAAAATACTATATTCTTATCACATTTGATGACAAGATTGCTGAAGTAAAAGTTCCTGAAAATCCGAAGCGAATCCTTGGTCTTGACCCTGGGGTAAATAATTTTCTTGGTGTCGCAAACAATTTTGGTGGTGCCCCGTTTGTGATGAATGGCCGTGCAGTAAAGTCTGAGAATCAGAGGTTCAACAAGAAGCGAGCGAAGCTCATATCCTCTGTTACAAAAGGCAGTAACAGTAAGACCTCTGTAAAATACAGCAAGCAGCTGAACATTTTAAGCCAGAGGAGGGAGTCGTTCCTGCGTGATTACTTCTATAAATGCGCATGGTATATCTGCAGGTATGCAAAAGCCGCAGATGTTGACGTGATAGTGATGGGTCACAATGACGGCCAGAAGCAGGAAATCGACCTTACAGATAACGTAAATCAGGATTTTGTGTCTATCCCATACACAAAATTTATCACGATTTTAAAAACAGTTGCCTCAAAATGCGGGATTGCTGTAGTAATCAGGGAAGAAAGTTATACATCACAGGCGAGCCTTCTTGATATGGACGATATACCAACATATAAGAAAGGCGAGAATAAGAAGCATGCGTTTTCTGGAAAGAGGATTCATCGCGGCCTTTACAGGTCAAAGAACGGGACTCTTTTGAACGCGGATATCAACGGAGCCGCAAACATCCTCCGTAAAGAATACCCGAACGCATTTGACGGTATCAAAGATTTTACATATTTGTGTGCCACTACTATCTCTATTGGTTATAAAGATTTGTATAAAAATGCAAAGGCCTGCGTTGGCAGACCAAAACAGTATAAATACCATAAATCAGGCAGATGCACTGTCGTCAGACATATGGAACGCAGCCATAAAAAATGTGAATACTGCAAGCTTTGGGGAAAAGGAAAGTTTGTCTGGAGACCAGATAAGAATAAACAGGATACACAGCAGGGAAAAGCTGCGTAGATATAAAAGGTAATCCCCGTAACAGGGGATAGAGGGATAGTGTTAGTCCTGCGAGGCGAATTTGGCCTCGCAAAGAAGCCGCGGTCAACCTCTGGTTGCCCGTCGGTCAATCACTTACGGTCTTGATGCTATTCTGGAAGAGTGGATTTCAAAATTGGTTAATAAGATGATGGTGCTTAATGCTGCAAGCGATTTGTACAAGAAATACAATAAGGATAATATCATCGATAACCTTGATTTTTCTAGTTGTAAATGATTCAACGAAGAATGTGGAATTCCCGTTCGGAGTCTGGTTACGAGCGCGAAGCGCGAGTTATCAAAAAAAAATAACCAAACTAGGAGGCAAAAACACATGCGGCAATTGATAATCGCAAGAAAAGATTTAAACATGTCTGCCGGAAAACTGTCATCTCAGGTATCTCATGCGTCTATGGCGTTTCTAACAGCGCCGCTTAGAGATGCGAAAGGTGATAAAAATAAGATAAAAAGAACTGAAGATGGTGAATATGTGTTTGAAGTAAAAATGGACGCTGAAACTTACGATGATTGGGTTTGCGGGATTTTTACAAAAACGGTATGCGAGGCAAAGAACAGGAACCATCTGTTGAAGGCGAAGAAGATGGCGGAAGAGATGGGGATGGAAGATGGGAAAGACTTTTTCCTGATTAAAGATAACTGTTTGACGGAGCTGGAGCCGGAAGAGGTGGATGAGAATGGTGTCGGAAGGACGCTGACGTGCATTGGATTCAGACCGCTGCCGGATGATGTGGCGCATGAAATAAGCAGGAAGTTTCAGCTGTATAAATAAGGATGACAGGAGATGGAAGAGAAAATAAGAAATGATGCAGAAAATAATACGGAAAATAAGAAAAAGCTGACTTCTCATTTGGATGAACTGGTAGACAGTATGACAACGAAGCCCGGCTGCGGCCCGGTATTTTCTGGATTGAATGTTTTGCCGGATATGATTAAGGAATATGACATGCTTGATGAGATGATAAAAAACGACCCGGCTCTTGCAGAAGAAATGAGAAGAGAAGAGGAAAAAGAAATCGTTGTAGAGGATATAACGCTGGAGGAAATATTGGAGGATATTTCTAATGGAGCATTAGTGAATTTTGGAAATAGTAATCTGGAAGAAATGATACGGGAAAGAGAAAGGGAACGGATGCGTGTATGATTCGGTGAACTTACGTTCACCTTCACCAGACGTGGACGGGGTTTCTAACTTCCCGTACACGTCCAGTAACCTCCGAGCCAACAGACAACCGAAGATTGGCCGCGGTCTCCCGTCCATCGATGATGGACGAAAAGCTGGCGAAGCAAATAGAACAACACAAAAAACGCTGGAAAGAACATCCTGAGGAGTGCCCGGCTGAAATTAATTCTATGTCAGATGAAGAGGTGTATGAGGGCATCAGAAACTGCACTTTTCTGGACACTGAAATTCCTGGCGAATCAAGGGAAGAGTTTGTAAGAAGACTGAAAAAAAGAAAAAAGCAAAAAAATAAATAAAAAAATAAGTGAAAAAGACAAAGAATAAATGGAAAAATAAATAGAAAAACAAAACAACAGGCCGATTAATCGGCCTGTTCGTGCGTGCTGGATAAAATACAGAAAAAATAAAAAGTTAGTGGTCTTCGCCATATCCACGAAGAACGACTTTGCCGGCCTCGTCTACAACCTCAATCAGACATCCTGGCTGCCAGCCTTTGTATCTGAGAGGCTTGACTTTTCCAAACTCTGACATACAGTCAAAAATTTCATAACTCTCGCCGTGACAATCGTCCATGTTGATATAGTCAATAAGACGCTGTGGAGTCATTAACGAAGCAACAAATTCATCATCAATCATGTGCTGTACCAAGAACAGAGAGCATTCACTCATTGTGGATGGTTCGTCATCATTGTCGTTATCCGTAAAAAGTTCGTAATTGTAATCTGTGTAAAATTCTTCTTCTTTTGCCATATTACATTCTCCTTTCTTACTGCAATTCATCGTAATCAAAAATCATCGGTATTACCTTTTCCTGATACCATTTTTGCTCTGATTCAAAAAAATCAATAAGCGGTGCGTAATCGTGTTTATTTTGCGCTGCACTGAGATACCGGTAATACTTAATTTTGTTCTCGTCTCTGATGATTACAGGCGTAATGTTTGCATCAAGACATTGTTTCAGCAGAATCATGCGCCCGACACGTCCGTTTCCGTCTTGGAATGGGTGAATATTTTCAAAGACTGCGTGGAATTTCGCAATATCTCTCAACTCAATTTTCTTTTTGCCGGTATACTCGGCAAGTAGAGCTTCAATCATTGCCGGTACTTCCTGTGGAAGAGCAGTGGTAATATCGCCTACAAGATTTGCACGTTTTTTCCAGTCTCCGACTGCATATCCGTTTGCCATATCTTCAAAAACGCCTTCTTTGAGGTTTTTATGCATACCTTTGATGATATCTGCAGTAAGCGGTTCGCCTGCGTGCTTTATCATGTAATTAAACATCTTAAAATGACCATTCATTTCCTCAACATCTTTCGCTCTGAAGATTGTGTCTTCGTCGTCTGCGAAAAAAGTACCGGTATCGAATAATGATGCGGTTTGCTTTTCTGTTAATGTACTTCCCTCAATCTTATTGGAATTGTAAGCCATGCTGCGCTGTGTAAAGCCGTATGCTCCACTGCGGTCCTGGCTTTGAAACTCAATTGTGAGGCGTTTTTTTAATCTTTCTGTAAATTTTTTGTCCTGCATTTTGCATTCTCCTTTCTTGTTTGTCATGTATATTTAATATGCAAAATGTAGCATCTGTTGACAAATTGCGGATGTATTCAGTATATCATACAACAAAGGAAAAGAAAAACAAAAAAGACGCTTTTGGCGTCTTTTCTGTTATCCTGGCTGCTCGACCAGGAAGGGTGATATGCATTGCTGTTGTAGTATAGCACTGACGAAATACACTGTCAATGCGAAATCGAGATTTTGGGCTTATTTTGTCTTACAATAAGTCATCAGTCTCTGTTTCTGATAATGTATCTTCCTTTTTCCACTGCGTTTCTTCTGCAATATCAGTAATCTTCTTTCCGTTGTACGTAAAAACAGAAGTTCCCTGAATGGCTGATACGTTTCGGAGCTTTTCAGCAAGCGGCGAGAGAGCAGTGGTCTCGCCGTTGTACTCCACTTTGTTCTTTTCTGCATCCACGACCGTCACTCTGACGGAATCGTCGTCAATAAACACAAGCTCGGCCCCGACTGGTATACCGCATTTTTGGAAATTAATCGCCGGCCTTTGCTTCCTCCCACTGCTGCCTGAGCCGTGAGTCTGCCTTTTGGAGCTTCCTGCGGTGGTTTCGCCTTGTCTTTGAGCCACTCGCTTCAGCTTATCTGCGCTGCCTGATATGATGGCGATGGCCTCAAGCAATCGATAAGCTTTTTCTGCTGACATGGCGAAAAATTCCCGGTTTTTGGCAAGACGCAGCTTTGGATTTAGTGTGTCTATCAGCTCGTGCAGTTTCTTATCCTCCAGCTGCCCTGATGTCTCGTATGTTGCATATATTTCATACTCGAAAGGAAGTGCGGTAGTGCTTAACTGTTTTCGGCGAGCCTCCACATCGGAGGCATAGCCAATCTTGACCATGTCATGCAGACATGGGTTTGTCATCACGTATATGTATCCTTCTGACATTATTCTCTCCCTTCCTGTTAGTATGGCAGTTCTCGCATCTTCCACCTGTGAGCGGGTGACAGCAGTGCGTCTTTTTTCAAAGATTTCCGCTTGTTAAAATTGTCGTAAGTGACCGGGTCAGCTCCATGATAGAAATATGCCGCCGTTGTATTTTTCTGGACAGGAACAGGAATTTCTTTCGGGTTTCTGTAATATTTTGGTCTCCAAATATAGCCTGCCATTACTTCACCTTCGGCAGAAACACTTTTATCCTGCCGACCAGACGGTAATCAGGATTTGTCTTTCTGATTTCTTTTTCTTCTTCTGTCTCATTTTCTGGTTTGATTCTTACCTTGATACCGCGGTAATGTGTATCTGTTTTTGTTAAAATCTCATCAACGGTTCCGTATGTGAGGTTACCGTTTTCATAATCCTCTTTCAAAAGAACAGCCACGCGCTGTTTTGGATGTACTTTACTTCTAATCTGATAATTTTCCATAGTTTTTCCTCCTGATGATTAGATTTGGATATGCTATCGCATCGTTTTTTTAATCTTTTCTATCTCTATCTTGATTCTTCGCCGTCCAATCCATGTTTTTGCGTAGTCACTGCGCCTCATCTTTTGGAGTTCGGCAATACGTTTGTTTGAATCGTCTTTTCCCTGCATCGGCATAACCTCCTTTTTGTATATATTTAATATGCTGAAAAAAATAAAAACTGTAACGAAAAAATATGTGAAATTTTCCGGCTTTGCAGCGCCAGCCCGCAGACAATAAAAAACCCGCAAAAAAAACTCTTTCCATAAAAAATTCTGCATATTGTATGTGAGAAAAAAAAGAAAAGAGGGAAAGTGTATGTTCCAGTTGTTCGACCTTAAAAATGATACAGAAACACCGGCAAGACCTAAAAAGGAGGGGAAAAAGATGGAAGAAAAAGCAAGGATTCCTAAAAAAGAAGAGAAAACAGAGCAAAAAAAAGAAGATGTCAAAATAAACAAAACACGGCATCGCCAGAATATCTATGTTAAGGCAATCGGTATGATTAAGCAGGTAAATACAATGCTTGATACATTTGAAGGGATTGGTCTAAAGATGGATTTTGATGATGATAAAACTCCTGTTGGGAAAGTGATGAACGTAATGTTACAGAACCCGAAAGATATTGCATGTGAAGCCCTTGGCGTTGAACTGCGGGAAGAGAAAGGGTATAACGTTGGAATCAACGATGACCATCTGCTGCCGGTAACACTTGAAGTATATTACCCGGCAAGCGGAAGAGTGGAGTTCTCAATCACATTTGAAAGCCTGTGGGATTTGCTTGACCGGGCTGGTCAGGATGCTGAATGTGCAAAGAACATTTGGGACTGCTTTGTGAATGAAAAAGAAGAAGCAAGAGAAACTCTTAAAAATAAATATAATGCGACAGGCTTCGGGGAGGTAGATGAGAAGTGAGATTTTGGAAGAAAAGAGAAAAAGATGGCGAAAGTGCCATGTGGAAATATGCAAAATACGCAGTTGTTGCAGTATGCGTCATTGGAATCGGGGCTAGCAGTATCAGTGTAATCCCGACCGGGTATACCGGGGTTAAATCAACATTTGGAAAAATATCAGAAAAAGAATTAACAACAGGAGTTCATTTTTCTGTGCCGTTTGTCCAGAATATTCAGACAATCAGTAATAAACAGCAGGACGGAAAATGTGAAGGAAAAATCTGGGGCGAAACTTCAGACAAGACACCGGTGTATGGTGAGAACGTCACAGTAACGTACAGCATTTCATCTGAAAAGTCTGCATGGCTGTGTGCAAATGTAGCAAATACAGACAACCTGATTAGGGGAAGCATGGTCGCTTCCGCAATGAAGGCAGCGATGGCTGAGTTATCTCCTGAAGATGTAACTAACCGAGGAAAGATTGAACCGCTGACGCAGAAGAAGCTGGAAGAGGTGCTTAATACAAAATACGGAAAGGATACAATAACGCTGTATCAGGTCATCATTGAGAATATGAACTTTGAAAACGCGTATAACGAGGCAATCCAGCAGAAATCTATCGCCCAGCAGACTGCTGCAAGACAGGAGATTGAGAACAAAACGGCGATTAAAAAAGCCGAGGCGGATAAGACAGTAGAAATTAAAAAAGCCGAAGCGAAGGCTGAAAAAATGAGAATTGAAGCTGAAGCGCAGGCTAATGCAAATAAAGAACTGGCAGACAGTATTTCCGATGTGTTAATTGATTATCAGAAGATTGAAAAATGGGATGGAAAACTCCCGAAAGTCACTGGCAGCAATGCGATTGTAAGCCTTGATAGCGATGAGGACACTGCAGATGCAACTGGTTCAGAAGATTCTGGAAATACAGAAAAATAAAAAGAAAAGAAAAAAAGAGAGCTGCGGCGCGAAGCGCCGCGGCTCTTATTGCATAAGGCTTTTCAGATATTCTACTGTAACGCCTTTCTCTTTCATTAGCTCTGTAAGTTCTTTAATTTCCTCAGCCTGTTTTTCTTCGGCTTCTTTTGCCTGTGCAAGTTCAAGCTCTTTTCTTAACGTTCTTCTGGTTGTTTTCATCTCCTTGATAGAAGCAGCTGCGGCCTGAATGTTTTCCTCAAGCTCGGCTAATTCTTTTTTAATTTCTTCTGTAGGACGAATTACTTTGATTTTCGGCATTACTAAATCCTCCTTTTTGTTAAGAAGTATATTACATTTTTGCCGTTTTGTATATGTTTTAAGCCGAATTTTTGCAAAAATTTTGATAAACAGAATATATGTTCTGAAAAATGTAATTGCCTGCTGGCTGACTATTTGCTTCTGCGTTTTTTTGCCGGCAAAAATCCGGCATATTGTAAATGTAACAAAAAAAATAAAATAAGAAAGGAAATTAAAAAAATGAGCGATAAAAAAATCGTAAACATTCAGTTAACAAAGGCAAAGTCTGTTGCAGCAGTAGAGATTGGGAAAAATGAATATGTTGATGCGGACGGCGTAACATACAAAAATATTGATTCTGACTTGATTTCTGATGCAGATGATGTCTCTGAAGAAGAAAAACATACTTTTAAGTATTTGTCATCATTATATGATGACATTGCAGGGCTGGAAGAGCAGAAGCGTGCAATTGATACGAAAATCGCAGCCTCAAAAAAGGAAATCAAAAGAGCAGAATCTGTCATCAGAAACCTGCAGGGAAGAATGTCCATTGCCGATTTTGCGGAAGAGGTTGGTAATGAACTCCTGGAAGGATTATTTGACGAGATGGTAGACAAAGATTTCTGGTGCGACACTGCACTTCCTGGAGAGGGCGTTGATGAAAATGTCATGTATATCTTAAATGTCAGGGGTATAAGCCTCAGAAAATGTGGGCTTGAATCTTGGCCGTTTATGCATTGCGAAGAAGGCGGAGACTGGGAGATGTATGAAAACGCTGCAGAATACCTGAAATATCAGCGTATGGTTAAGGCATATGCAAAATCGCTGCCGATTAATGCGGAGTATATCTCCAAATTGTATTACGATAAGGAAGATGGATTGCAGTGTATTTCAGCATACAAAATCAAGCTGGAAAAGAAACTGACAAAAGAATATGCGAAAGAAATTGTCGCAAAGTTAACTGATGGATTTGTGTACGAGAACTGATTATTGCCGGCTGTATTACTACAGCCGGATTTTTTTGTAGGCGAAAATCCTGCATATTGTAGTTAAACAAAACAAAGAAAGGAGATACAAAAATGCAAAAATATATCCAGCTGAAAGGTTTTGTCAAATCTAACAACGAGGCGGTAGAAGCAGTTGTTCAGTATCTTGCAGAAAAATACAAGATTGAAAAAGAAGAGGTAAAAAAATACGTTGATGGAGCTACCGTCAACCCAGATGAAACATATGATTTTCTCGACAAGGTATATGCGTTAACAAAAATAACCAAAACCAAGAAAAAGCAGCGGCTCGTATACGTGCATATTGCCGAATATTGTATTGAAAGACTTGCAGGGCTAGTAGATATTGTTGCAGTAAGCTTTGAAGAGACGACTTAGTCGTCTCTTTTTTTGCTGTCTGCAAAATCCGGCATATTGTATATACAAATACAAAACAAGAAAGGAAGAAAAAATAATGGCAAAAATAATTAAATTAAAAGCGTATGACAAAATGGTATATGCGGTACAGGTGGAAGATAACCTGTATATTGACGAACTTGGCGTAAAGCATTTATCCCCGTCTCCGGAGAACTGCAAAAACACCAGAAATGTACCTCCGGCTCTCCGGACGGCATTGGAACACCTTGCAAAAAACCATACAGCAAGAAAAAAGGTAGAAGACAAGCGTACTAAATTCCTTAAAGAAATCAGTCAGCAGCTGAATGAACTTGAGAAAGATGAATGCGCAATAATGAAAGAACTGCGTGATGCAAAAGGTATAATCAGCAGAGATGAGTTTGTTGATGCTTTTTGCGAAGCACTGCCTGACAGGGTGAAAGATGCAATGAAGCAGTATGGATATTCTGCTGGAAGCACTCCATATGCTCTTGGATACGATGACAACCATATCTATATCATCAGAAATGTGATTGTGTATAAATACAACAAAAACATTCCGTATGCATATGAAGAGTATGACGGTAACTGGATGATGTGTGACGAGGCTGAAGAGATGGAAGCATATAAAAAAGACATCAAAAAGAACGAAAAACTGCTCCCGGTATCTATGCCTATTAACAGTTACATGTGGACAGGAGACAAGTTCTCAACCTGGTATTCCGGAGTGTATGAGATTGCTATTGAAAACGACATGACAAAAGAATACGCAAAAGAACTTGCAAAGAAATTTGCAAGATAATGCCTGATTTGCCGGCTGCAGAGATGCGGCCGGTTTTTTTTGTGTGTTGAAAAATCCGGCATATTGTAATTGTAAATATAAATTTTGTATACAAAGAAAGGGGAATTAAATATGCAGTTTGTAATTTTGAAAGACGAGTATGAGTTGGACCAATATGGAGTTGAAATAAAACATAAGATTGCTACTGAATGCAACGAATATTTGCAGACAGGAGAATGCAGCCTGACAATCAGGCCTGCCGATAGTCCTGATGTGGTTCACGTTGATGAGAATGAGGTTCCAGATGATGTGAAGACTGTGCTGAAAACAGCTTATGAAGCAAGAGAAAAATATATTTCTCCTGTATCCAGAACGACAAAAGAAGGAGCAGTAAGACTGAGGGCTGATTATGATAATGCGATGAAAGCACTTGATGAGTTTTCGCATAAGGACGAAATTTCACTCTTAGATTTTGTGAAGGAATTTTTTAAACATGTTCCTGATGAAATCAAAAAAGAGATAATTGACAACGAATATAAGGTGATGACGAATTTTTCTGATGTGGATTTTTCCTGTTATGAAGAGTTTGCGAAGATTTCGTCCAAAGAATTAAAAATCTCTCGAAAGAAAATAGCTGCAGATGATGAGGATGCGGTCAAAGCTTGTGATTTGGAATTCAATGGAAAAATCACTTATACGACAGACATTAAGGCAATGAAGCTGAGAATCAAATTGTTGGAAGAAAATTCAAAACCTTTACCTGTTCCGTGGAAAGGAGAGAACTATATCAAAAAAGAAATCAAAGCAGGGAAGCATGTAATGGTTGTATATGATGAATATATCATTCCATTCTACGGCATAATGACAAAAGCATATGCAGAAATGCTGGCAAAGTTGTTTCTGAACACTGATGGAAGTATGAAACGATGGCAGGTATGCAATATCAAGAAAAAACTGCACAAGAAAACTTACAGCATCCAGTAATGGATGCTGTTTTTTTTGTTGCGATAAAAAATGAAGCCGATTTTTTCGTGTGTGGAAGAATCCGGCATATTGCAGTTGTAAATATAAATTTTGTATACGAAGAAAGGGGAATTAAATATGCAGTTTGTAATTTTAAAAGATGATTACGAAGTGGACGAATACGGGATTGAAATTAAACGTGAAAACCCTCCGGAATTTAAAGATTTAAAGCCGGCAATGAAAGTTATCAACGAATATGTGACAACGGGAGAATTCGGTGTGGAAGGCAGACAAGCCGGAGATAAGAATGTGGTTTATATTGATGAATCTGAGGTTCCGGAAGATATCAGAAATGCACTGAAAGCAGCATATGTTGCACAGAAGAAATTTCTTTCTTTGCGTCCTACAACACAAAAAGAAGATGTCGCTAAGTTAGAGGCTGAAAGAGATGAGGCATTCAAACCGCTTAGAGAAATTTCTCACAGAGAAGAACTCACTCTTACCGAGTTTGTCCAGGAGTTTCTAAATTGTATCCCTGATGAAGTCAAGAAAGAAATGCAGAAAAATGGATACAAGGTCACAACAAATTTTTCTGAGTCTGATTATTCCTGTTATGAGGAATACGCCAGGATTCATGCTAAGGAATTAAAAATATCAAGAAAAAAAGTTGCGGCTGAAGATGAGGAGACAGTGGACGGCTGTGATTTGGGATACAGCAAAAAGATAACATATGCGTCAGATGCTGCGGCTCTGAATTTAAGAACGAAGCTGCTGAAAGAAAATTCCAAGCCTTTATCCGTCCCGTGGGCAGGAGAGCACTACATCCGAAAAAGTTCTAAGGCTGGAAAACCAGTAATGACCGTTTTTGATGAGTACTCCATTCCATTTTACGGCATATTAAAAAAGGAATATGCACAGCTTCTTGCAAGACTCTTCCTGAATACGAGTGGAGCAATGCGAAAAGTGCAGCTGTCATATGCTAAACAGAAATTACATAAGAAAACTTACAGCATCCAGTGATGGATGCTGCTTTTTTTGCTGCAATGCACACAAAAAAATGCCGCCTGAAATTTTCAGGCAGCCATAGTTTACAGCGTCAAATTTAACTTTTATCAATCTTATCCAAAATGAGTTTTTTAACACCAAGCAAATCTACATAACCAATTTCGTCTATTGCCTTCAGAATCTGTTCTAATGTACTAGAAGATAAGACATCATACTGTATTAATTTTGTAAGGTTTTCGGCTTCGTTTTTATCAATAAATTCTTTCGCTAAGGCCTTTCCTGCTCTTTTTAAATACTTCTTTGTTTCTTCATTGGGTAAGACTTCATATTCCTGAAATGCAAGAGTACGTTTGAGCTTTGGATTCTTTCCAAATGTTTTATAAAGCGGCTCTGCAAATCCTGTCTTCTGAGAATTCAGCAAAGAATTTATCTCGTCTTTGATTTCCTTGGTAATTGACTCTCTGTTTGGAAGATAAATCGTGTGAGATGGTGTGATTATTTTTGTTGCAGCTGTTCGTTCAACGATATTATCCGGAATATTGTCAGAAGCAAAAACAATTATCTGTGCATTAATATAGCCATATTTGTCAAATCCTTCGAAAGAAGATGGGATAAACAGTTTCTTTATGCGGGCTCCTATAAACGCCTTTTCGCGTATTGTTTTTGTCCCTTCATTTATTTTGACTGTTTCTAATGCTCCGCAATTATAGAACACATAATCATTAAGTTCACTTAACGCGCCCGGAGTTTCTATAATGGCAAGTTTTGTGCAGTTTCTGAATGCGTCATACCCTATTTTCTTGACTGAGTCAGGAATTTTTATAGAAGTAATTTGACAATTAATAAATGCACCGTTTCCAATCTCTTCTACTCCACTCTCTATAATTACATCATCTTTTTTATGGCAAAAGCATGCGACTACTTTACGCATATCTTTTGTGTATACAATATCATCTATAATTATATATTCTGGATTGTTTGAGCTAATTTTGACATTATATTGCTTCAAGTATCCTATATTTGTTTCAGATATATGGTCTGTACCCAAAAATACTAAGTTGTTTGGTACAGAATCAAACGTATTTCGCCTAAAGAAGGCCTTATTGCATTTTATAATCATAGTTGCGTTACTATTATAATTGAGAAACGTAGCCATTACTGTTGCGAAATTTGGGATTATATATTTTTCTGCGTTTTTATCAACATCGCACACGATAGTTCCAGCCATTTTTATACCATCTATAAAAGGCTCCCTCATACATGCTAAGTCAGATTTCTTAAAAGCTTCCGCTCGAACCCATACAACACTTTCTGTATGTATAACCTGATTTGATTTGCAACCAATTAAGGCATCTTCATTAATATTTGTTACATCTCTTAAATCCAGTGGTTCATCTTCTTTCAAACAGAAGGCATTAAGCAAAAGATTTTCTGTGTCGCTCATTTTGTTTATCAACATTGTTCCAGAAGGATACTTCGGATTTGTAGATACGACTTCCCTTACGTTTGGAAACAATGTGTTTGGAAATTTACTATATATTTCATTGTTTTCGCCAAACCTTAAGCGTTTAACACTTGGAAATGATTTCTCATTGCAGTTAAAATTTAAACGTATGCCGTATAAATCACCAAAATCTACCTCTTCCGTATTTGGCTCTACTTTGATATCCATGCAAACACCGTCGCTTACTAAAAATGATACGCCGTTTCTTTTTACCCATTCACCTATTGAACTGTAATTTTTTTTCATTTTCATCATTCCTTTCTTTGTTGTGTGTTAGTTATTTCAATTTTAATATGCATAAAAAATGCTAAGAAAAAAACTGCACAAGAAAACTTACAGCATCCAGTAATGGATGCTGTTTTTCGTGCAGAAATCCGCAAAAAAAATACGGAAAAAATAAAAATTCGGTATATTGGATTATATTGGATGAAGAAGGGGTGAGGTGAAATGTGGGGAGTAAAAAGTAAAAAAAAGAAAGAACAAAAAATAGAAAAAAAATAGAAAAAGAAGGCAAAAGGCTGAGGTTTTGCTCTGTAAGAAAAGATGAGGCGACGGGAATTTACTGGCCGGCTGATGCCGGAATGAAAGGTGTTGGCAGCCGGAAGATATTGTGCCCTGTAAAGAAAGCTGTCTAAGAGCGCTGGCCGGTCAAGCCGGGAGGAAGGTTATTGGCTGACGGAAGATTTACGAAAAAATGCGTGGCGGGAGTTTGACGGCGAAGCAGATTAAGCTTCGCATGTCAAGACTGTTCTGCCATGTCGACAGACGAAACTCTCTCAGCCAGTTAAATCCCGCCGCAATCACAGCAACCCCTGCCGGCAGACATAAACAATACAAAAAAAAAGAAAGGATGAAAAATAATGGCAAAAATACTTCTCAGTATATATCCGGAATATACAAAGGCAATCTTTTCTGGAATAAAAACAGCAGAGTTTCGCAGAAAAGTTGTAAACGAGCTGCTGGAAGGCGGAATCCATACTTTATATTTCTATGAGACAAAAAAGAACGGAGGAGCCGGAAAGATTGTGGGTCAGGCAGACGTGAAAGAGGTGCTCGTGACGCTGCAGGCTGTATATATGCCATCAGGTTTACCGCAGCTTGACGGCCTTTCAGTTGAAAAAATGCAGCAGATGTATTTGTGCTGGTGCAGACAGAAAGCGAAAGCTCATGCCAGATGGTGGTATAGTGACAACGATTTTGCAGCTTACCGTAAGCTTATCGGATGGACTGGAGACCCGAAGCATTATTACAATTATGTGTTGAAGCTTGAAAATGTTCAGAAATACGATACTCCGCTTGATGTTTCTTGCTTTACATATGAAAGCGGCAAGACGATTACCCGCCCGCCGCAGAATATGTGTAAGTGCTTGCCTGCCTGATTTCGCCGCGGCAAAAATCCGGCATATTGATTTTGTAAAACAAATAAAGAAAGGAGACTTCAAAAATGGAAGCAAAAAAAATTTACGAATCAGGAAAGTTGCATGGTGTATACCGCTGCGGGAAAAGAGAGGAATTAGTAAATAAAATTCCAAGGATTGATAAGGAAGGTATGCCTGATGTTACCGGTATCGTTATTTCAGGAATTATGAATTTCGGAAATGATGCTGATATGATTAAGGCTATGGCAAAAGATGCGATTGGATGCAAAGCGGAGGATGTTAAAATTCCATACGATGAATCACAATTTGCACGGCGCCGGTTCATCAACGATGTGATTGTTGGTAAGCTGACTGGTTCTGTCAGATTCAGCACTCAGGCGCTGATTGATACTTTTTACGAATTCCTTGAGATGCCTACGGAAGCGACAAAGCAGATGCAGGCTAAAGATGATTTGAGGGATATTGAAAGGTATCTGAATAACGAGACCAGAAGACCGATTGTCCTTGGTCATCCGATTATCAATCTCTGTGGAGCCAATTTTGAATGCCAGATGGATTTCGCATTCCTTGGCCCGCATATCGTAAAGACCAATAAGCATAAAGAAGGCAGAAAATGGGTTTACGATGAAGAAGAGGTTTACCTCGCTGAGGCTGTAAGGATTTTTCCAAATAAGCCGGCTGTCAAAGAGACATCAAAGATACTTGACGTTGGAATTGGAACAAGACTTGAACTGTACGTCATGATAAAAGAGATGCAGAAATGGGTTGACGCGCATAAATGTGCTGGTGGCCAGCCAATTCTGCTGCGTGCAAGCTATTACTACCTTAAAAAAGACAGGGAAGACGATAAGCATTACAGCGATAACTTCTTTGATGGAAAAGGCGGCAATGTCATCTCACTGTCTGTTATCTATTCAGAAGATACGATGAAGGCGATTGATGACATATATGCACCAAAGCTCAGAGAATTTCTGGAAGGCAATTCAGCCCTTTCCGGGGAATGCAAGAATTGTTCTTCAAGAATGCTATGCGGGTACCATGACGCATCAATCCCGCTTACAGAAGAAGAAAGACCGAAGCCAAAAGCTCTGCCTGTTTTAAGTCCTGACCAGGAAAAGGCAGCAAATGCTCTGGAAGGCAATATCCGTGTTATCGCGACTGCCGGAAGCGGCAAGACGACTGCGATGGCATACAGGATTATGAATCTTCTTAAAGCAGGAGTAAGCCCTGAAAAGATTGGGTGCTTTACATTTACAAATGCCGGAGCCGGAGAGATGCGTGACAGAATCAAAGGTTTCTGTAGTATCGCAGGGATTGATGTAGATTTTGACAAAATCACAATATCTACTATCCACTCATTTGGTGATTCACTGCTGAAGCAGTATTATAACCTGCTCGGGTACAAAAAACCGCCAGTACTTATTAATGAAATCCAGCGGACAAAAATCATTGAGGAAATCCTGTCCAAGAACAGCACTATTGAAGAGCTGGCAGACAAGTATAAAAACTTTTACCTTGATATGTTCCGTGCTAAAGGAATCCTTGAATTGATGAAGGGATATTTTTCCGATATTATGGACGGAATTTCGCAGGAAGATTTTCAGGAAAAGACACGTCTTGAAAATGAAACGGTTGAAGCTATATATCGCATGTATATGCAGTATGATAAGTACAAAAGAGAAACATGCCTGATTGAACATAGTGACCAGGAGCTTGGCGTTCTTAGACTGCTGAGACTGAAACCAGACTTGTTTGACGAGGTTGGAATTGAGCACATCTCCGTTGACGAGTATCAGGACACATCAAACATACAGTTTAAAATCATCAATGAAATGAGAAAGGCTAAATGCGTTAAATCATTGTTTATCGTTGGTGATGATGACCAGAGTATATATGGATTCCGTGAAGCAAACGTTGAGCTTATCAAAGATTTCTTTGCTATGATTGGCGATAAGAACGGTACTGATGTCCGGCTGATGGAAAACAGACGTTCAACAGTCAATATCGTTGATTTTGCAGCAAAGCTGATTTCGTTTAACGAAGACAGAATTGACAAAAAGCCTGTATCTACAAATGGATTCGGAAGACATGTAGAAGTTGAAAAATGCCGTACGAAAGACGAAGAACAGGAATACATCATAAGAAATGTTGAGGCTCTGATAAAAGAAGATGGCAGAAGTGCAAATGAAATTGCAATTCTTGCCCCGACAAATGCCGAGCTGGTAGAATATGCAGATTTACTGCAGAAACGCGGCATTGAATCTGTTAGTATCAACCCGGAGCCGATTCTGGAGAATCCACGTGTTCTTGGCGCTATTGGACTTGTGAAGTTCATGCTGAGCAGCAGTGAGCTTAACGGTACCATGTATATCAATGCCAGGGATAAAGGCAAGGCGATGACAATGACAGAAGATGAAATCAGGAAAAGTATGCTGGGGCTTCAGAATGAGGTGAAAGAAATTTCTGATGTTTCAATGCTGTTTGAGAAGTTTAAAGCTCTTGACCCAGATGAAAACGATGAGATTTACCAGAGCTTTCTGGAAGACATCAACACCGCAAAAGAAGAAGCAGTAAGAAAAGAAAACCTTCCGGAAGTATGCGAATATATCATTGATTTTGACCGGTTCGGCCAGAAGCAGACTGCAAGAAAAGAAAAGGCATACAATGGAGTTGTACTTTCCACAATGCACTCTTCAAAAGGTAAGGAATGGCCAGTCGTATTCTGCTCTGTTACAAAGATGCACGGCAGGGATTTGAAACCGGAAGACATTCCGGAAAAGAACAGACTTTTGTTTGTTGCCTGCACCAGAGCGAAAGAAGAACTCTATATTTCAGGCGTCACTATCGCCGTCAGCACTGCGGCTGAAGATGTTAAGAACCTGTTTCTTGACGAATGCTTGCAGGTAGCAGGCGAGATGTATGGCGATGAAGGAGAAGAATTCGCTTCCTGATATGTATAGCCCCGAAAAGAAATTTTCGGGGTTTTTTTTGTGTATGACTTATAGAAAGACAAAAAAGAACTAACAAAACAAAAAAAAGAGTGACCAAATCGGTCGCTCTTTCCTCATTTTTGAGTAAAAATTAGATTTTGAATGTCTTTTGATTCCCTCCTGCGTTATTTATCGCATTAAGCAGATAAGCAGTAGCAGAGGTCATTCCAGCATTCTCAACCTGCGGCAGAATTTTATTTATTGCCGTCGTTGTCATTAAATTAAATTTCAGGAACTCAACAAGGCCGTCTTCATCTTTTTTAGAAATATATCTCTTTGTAATGTTCGTTGCAATACGGCGAAGATAAGTACGGATTTCGGAATCCTGATTATGTCCATAAATCTTGATTGCCATATCCTGTTTAACCTCAATGTGTTTGGAGTATTCGCCTGGCTTGCTAATAAAGTTTTCGTCTTCTACGACTTCGGCAAGCGTTTTGTAGTTGAGATTGTGCTGAAGAACAGACTTATCATCAGATTCAAGATACATCGGGAAAAATAACTTATTTTGTCCATCTGTTATTTCGACAATATTAAATGAGTCATCATACTGCATTCCATTGTCTGTCTTTAGAATAGCATGAAGGAAATATGCTGGCAAAATACCTTTAATATTAACGCGCTTCACCCCTTGAAAAGAAAAATCGTGTACTTTTTTGACAGATTTTGGAATTGTAATTTCAGTAAGATTACAACCATTAAATGCTCCTGGCCCGACATTTTCGAGCCCTTCATTGAGTATTACGTTCGAAAGATTCCTGCAGCCTTTAAATGCATTGCTTCCAATCGATTCTACATTTGACGGGATTTCAATACTGGTTAAAGCATTGCATAAAAAGAATATTGAGTCATTTTCTCCACTTCCAAGATTTTTAATTCCGTGGCCAAAATCTATCTCTGTCAGTTTTTCGTCTTTGGAAAAAGCAAGATTCCCAATGCTTCTAAGACTGTCAGGTAATTTTAACTTTGTGATGTCAATTTTGGAGCAGGAGTAGTCAGCAATATATTTAACCCCTTCAGGAATTATTAATGCTCCTGTCTTTTTGGATGGACAACAAATCAAAGTGTCTTTATTGCGGTTGTACAAAACGCCATCGTATTCAGCACAAAACCTGTTTTTATCTGATAACTTAAATGCTTTTGTATTAATAGCCCTTAATATAGATGAATCAAATTCATCATTTTCAAAATCTATATACAAAACATCGCATGGAATATCACATCCATTAAAGAAATTTCCAACATTGCTAGTAATGGCTGAAATAGATTTCTTGGAATGTATTGTGATTTTATCAAACCGGAAATTTTCAGGAATATCAATTCCCGAAATTCTTATATCCTCAGGAATATCAATTTCTTTTGCTGTCGTATCGATATCGACAATCATTCTATTAAAGCACTTCACTCCATTTGTAAAATCTCCGCCAATATGGAATGCAGAACCTGCAAAGCTTTTTCTGCTGAGAGTTGTTATGTCATCTGTATTAATGACATTTGTACTCATACAGCCTTCAAATGCATAATCTTCAATGCTAGATACATCTTTCAGGTCAATTTCTTCACCTGGCTTCTTGCAGAAAGTATTCAGCAGTTTATACTCTATGATATTTCCCTTTGCACTTGTTGCTACAGCCATCAGGCAGCCATTACGTCCAACAAGCTTTTTCGTTATGTATCGTTTTGATGAACACTCCTGGACTGTTATATGTGTAACGTTTGGAAACATGTAATTGGAGATTTCAGCACTTGTAACCCGTCCTCCAAAGATAAGGGTCTTCACATCCGTGAACTGCTTGTTGACTTTTTTTAACTGTACCTCGCCAGACACGTATGGTGGTAGACTATTACCAATATCAAGAATGACTGTGTCGATTCCTGGCTCAACATCAATATCGGTAATAATCATTGTGCTATATGGCGATGAGTTGTTTATTGTCAGTCTAACTCCATTTTTGCTTTGTCCTTTACTCATTTTTTTTATTTCCTTTCTTTTTTTTTGTATTTTTTTACATTTTCAATATGCGGGATTTTGACAGTGGCAAAATAAGGAATGTTTTTCTCTTTGTTTTATCTATCTATTTTTTCAGCATATTTTTGTAAAGCAACCTTATATACAAAGAAAAGCAAAAAAATATATATAAATTCAGGAGGAAAAAACAATGAAACATTTTGAACTTGGCCAGATGCATAAGGTCGATATAAATGAAGGATTTAAAGAAATTAAAACAGCGCCGGAAAGAAGCAGCAGGTCTATGTCTCAGGAGATGGAAGAACAAAAGAGACGGGAAGCTGAGAAGAAGAGGAGAGACCATGAAAAATATGGTAAGCTTCTTGACCGTGAGGATTCTATTGAAGAAAGCAAAGATGATTATGATATTGGTGATGACTACAAAATTGGAAGTGAGATGGATGACTTAGACAAGAATGACTTGATTCGCGATGATGAAGAGCATGACCTGGAGGAAGAGCAGGAAGAGTATAAAATTGGCGATGAGTTTGATGATTTGGATAGAGACGATGAAATTATTGACGATGATTTTGACTACGACGAAAGCGAAGACCTTGATAACTGGCTGGACGAAGAAGATATTGGAGATGATTTTATGCTGCGGCAGCAGTATATCAATCAGAACAGAGCTGACAACCTAGACCATGGCTTTGGAGGAAGAGATGATGACGGATTCAGAGGTCTTGATAGTGAAGACGGATTTGGCGGCCCATCGGCATCAGGATTTGACTTTGATGAGTATGATATGGATATGGAGATTGAGTAAATGACACAGAACGGAACCCCGCAGAAGGTTTTTCTGCGGGGTTCTTGTCGTGTTACAAAAATTTGTCTGTAGAAAACGTCAAAATACCACACACCCAAGGGTATGTGGCTTGTAATACCAGCCGGAGTTGATATCTCAAACCAACACAGCCCTCAAGGCTGGGCTTACCGCTGGCATTGTGGTTCGTCCGCATTCAGGCCAGATGC
>ENA-OQIK01000056-OQIK01000056.1-human-gut-metagenome-genome-assembly--contig:-NODE-56-length-101714-cov-8.946437_pt1 | contig 101714 bp, 107 predicted proteins | sample MGYA00242578_ERZ504743 | MGnify/ENA primary metagenome ERZ504743 (study PRJEB26092, sample SAMD00036441) | human gut metagenome | host: Homo sapiens | study: EMG produced TPA metagenomics assembly of...
ATCCGGCGTGGGCGTAGGATATCTGAGAGGAGCTGTCCTTAGTACGAGAGGACCGGGATGGACGGGCCGCTGGTGCACCGGTTAGACTGCCAAGTCTATAGCCGGGTAGCCAAGCCCGGAAGGGATAAACGCTGAAGGCATCTAAGCGTGAAGCCCCCCTCAAGATGAGATATCCCATCCGAAAGGAGTAAACCCCCTTGAAGACGACGAGGTTGATAGGGCAGAGGTGGAAGTGTGGTAACACATGGAGCTGACTGCTACTAATAGGGTGAGGGCTTGACCAACTAGTGAGAAAGCGGTCAAGACAGAATGGAAACAGAACGGAGTGAGTTTACTCACGGAGGGCTGTTTACAGACTGGATTGAACATTTGCGAGCAAATGACACCGAATGACGAAGTCATGAGGTGACCGATTTCGAACGGAAGCTTGGTTATTGATTCAGAAATGTCAACATGTATGTGGTTTTGAAGATACGATAGAAAAAAGCCAATGCTAGAGCAGATGAGAAATCTGTTGTATCATTGGTTTTTTTATTTCTTAAATATAGAATGGCGGACTGTATCTTTGAACTGTTTCAGTGTATACTGAGATAAAAACTAATAATAAATTTATACGTAAAGGATGAACATATGGAATTTTATAAGGTAAAAATAACCAGAAAAGGAACAAAACCACCTATTTGGAGACGCTGCCTTGTTCCTGCAGATATCACATTTTCACAGATGGCAGTTGTACTTGAAGAGATTCTGGAATATGAAACTTCATCTTTATATGAATTTGAATTTTTCCAGAAAAAAGTACGCATCCGGGAATGGACAGAAGACGGGGAAAGCGCAACCTGGCAGTATGATTTTCAAAATGCAGCAGATACTTTCGTAAATGATCTGATGAATACAGAAAAATGGTTTACTTTCAGAATCCATGCAGAAGAAAAACTGCCAGAATATCGTGTAGATATTGAAAACAGAGTTAAGAAAGCGGTATTAGATGAGGGAGACAAAGAAGTATGTTTTCCTGTAATCATGAAAGAAGTAAGCAGAGAAGATGAAGAAATATGGACAGATGCATTAGAAAGAAATGCTTATCTTGAAGAGACTTTCAAACTGCAGGACGGAGAATCTGATTATCGCAGCTTCGAAGAAATTAAGGCAGATACAGAAAGCAATAAAATCCTCATAACCAGCACAAAGCCAGTAAGTCGGGAACTTCATAATAAACAATCCACTGATTCAATCATGAGAGAATTTACGGATAACTATCTGAATCCATTTATTGAACAAAAAATGGCAGAGCTTGAGCTGGAAGAAGAAGGAACCAGAAATCCAGATGTCAAAGAATACCTTCTTTCCTACAAAAAAGAAGATCTCGAAGAAAAAGCCAAAGAATTCAACATCACCTGCAGTGGCAGCACCAAAGAAGAACTTGCAGAGGAGATTGCGAAATATGTTCTGAGTCCGGAAGGAATGCGAGAGATTTTTCTTCAGGCAGATGAATGGGAAGCAGATGCATTTGAGGCAGTCCTGGACAAGAAATGTTTTCTTGCAGAAGAAACAGACTGGATCAAACTTGGCTGGCTCAGCGATGCAGGATATGTGGTTTCCTACAGCGACCATCATGCCGAAGTTCCGAAAGCAGTTATTTCCTTATATAAAGAGATCAACACTCCGGAATTCCGCAAATTATGCAGACAGGTAAGCTGGATGCGTTCCTGCCAGACTATGCTCGGATTTATTTATGCGATCGCGCCATTAAAGATCGTATACCGCATGTATCGCAGAAGACCAGATTACAAGGTAAGTTATGACGAATTCCTTGAAATCTTGAAACAGGTTCCGGAAAACGACAATATGTGCATCGTCCGCGATGACAAAATGATCCTCAAAACAGTACTTCGCGAAAACCTTTATGAACGGATCGAAGAGTATCAGGGAGACAGAGAATTCTATATGCCGTCACCGGAAGAAGTGCTGGACTATGCAAAACACGGCTACCCATCCCAGGATCCGGCATATAAAAAACTTGAAAACTTCCTGAGAGAAGAACTTCATCAGAATACAGCTCAGATCACAGAGCTGATGTACATTGTGTTCAAAGAGTTTTCTATGGATGGAATGCTTTCTGATATCACAGAAGAGTTTAAGAACAGAAATGTTGTGTTTGAATCAGATAAACAGATGGAAACTTTTGCTTCTATCATGACAAATGTAAATAATAACACAAGAATGCTGGATTTCCGTGGATATACACCGAATGAGATCGCACGTATGTCCGTATCGGAAAGAACGATTCCGTCAATCGTTCCGATGGGAAGCATAGCAAATAAGACTTTTGTTCCGTCAAATATGGCAACAAAGAAAATCTATCCAAACGATCCATGCCCATGCGGAAGCGGTAAGAAATACAAGAAATGCTGTGGCAGAAAGTAAGAAAGGACAGGCTTTAAAATATGAAGTTATTGATCGTGCGTCACGGTGATCCGGATTACACCATAGATTCCCTGACAGAAAAAGGCTGGAAAGAAGTTGAATTTCTTTCTGAGAAACTTTCAAAACTTGATATCAAAGATTTTTATGTGTCACCGCTCGGCAGAGCCAAAGACACCGCATCTCTTACTCTCAAAAAAATGAACCGAACAGCGACAGAATGTGACTGGCTCAGAGAGTTTGATGTTCTGATCGACCGTCCGGATGTAACGGACCGCAAGATCATTCTCTGGGATTGGCTTCCACAGGACTGGAGCATGGACGAGCGTTTTTATCAGTATGATCACTGGTTTGAAAATGAACGCCTCCAGGCAGCAGATACAAAAAAACATTACGACTATGTCACAGGAGAATTTGATAAGCTTCTCGCAGAACATGGTTATGTCAGAGAAGGACACTACTACAGAGTCGAAAAAGCAAACAACGATACCATCGTTTTCTTCTGCCATTTCGGCCTGGAATGTGTGCTTCTGAGCCATCTGATGAGCGTATCCCCAATGGTCCTCTGGCACGGAGCCGCCGCTGCGCCAAGTTCCGTAACGACCGTAACAACAGAAGAAAGACGCAAAGGAATCGCAAGTTTCAGAATGAATTCCTTCGGCGACATTTCCCACCTTTACGCAAACAACGAACCGCCTGCCTTTGCAGCGAGATTCTGCGAATGCTATGATAATAAAGACGAAAGACATGATTAAATTGAGAGAGGACGAGATTCAAAAGAATCTTGTCCTTTCTTGCGTATAGGACAGGTGTATGGTATATTAAAACTATAAATTAACAGATCAGACATATTATTTTCAATATATAAAGAAGGCAACAGCGATGTTGGCTGAAAATATATAAAAAATGAAGGAGGAAAAAAATGGAAAGGGGAACCAAAATTTTTAAAAGAATGTTGGGTGTTGTCCTGGCGATTGTGATGTGTATGACATTGACAACAGTACAGACACCAACGGAGGTGCAGGCAGCGTCAGGATTGAGTTCTTATAAGAGGGTAAGTTTTTATAAGTCTCAGAAAATTGGAAATACGGTGTATTCCATGAAATATAATGACAGATATAACAGATACACGATTTATATGAGAAGAAATGGAAAAACACAGGCACTTGTCAGAGACTGCTCGGGTGGAAGCTTTGTTACAAATGGAAAGGTTATTTACTATACAAGTGGAAACTTTTATTCTTATGGTTCATTTGGAGGAAATTACAAAAATATTCGAATCAAACAGTATTCGATCAGTTCCAGAAAGTCCAGAACACTGCTTTATAAATCAGGACCTGCGAGATCTCTGGCACCGGTTGCCTGTGATGGAACTTATCTTTATTTTGGTCTTTGTACACAGTATGGTGGTGCATATTATAATTTAAGCATTATGAATGTGAGGACCAGAAGAGTTGCTTATACCAATTATGGCGTGAGTGATATTCGCCGTCTGAGTAATGGAAAACTCCTTGTTTCAGCGACAGAATTTCCACATGGAGGAAGTCTTGCAATCATGAACCGCAATGGCAGCGGCAGAAAACTGATTACCAGAGAAAATGTCACGCAGGTAAGCGTAAAGGGCAAATACATTTACTACACAGAGTCGAAATATTCCTGGGAAAGCAGGAAATGCAGATGCGATTTAAATGGAAATAACAAAAAAGCATTGACGAAATGGAGTGGCGGACTCGCCAGGTAACTTTGAGAATGTTTGGGATAATCCCGGAAAGGAAGATATCTATGAAAAAGAAGACCAGAAAAATCCTGTTACCGGTCATATTGTTTTTGATATTAATGGCGATGATGCCTGTTCAGGCTCAGGCTGCAAATCGGACAGCAACTACAGTCAGAATGAAAACTTATTACAAAAGCGGTAAGAAGTTTATGACTGTACGGGGGCTGGACAGCAGGAGCAGATTAGTCTGGAAATATACGACAAAGAGTTATCCTGCTACAGAACTTAAGCAGATAACCTGCCTTGTTCGCGCAGACAAAGTTTATGTTTTTGAGAGTTCCAAAGTAATTGCATTTCGGAAAAAAGACGGCAGACGTTTATGGAGCACATCCAAAATCAGCCCGGCAGGGCATATTTTCGGTTTTGACAGGTACGATAATCTTTATGTAACCGGCTACTATGACAAGTATGTTTACAAAATATCGACTAAAGGAAAGATTATTTGGAAAACAAACACATTCAGAACCGGAAATTACTGGCCATACAAAGTAACTGCTTCCGGAAACTATGTTACTATTTTGTACGATATGAACTCAAGGAATTATTCATCCCGGAAGGTTCATAAAATTATTTTTAATATGAGGAACGGCAGAATCGTAAGATATTCGTAGTCCGGACATGTAAATGCCAACCTGCCAGTGGTGTGAAAAACACCGCTGGCAGTTTTTTTTTGACTCCAAAACAGAAAACAAAAATCAAATTGCGAAAGAGTAAAATAGATAATATAATGTTGAGTAAGATATTAATTCACACAGACAAGGAGTAAACATTTGATTTCAAAGACAATGCAAACAATTTTACATGCACTATCTTATGGAAATATAGAGGTGGAGGCGTCACGGCGGCTGGCAGATATTAAGAAGCTGGATGCGATGCGTATATTTGTGAAGAAACTGGATACAAAAGTGTATAATGGAGCTTATGAAGTACCTGTGCGGCTGTATTTTCCGAGTGAGGAAGCTATGAGCGGAGAGCCTGTGGATGGAGAAAAATATCCGGTTCTGCTCTTTTTTCATGGCGGCGGCTGGGTGACGGAAAGTGTGGAGAATTATGACCGCGTATGCAGCAGGATGGCGCAGTCTACAGGGCATATCGTGATGTCTGTGGAGTATCGTCTTGCACCGGAATATCATTTCCCGGTTCCGCTGGAGGACTGTTATGCGGCGGCGAAAGCACTTTATACAGGCAGACTGATCCTTCCGGCTGATCCGGACAGAATCACGATCATTGGAGACAGCGCAGGAGGAAATCTTGCGGCGGCGGTCTGCCTTCTTGCAAGAGAACGAGGAGAGTTCATGCCACGGAAACAGATCCTGATCTATCCAGCATTGAACAACTGTTATACAGAAGAATCCCCCTATAGATCCGTGCAGGAAAATGGCGAAGGCTATCTCCTCACAGCAGTCAAAATGGAAGATTATCTCAAATTATATGAGAGCAGTCCAGATGACAGACAGAACCCATATTTCGCACCGATCCTCGAAAAAGACCTCTCCCATATGCCGGATACGTTGATCCTTACCGCAGAGTTTGATCCCCTGCGGGACGAAGGAGAAGCATACGGTAAACGCCTGGAAGAAGCGGGAAATTATGTGGAAGTGCACAGGATCCCGGAAGCACTTCACGGCTATTTTGCACTGGGGATCCGGTTCCTTCATGTGCAGGAAAGCTTTGAGATCATGAATAAGTTTTTGGAGAAAGAAGCGGATAAAACGTGGAAACAGGATATTCAAAATGGAGAAAATTAGATAACGCGGCACTGGCTTTTCCGCTGGTGACGGGGAAGAATGACAGCAGGGTTTTCCGGTTTTACTGCCAGCTGAAAGAAGAGGTAGATCCGGATATTCTGCAGAAAGCACTGGACCAGACAATGGAGAAATATCCACTGTTCCAGGCGGTGCTCCGCAAGGGTTTGTTCTGGTTTTATCTGGAGCGAAGAGACATCCGGGCAGTCGTAAAACCGGAGAAAAAACCACCGTGCAGCCAGCTCTATATACCGGATCAGAAGTCGCTTCTGTTTCGCGTGAGCTACCACAGAAACCGGATCAATTTCGAGGTTTATCATGCACTGACAGACGGAACAGGAGCGATGAATTTCGTTACAGAACTGGTTCAGGATTACTTGATCCTGGCACATCCTGAAGATAAACTTCCATGGATCGAACTGGCAGATGAGGCAACTCCCGGCGAGCAGGAAGAGGACAGTTTTTCACAGTATTATTCGTCAAAAATCCCAAAAAACAAAGAGAAAAAGCCACCGGCAGTGCAGCTGAAAGGAGAGAAACTGATTCACTCCGATATGCAGATCACGGAAGTCATTTTTTCGGTGAAAGAGATTCTGGCAAAAGCCCGTTCTTATAGTGTGTCGATCACGATATTTCTGACTGCACTTCTGCTTCGCGCGATTCATGAGGATATCCCGAAGAACCAGCAGAAGCGCCCGATCACACTGATGATCCCGGTCAATCTGCGTAATTATTTTCCATCACAGTCAATGGGAAATTTCTTTGGCTGGATCGAAGTAGGCTATAAATTTGAGGAAAGTACAACTTTCGAACAGCTTCTGCAATCCGTAAAAGACCAGTTTAAAGAAAAACTTCAGAAAGACAGGATCGCAATGGATATGAACGGTTATGTCCGTCTGGAAAAGAATCCGTTCATACGTGCAGTCCCACTGGAGATCAAACGATATTTCCTCATTGCAGGTGCAAATCTGGGAGGAAGAAGTATTACAGCAGTATATTCCAATATCGGAATTCTCAAATTCCCTCCGGAATATAAGACGTATATTGACAGGTTCGGTATCTTTGCAAGCACGAATTCCCTGCAGGTCTGCTCCTGTTCTTATGAAGATCAGTTTGTGGTAGATTTTACCTCTAAAATACCGGATGACAGGATCCAGAAAAACTTTGTCCGCATGCTGAAAGAAGAGGGGATTTCCTGCAAAGAAGAAAAAAATGAATTCCCGGGATGCGGTGAAAAACAAAAAAAAGAGGACAGAAAAGTGATGCAGACTTTCACATTTTTGTGCCTGGCAGTTGCTGTGATCTGTGGCATGTTCAACTATCTGATGCTCGGAACACTGAACTGGTTCTGGTTCGCGTCAGCAGGCTGTTTCTGTGCATGGCTGGTGGTTCATGTGGCTTATCTGAAGCGAAGAAACATCCTCAAGAATGAAATGTGGCAGCTTCTGATCATAACGGTTTTATGTGTTTTGTGGGATCATTTTACGGGATGGCATGGATGGTCGATCGACTTCGTATTTCCATTCGGAGCACTGGCAGTCCTGGGTTCGATCCCTGTGATCGCAAAGATCAACCATCTGGAAAGAGAAGAATATCTGTACTATCTGATACAATCCGCAGGTATAGGATGTATTCCTGCAATCCTGACCGCAGTCGGCCTCATTACTTACACCTGGCCGTCTGTATTAAGTGCAGGGATCAGCTTTCTGACGCTGGCAGGTTTGTTTATTTTTCAGAAAAAGGACATGTTGCGTGAATTCAGAAAGAAATTAAGAATATAAAAAATTAAAAAGGGAAAGAAAAATATGGGACAGGAAAAAGCGTTACCATGGAAAAACTGGGAAGTAGTTAAGCTTATCGGAAAAGGAACGTATGGAGATGTCTATGAAATCCGGAAAGAGAATACCCAATATGCTGCCAGAGCGGCATTGAAAGTAATTCACGTATCGCTTGATGAGCAGAAAAGGCGAGAACTGGAATCCGAAAGGATTTCACTGGCATCGTATTTACAGGAAACGCAGGCGAATATTACTTCAGAGATTAATATTATGGAATCTTTGAAAAGTGCATCACATATTGTGGCGATTGAGGATTCTGAAATTCAGGAAGAACCTGATGGGTGGACTCTTTTTATAAGGATGGAACTTCTTAAAAGTCTGGTGCAGCTTCGAAGCGAAAGAAACCTTACAATGAAAGAAATCCTGAAACTGGGACTTGATCTGTGCGATGGGCTGCAGGCATGCAGGAAAAAAGGTGTTATACACAGAGATATCAAACCAGCCAATATTTTTATTTCAGAGTTTGGGGAGTATAAATTAGGCGATTTTGGAATTTCCAAACAGTTGGAACATACGATGTCAGGGTCTACGCGGGCAGGAACTGAAAGCTATATGGCTCCGGAAGTTTTTTACGGAAAAGTGTATGATGCTACGGTAGATCTTTACTCTCTGGGGATTGTTTTATACCAGCTTGCAAATAAGGGAAAGCTGCCGTTTGTGCCACAGGATCGGGAAGTTGTGTCATACAGTGATGTAACAAAGGCAAAGCAGAGACGTCTAAAAGGAGAGATACTTCCAGACCCGGTAATGGGAGGCCATGTACTTGGCGATATTCTGCGGAAGGCATGTGCAGTTAATCCGAGAGATCGATACCAGAGTCCGCAGGAAATGTATGAAGAACTAGAAAAGTTTTTACAAAGCTATGACCAGAACCAGAAAGACCAGGAAACAGCAAAAGTTTCAGAAAAAGAAAGAGCAGAAGAAGACATTCATTTTTTCTCCGGATTGGAAGATGATTTGGAGAAAACAGAAGCAGAGAAAACAGAATCAGTGAAACCGGAACGGGTGATAGTACAGCCGGTGGAACCGGAGAATAAAACCCCGAAAACTCCAAAGAAGTCCTCCAAAATGCCAGCGATAATCGGCATTCTGTGTATTGCGGGAATTGCAATTGCTGCATTTGGCTATATGAGAATGGGAAATTCACAGAAAATCGAATCGAAAGAGAATCAGGAAGTATCGGCAACTGCCATTCCGACAATAAGTGCAGCACCAACGGAAGCTCCGATAGAAACTCCAACAGAAGCCCCTGTTCCGACAGTTGAAATCTCCCCAACAGAAGCTGCATCGGAGGAAAATACAGAAGAAACGGATTGGTTCAACGATTTTGACAACAGAGATTCGGAAGAGACAGACTGGTTTGATGACTGGAACTATGACGAGAATGGAAATAAGGTAAATTAAAAATATCCACTTTACAACAAGGAGAAAAACAATGTTAGAATGTGATTATGAAGTAAAACAGATCGATGGAGACTATGCACATCTGCAGAGGATTGACAGACCAGAGGAGGAACTTAAGCTGGTGGCGAGGGCGCTTCTGCCGATGGAGATTTATGAGGGATGTATCCTTCATTATGAGATGATGCAGTACTCTATGAAATAGATCCGGGAGATACGAGTAAGATGGAACAGTATTACTACAACCACATGGATAAACAGAAGCAGGCGGCGTATCATGCCATGCTGCAGGGAATCCGCGGACTGGCGGATGAATTTCAGATTCCGGCACTGGATGCAGATGCTCTATATGATGTATTTTTTCAGCTGAGGCTGGATCATCCGGAGATTTTCTGGGTAACCGGATACAAGTACCGCTACTACAAAGACTCACCGAATATCATCTTTATCCCGGAGTATCTCTTCGAAAAAAGTAAGATCAAAGAACACCAGAAGGCAATGACCGCACGGGTAGACAAACTCGTGCGGCCTGCCAAAAACCTGTCCGAATGGGAAAAGGAAAAATATGTCCACGATTTTATCTGCGAAAACATCCGCTACGATAAACTCAAGAAACCATATTCTCACGAGATCATAGGACCACTCGGACAGGGAGTGGGTGTCTGTGAGGGAATCGCCAAGGCGGTCAAAGTCCTTCTCGATGAGCTTGGTGTCTGGTGCGTCATCGCAATCTGCGGAAACAATCCGGATAAGGGGATCAAATACCGCCACACCTGGAATATCGTCAAAGTCGGCGGCGTATATTATCATCTGGATGCGACTTTTGACAACACCCTTGGAAAGAGCGACCAGGTGCAGGATATCCGCTACGATTACTTTAATCTTGACGATAAGAGTATTTTCCGGGATCATGAGCCTCTGATCGCACCGGCACCACACTGCACAGATCACGAACATTTTTACTACAAAGAAAAGAAACTTTCCTTTACGAAGCAGGAAGATGTCTACAAGCGCTCCCTGCAGGCTGCAAAGAAAGGCAAAACACTCACCTTCCACTGGCGTGGCGGCTATCTTACCAGAGAAGTACTGAAGGAACTTCTCGACCTGATCCGCAAAGCAGGAGAAGAAAGAAAAAAGACACCAGTTGTAAATGTCAACTGGCCGCAGGCAGTCCTGAGCCTCCATTACATAGAAGAACAGGCACAGGAATGCATCACAATGGAAGATGCAAATGAGGGAGAAAAAGAATAAGTTTTTTATCTAAAAGGGGAAATTACTATGCTGGAAACATTTCAGGTTTTACATATTGAAGAACCGGATTTCGGCTGTGAAGGGTGGCCGGATGGATTTGAGATCAAAGACAAAGTACTTCTCAAAAGCAATCTCACAGGAGAAGAAAAGATCATCCACGAAAAAGATGCCAGACTGTATGAGCTGGACATCAACGAGGGCGACGAAGTGTTTCTGATCGAAGGCGAACTGAGAAAACTGCGGTAGGAGCTTAGGTCTTGTTCATGGGATAAATAGGAAAAGGATGAGGAGATTGCTGAAGCGATTCAAAACAGAGATCAATCCTACAGAAGAGCAGAAGATTAAAATACATAAGACAATCGGCACATGCAGATACATTTATAAACAATGGAGTGAGGATTATGAGCATTGAATTAAAAATCCTGGATTTTATCCAGACACTGCATACACCGGTGCTGGATAAGATCATGGTCGGGATCACCAGACTTGGAGATGCCGGAATTATCTGGATTATTTTGACGGCGATCTTTCTGGTGATACCGAAAACAAGGCGGGCCGGCGGCGTAATGCTGGCGGCACTGGTTGTACAGACGATACTGTGCAATGTGATTCTCAAAAATCTGTTTGCGAGGACAAGACCGTATGATGTAAATACGACGGTTCAGCTTCTGGTTCCGAAGCTTCACGATTTTTCTTTCCCGTCGGGTCACACATCAGCATCGTTTACAACAGTGAGCGCATTGTTTTTTGCAAAAAATAAAGCCTGGAAACCGGCGCTGGTACTTGCCTGTCTGATCGCAGTCTCAAGACTTTATTTATATGTACATTATCCTACAGATGTACTGGGAGGAATCCTTCTCGGAATTTTGTCAGGATATATAGGATACAAAATTATGGAAAAACTGAGAAACAGATAAAATAAATATAGAGGAAAAACCATGCAGAAAATCAGAGAAGCGATCAGTTTTTATGGACGAGTCCAGGGTGTTGGATTCCGGTATAAATTAGGATACCTGGCACAGATGTACACCGTGACCGGATGGGCGAGGAACGAATATGACGGTTCTGTTTCGACAGAATTGCAGGGCCTTGAAGAAGATATTGACAAGATCATTCAGGCACTTTACAATGACCGTTATATAGAGATCGATGATATCCGAAGACGAAGGATTTCTCTGGATGAGGATGAGCGGCGATTCGGAATCCGCTACTGAAGGGAGACGTACAAATGGAAGAATTATATCAGGCAATTGAGGAAAAGATCAAGTCATCAGGTTATCCGAGGGAAATTTCCGGGGAAGCAGTCTACGAGGACATCTGTGACCAGATTGACGGCAAGGAAAATGGTACTTATGTATTACTGTCCAAGTTTGAGGATGATGTGATCTTTGAGTATCATATCACAGTTATGGATCATGAATTTAATCTTGGAATCCTTACAATGAGACTTCCAGAGGGAGTTTACGCAGTAAACTTTGATGAGGATTAATAAGGATTGATTAGCAGAGAGCGGGCAGAGACCTGCTCTTTTTGCAGATAAAATGAATAAAGAGGGGGGATTGTTTATGTGGATCTTATTCGCAGTAGGATCTTCTTTTTTTGCGGGAATCACAGCGATTCTCGCAAAGTGTGGAATTCAGAAAACAGATTCAGATGTGGCGACAGCAGTGAGAACGATCGTAGTTCTTCTGTTCTCATGGCTGATGGTGCTGGTCACGGGGACTTTTTCTGGAATCCACAATATCAGCAGAGAGACGCTGCTGTTTCTCGTTTTGTCCGGACTGGCGACGGGAGCATCGTGGCTGTGCTATTTTCATGCGCTCCAGAAAGGCGATGTCAACAAGGTTGTGCCAATCGATAAATCCAGTACGATACTGACGATCTTCCTGGCGTTGATCTTTCTCCATGAGGGACTGACATGGGCGAAGCTTGGCTGTGTCTGTCTGATCGCGATCGGTACTTATATGATGATCTCCAGAAAGAAAGTTATAGAAGATACAAAGAAAAAAGACAGCAGTTGGTTTATTTATGCAGTGCTTTCAGCAGTCTTTGCGAGCCTGACAGCGATTCTTGGAAAGGTTGGAATTTCAGGGATTGACTCAAACCTGGGAACCGCGATCCGTACAACAGTTGTGCTTCTGATGGCATGGCTGATGGTTTTTGTCCAGGGTAAGCAGAAGGAAGTAAAAGAGATTGAGAAAAAAGAGCTTCTTTTTATCGGACTTTCAGGTATCGCGACAGGAGCTTCCTGGCTCTGTTATTATCGTGCTCTGCAGGAAGGACCTGCAAGTGTTGTCGTGCCGATCGATAAACTCAGTATTCTCGCGACGATTGCTTTTTCCTGGATCGTTTTCCACGAAAAACTGACGCGCAAATCTGCGGTGGGAGTTGTACTGATCACTGTCGGAACGGTACTTATGACGATGGCGTAAAATCATCAGAGTCATTGTGAATGGGATGGATGGCAGGGCGATAGAAATTTCCTATAACATTATAACAAAATAGAGATACCCATTTACAGGATAAAGATGGTAAGATAAAGAAAAACGAAAGAGCAGGAGTTGAAATACAATGGGACATTTTTATTTTGTGAGACATGGACAGACAGTCTGGAATGTGGAGAATAAGATCTGTGGAGCGACAGACATTGCACTGACAGAGAAGGGACATCAGCAGGCAATCGAGACAGGACATGAGATTCTGTGTCAGGGGATTCAGGCGGATGAGATCCTTTATTCTCCGCTGATGCGTGCAGCAGATACAGCAAAACATATTTCTGAGATTACCGGAATTCCGGCACGTGTAGAGCCGAGACTGATCGAGCAGAACTTCGGAAAATACGAATCTACTGTCCGTAATGGTGAGGAATTCCAGAAAGCAAAGCAGCAGTTCATTACCAGATACGACGGTGGAGAATCCATGCTGCATCTGGCACAGAGGATCTACAATCTCCTCGACGAGATCAAAGCAGAATCCGATCACAAAACCTATATCCTCGTGGCACACAACGGGATTTCCAGGGTGATCCAGTCCTATTTCTACGAGATGACAAACGAAGAATACGCGACATTCGGAGTGAAAAACTGCGAAGTCAGAAGATTTGATTTTGAGTGATAAATGAAACAAAAATACAGGCAGGAAATTCGCATAACAGCGCAAAATTCCTGCCTGTTTTTATGTTGTAGTGCGGAATGCAGTATGCTATAATACACACTAGTATACTAGGTTAAAAGGAGCGTTTAGCAATGAATATCCATGATAAATATAAAGTATTACAGCAGAATCTGAAAGCAATGGGAAGTGTTGCAGTTGCTTTTTCAAGCGGTGTGGATTCTACTTTCCTGCTGAAAGCAGCGCTGGAAGCTCTTGGAGGAGAGAATGTGATCGCAGTTACCGCAAGTTCCTGTTCTTTCCCGGAGAGAGAACTGAAGGAAGCGAAAGAGTTCTGTGAGAAAAACGGCGTGCGTCATATCGTCTGTAAATCTGAGGAGCTGGATATCGACGGTTTCCGCCAGAATCCGAAGAACCGCTGCTATCTCTGCAAGCATGAACTCTTTGAGAAAATCTGGGAGATTGCCCGTGAAAATGGCATGAATGCAGTTGCTGAGGGTTCCAATATGGACGACAATGGCGACTACCGTCCAGGTCTGATCGCGGTCAAGGAACTTGGCGTCAGCAGCCCGCTTCGTCAGGCAGAACTTTACAAAGAAGAAATCCGCGAACTTTCCAAAAAAATGGGACTTCCGACCTGGGACAAACAGTCCTTTGCCTGTCTTTCCTCACGTTTTGTCTACGGTGAGACCATCAGTGAGAAAAAACTCGGCATGGTAGACAAGGCAGAGCAGCTTCTTCTGGACATGGGATTCCATCAGGTGCGCGTCCGCATCCACGGAAACATCGCCAGAATCGAAGTCCTTCCAGACGAGATCACCAAAATTGTCGAGGAAGGCAACAGAACAAAAATTGCAAACCAGCTCAAAGAGTATGGTTTTGACTATGTAACTCTCGATCTTCTGGGCTACCGTACCGGAAGTATGAATGAAACACTGGATGAAAAAGAAAAGGAGATATAAATGTTAAATCAGTTTTCCAGAACAGAACTGTTATTTGGTAAAGAAGCCATGGAGAAACTGGCGGACTCCAGAGTTGCCGTTTTTGGAATCGGTGGAGTCGGCGGTTATACCGTAGAGGCACTTGTGCGAAGTGGAGTTGGTAAACTTGATCTGATCGATGATGACAAAGTCTGCCTCACCAACTTGAACCGTCAGATCATCGCCACCAGAAGCACTGTCGGCAAATACAAAGTCGATGTTATGAAAGACCGCATCCTCGACATCAACCCAAAGGCAGAAGTTAATGTCCACAAATGCTTCTACCTTCCAGAAACCAAGGATGAGTTTGACTTTTCCCAATATGATTATGTTGTAGATGCAGTAGATACCGTAACTGCAAAGATCCAGCTCGTCATGGAAGCCAAAGAAGCCGGCGTTCCGATCATCAGCAGTATGGGAGCCGGAAACAAACTCGACCCGACTGCTTTTCAGGTAGCAGACATCTACAAAACATCCGTCTGCCCTCTGGCAAAAGTTATGCGTCGTGAACTCAAAAAACGTGGAATTAAGAAGCTCAAAGTGGTATACTCTCAGGAGAAGCCAATCCGCCCGATCGAGGACATGTCTATCAGCTGCCGTACACACTGCATCTGCCCTCCGGGCGCAGCACATAAATGCACAGAGCGTCGTGATATTCCAGGTTCCACAGCCTTTGTTCCGTCCGTAGTCGGACTGATCATCGCAGGAGAAGTGATCAAAGACCTGGCAGGGAAAAACTAAAAAAGGATTTGATGATAAGATAAAATCATCATATGGAACGTATTTCAGACAGAGGAGGGGCAGTACATGAAAAGAAAAGCAGCAGCACTTGCATTAACAGTTGCGATGACAATGGCAGTCAGCGGAAGCGTTTATGCAGAACCGAAGTCAACAGAAGTAGAGCCAGGTATCACTGGAAATCCTGAGGAGTCAGAAGCGAGATCTTCTGTGGCGGATGGCTGTGAGACAGGGAAGCATTCATGGACGGAATGGACAGTAACGATCCCGGCAGACTGTGTAACTGAGGGTCAGCAGACACGGAGCTGTGAGGAGTGTGGAATATCAGAAACAGTGTCCATACCAAAAACAAAGGAACATGATCTGAAAGAAATCTCACGTCAGGAAGCCACCGACGATAAGGATGGTTTTATCCTCTATGCGTGCAAGAGGAATGGTTGCGATTATCAGATGAAGGAAGTTATTCCGGCGAAAGCAGCATCTGATCCGGAAGATACAGACGAAAATAAAGATGGCGAAGAGAAAGATCCGGAGAAGGAAAACACTGTGGATTCTGATACAAAGAATGAAAGTAAATCTGAAGAAAATTCCAAAGATGAAACGAAAAATGATGGTATCGGTGGCAGCGATACAAAGGAACTTCCAGACGAAGATATCGACGAAGAATATGCAAGTTTTGCATACGCGACATCTTCAGAAGTAGTAGCAGAATATGACCCGGAAACGGCAGTCAGCACACGCAAAATCACGAATCCGACAGACCCTTCTGACACGGAAGAAGTGGAAGGAAGAGCAGTTTCAGAAGGCATTGTGGATGCCAAAAAAGACTCCGATGGAAACATCACAGACCTTGCAATTTCTACTTCTGTTGAGGAGATAAAACATGGATTTTCGTTCAGCAGTGAGAGTAAAACTCTGCATTCCATTGTGATCATCAACAGCAAAGTTCCGGGCGTAAACTGGATCACTTTGACTGCGAAGGAACCGGCATCCGAACTTGGAATCCGTCTGAAACAGACAGATGACGGAATGATAATGACGCTCACAGAAAATCAGAAACTGGTCAATATCATCAGGATCACAGAAGCCAAAAAGAAGATCACAATGACCACTTCCACTGGTGGAAGCTGCGAGATCCGTCAGGAGATCCAGAAGTTTACAGTCAGAGATAAGAACAAAAACTTCACGGATATAGATATGAATGAAGTTGTTTTTCATAGAATAGACGGGAAGAATCCGTACATAGAACTGGCTGCACTGAAAGAATTAAAGAAAGAAAAAACATCCCAGGATACGGCAAAGAAAGATGAGAAATACTACTGGATCCAGCAGTATGACGATGAATCCCAAACACCTGTCGTGATCACTGTATATGAGAAATAATATTGTTAAATTAATCACAGAATAAGTAAAAAAACAGGTCATTATCCTCATTTTCGAGGATAATGACCTTGGTTTTTTTTGTATACAATTCTTAGTATTCGCCAACAACGGTTGCTTTGAGCAGGTTGGTATTACCGGAACGTCCAAGCGGAACACCGACAGTAAGAACAACAACATCGCCTTCTTTGACGTAGCCGTTTTCTTCGGCTGCCTCTGTAGCGTGAAGGAGAAGGATCTCCATGCTGTATTCCTCTTTGGTCAGGAGTGGAGTAACACCCCAAACCAGATTCAGCTGACGCCAGATGCGTTCATCCGGAGTGCATGCAATGATTGGGCATCCTGGACGATATTTGGAAACCATACGTGCAGTATTACCGGAACGGGTAACTGCGATGATGGCTTTGGCATTCAGGTCGATCGCTGTCATGCAGGTAGCATGAGAGATTGCTGTGGTTACGTTTGTAGCGTGCTCCTTGGTGCGGAAACTGAACTGCTGATTAAAGTCAATGTCAGCTTCTGTACGAACTGCGATTTTGACCATAGTCTTGAGTGCTTCTACAGGATATTTACCTGCAGCAGTTTCACCGGAAAGCATGATTGCACTTGTTCCCTGATAGATCGCGTTGGCAACGTCTGTGGTCTCTGCACGTGTCGGACGCGGGTTTTTGATCATGGAATCCAGCATCTGAGTAGCTGTGATAACCTGTTTTCCAGCAGTGTATACTTTGGCAATGATATCCTTCTGGATAACCGGAACATCCTCAAGCGGGATTTCAACACCCATGTCACCACGGGCGATCATGATACCGTCAGCTACCTCAATGATGCTGTCGATGTTGTCAACACCCTGCTGGTTCTCGATCTTGGCGATGATCTTGATGTCCTGTCCACCGTTTTTCTCAAGGATATCACGGATTTCTTTGACATCGGCTGCTGTTCTGGTGAAAGAAGCGGCAATGAAATCATAGCCTTCTTTGATACCAAACAGGATATCGTCGTGATCCTTAGGGCTGATGAATGGCATGTTTACTTCTACACCAGGAAGGTTGACACCTTTCTTATTGCCGAGAACACCACCGTTTACTACTTTACAGACAATGTCCTGACCTTTGATCTTCTTAACTTCAAGTCCGATCAGACCGTCATCGATCAGAATGCTGTTGCCAGGTTTGACATCCTTATATAATTCTTTATAGGTAACGGAAACGATCTTCTCATTTCCCATGATCTCTTCTGCGGTTAAGGTGAATTCCTGACCTTCCTTCAGAGTAACCTTTTCATTTTCAAATTCGCGGATACGAATTTCAGGACCTTTTGTATCGAGAAGCGCAGCTACCGGTTTACCAAGACGTGTACGAATTTCTTTTAATTTATCAATACGGCCTTTCTGTTCATCGTGTAAACCATGAGAGAAGTTGAAACGTGCTACGTTCAGACCTTCTTTAACAAGTTCTTCCAGAACACCGTCTTTATCAGTAGACGGACCAAGGGTACAGATAATTTTTGTTTTGCGCATAAATTTCCTCCTACTTTTCTTTACCTAAAAAACACACCTTTATTCTAACACATAATTTTTAATGTACAAGTAAAGATTTAGCAAAATAAAACGTTAATTTTATAACATTTTTGCCTCTGAATTATAGAAAAAATGCATTAAAAATCGTCGTACCAGGGATTAAAACCTGGTATGACGATTGATGTATTTGGCTTTGTATTTAGAATATACAATTGTCTGATCTTTATACAGTCCATAGTATCCGGAAACGGCATAACTGATGGAGACAGCGATCAGATAATAGGAAACTCCACGGAATCCAAACAGCTCGAATGCGATCAGGATCGAGGTGATCGGGCAGTTGGTAACACCACAGAAAAGAGCCGTCATGCCTGCGGCTGCACACAAGGATGGAGAAAGCCCGAGAAGTTGTCCCATAAGGCATCCGAAGGTGGCTCCGATGCAGAAAGAAGGGACGATCTCGCCGCCGCGAAAACCGGCACGCATAGTCAGGGCAGTAAGGATTATCTTCCACAAAAAGTCCAGTGGACGAGCCTGACCTTCCTCTACCGCGAGTTCAATAAGGTTGTTTCCGGCACCCATGTAATCAGTCGTATGAAGCAGAAGAGTGATCACAATAATGACTGCACTTGTCGCCACGATGCGGACATATGGATTAGGAAGATACCTGGTATAAAGCCTGCTGACACCCTGAAGAACCATGCAGAAAATGATGCTGACTGCGGCACATGCGACTGCGATGATGACCATTTTGCCGCCTGTTATGACGGACAATTCAGGGATATTTACAACATGAAATGACTCAGGATTGATGCCAAAACCGGCAGCAAATTCCGATGCGATCAGGGATGAGATCACGCAGGGAACAAGTGCCGCATAGTACATAACGCCGACGCTGATAACCTCCATTGCGAATACAGCAGCCGCCATCGGTGTACCAAAAACAGCAGCAAAAGCAGCACTCATGCCGCACATGACCATGACATGACGGTCTTCTTCATCGAGCCGGAACCAGCTTCCAAGCTGATTGCCAATGCTTCCGCCAAGCTGGATCGCAGCACCTTCACGACCTGCAGAACCACCCACAAGGTGGGTGAGGATCGTAGAAACAAAGATCAGTGGAGCAGAGCGAAAAGGCACATCATCCTGAGAGCGGATCGTAGAAAGTACCTGAGTTGTACCGCCGTCTTCACGCCCAAATTTCTGATAAAGAAATACGATCACCAGACCGGATAGTGGCAGCAGGAAAAAGATCCATGTGTTTTCTGCCCGGTAATTTGTGACAAATTTGAGTGCCCTTGCAAAAAGGCTGCTGATAAAGCCGACGGTCAGACCGGTCAGTACTGCGAGGACCAGCCATTTGATAAGATTCGTCATATCATAGCGGATGTGTCCGAGATAATAATCCAGATCTTTAGTCTCTTCCGGATTATTTTTGTCCTGTGTGTTGTTCATAAGTTCCCCCCGTAAAGTAAAAAATAATTTATGACATGCAACAAACGGTTCCGAAATAGTATGCGGAACCGTCTGATGTTTGAAATATGATGATTATAAATTTGTAAGATTTTATTCCTGTGTAATTCCGGTTACTTCGTATCCGGCATCTTTGATCGTCTGGCAGATCTTGTCCTCATCAACCTTCTCCGGTGCTGTAAAAACGGTTGTGTTGCTTTCGTGAGAAGATACGACCTCCTCTACACCGAATGCTTTCTTAATTGCTTCATTTACGTGTGCTTCGCAGTGTCCGCACATCATTCCCTCAACATTAACTGTAACTTTTACCATAGTTTTTTGCTCCTTTTCTTTTATATTATAATCATTTTTTACCTCAATGGAAGTAGCTTGTTTGATTTTTTTGTCCTTTTTTGTGTCGTGGATCTTAAACAGGTTCAAACGCAGGGCGTTGGTGACAACGCAGAAGCTGGAAAGGCTCATTGCGGCGGCACCGAACATCGGATTCAGTGTCCATCCGAAGATCGGGATCCATACACCAGCAGCCAGCGGAATGCCGATCACATTGTAGAAAAATGCCCAGAAAAGATTTTCGTGGATATTTTTCAATGTGGCACGGCTGAGACGGACAGCGGCAGGAACATCGCTTAAACGGCTCTTCATCAGAACGACATCAGCTGCGTCGATCGCAATGTCTGTTCCGGCACCGATCGCGATTCCGATATCTGCGCGTGTGAGGGCAGGAGCATCGTTGATACCGTCGCCGACCATGGCAACTTTGCCCTGTTCTTTGAGGGAACGGATCACGCTTTCCTTGCCGTCAGGGAGAACGCCTGCGATGACATCGTCCACGCCTGCCTGGGCACCGATCGCTCTTGCGGTACGCTCATTGTCACCGGTCAGCATGACAACACGGATTCCCATATTCTGGAGTTCTTTGACTGCCTGCGGGCTGTCTTCTTTGATGACGTCAGCGACAGCGATGATGCCGGCCAGCTTGCCATTGCGGGCAAAAAGGAGGGGAGTTTTTCCTTCTTCTGCAAGTTTTTCTGCCTTCTGGGAGAGTGCGGCAGGAACGCTTGCCTGGCTGCTGATAAATTTCATGCTTCCACCGATCAGAGTTTCATTATCAAGCACAGCAGAAAGTCCATTTCCCGGAAGAGCGTGGAAATCGGTGACTTCCGGTGCTGTGAGATGAAGGCTTTCGGCGTGGCCAAGGATCGCTTTGGCAAGAGGATGCTCGCTCTTTTTTTCCAGGGCAAATGCCATGGTGAGGAGTTCCTGTTCAGAAATCCCATCTGCCGGGAGCAGATCTGTCACTTCCGGCTGACCACTGGTGATCGTACCGGTTTTGTCCAGGGCAACGATCTGGACTTTGCCTGCTTCTTCAAGAGAAACAGCGGTTTTGAACAGGATACCGTTCTTGGCACCCATTCCGTTGCCGACCATGATCGCTACCGGAGTGGCAAGTCCGAGCGCGCATGGACAACTGATAACGAGAACGGAAATTCCGCGGGCAAGTGCATAGCCGAATTCATGTCCGGTCAGAAGCCAGACAAGCGTGGTGAGAATCGCGATTGTGATGACTGTCGGCACAAAAACACCGGAAACACGGTCTGCGATCTTGGCGATCGGAGCTTTGGTAGCAGCTGCGTCACTTACCATTTTGATGATCTGGGAGAGGGTAGTGTCCTCGCCGACGCGGGTTGCTTCACATTTGATAAATCCGGACTGGTTGACAGTAGCAGCAGAAACAAGATCTCCGGCGGCTTTGTCAACCGGGATGCTTTCGCCTGTAAGGGCAGATTCGTTGACAGCACTGGTTCCCTCGACGATCACACCATCAACCGGGATGTTTTCTCCTGGGCGGACCACAAAGATGTCTCCTTTGTGGACCTGTTCGATCGGGACAGTAGTTTCCTGACCGTCGCGGAGAACGACAGCGGTCTTTGGCGCGAGTTTCATGAGGCTCTTGAGAGCGTCAGTGGTTTTTCCTTTGGAACGGGCTTCAAGCATTTTGCCAACGGTGATCAGGGTCAGGATCATTGCCGCGGATTCGAAGTAAAAATCCATCATGTAGTTCATGACAGCGGCAGAATCGCCGTCGACCTGAGCTCTTGTCATGGCGAAGAGTGCGTAGACACTCCATACAAAAGATGCCATGGAACCGAGGGCAACGAGTGTGTCCATGTTCGGGGCACGATGCCACAGGCTCTTGAATCCGCTGATGAAAAATTTCTGGTTGATGACCATGATGATTCCGGCAAGCAGAAGCTGCACAAGACCCATTGCGATATGGTTGTCATTAAACCATGCAGGCAGCGGCCAGCCCCACATCATATGTCCCATGGAGAAGTACATCAGCACGAGCAAAAATCCGACGGAAGCGATCAGACGACGCTTGAGGATCGGTGTCTCGTGATCCTCGAGGGCTTCTTCGGCTTCAGATATGGAAACCTGTTCCTTATTGGCTCCCTTGAGGGATGCGCCGTAACCTGCCTGTTCTACGGCATTGATAATATCATGGGGGGAAGCTGTTCCTTCCACACCCATGGAGTTTGTCAGAAGGCTGACAGAGCAGGATGTGACTCCCGGCACTTTGGATACAGCCTTCTCCACACGGGTGCTGCAGGCAGCGCAGCTCATACCGGTGACGTTGTATTGTTCCATTGTGTGCCTCCTCTTATGAAATGCTCAGGCATGTAAAGCCTGCTTTTTTTACTGCTTCGCGAAGGTCGCCGTCAGAAATGGAACGGTCATAGGAAACAGTTGCGATTTCTTTTTTCAGATCAACTTCTGCAACGACTCCGTCGATCTCGTTGAGAGCATTGGTTACAGAATCCACGCAGTGCTGGCAATGCATGCCTTCGATGCGGATCGTCCTGGTTCCAAGAACAGGACCGTCCAGGAATTTTCTCTTCGGTTTCTTGGAACTTCCATCGCCGCCTCCGCAGCAGAGAGAGTCTCCCTTAAAATGTCCGGCAGCCTTGCGCGCTGCAAAGACCATAGCGACAATGACAATAAGTAAAATAATGATATCAGCTGGTTTCATGATTTTTCTTCCTCCTTAAATACTTTGTCTTTGTGTTTGTTGAGTTTCTTTTCTGTGATTTTTACAGTTACAGTTATTTCATCAGTTTCTGCAGAGTTGCAACCAGCTCGTCGATCGTTTCATCCTTACCGGCACGGATATCACGTGCCACACAGGTACGGATATGATTCGCAAGAAGCTCTTTATTAAAAGAGTTGACAGCGGCATTGACAGCAGCGGACTGGATCAGGATGTCATTACAATAAGCATCATTCTCCAACATCCCTATGATTCCCCGAATCTGCCCCTCAATACGCTTCAGCCGATTCACCAGCTTCTTCCTCTCCGCCTCCGACCGATCCGTATGCTTCGTACAACAACAGGAACAGACAGGAGTCTTCGTCACATCATTATTATTCTCCATAGACCAACTTCCTTTCTAAAATATACTCAAAATACATATCCAAAATACCCTCAAGGGGTATGTTTACTATGCCTGTAATATATACCCCATGAGGGTATTTGTCAAGAGAAAATAAAAAAAGATGACCTAAATGCAAGAAAGCTACAGACAGATCATCCAAAATAAAAAGAAAAATAGACCAGGATATAACAAAACCACAATTAAGTCATCGGAAATGCAAAGAAAAGTAGACCAGAACAAGAGAAAGCCGCAATCAAGTCATCGGAAATTCAAGGAAAAGTAGACCAAAACAAGAGAAAGCCGCAAGCGAGTTATCAGAACCACAAAGAAAAGTAGACCAGAACATGGGAAAGTCGCAATTAAGTCATCAGAACCACAAAAAAGACCAAACCGCGCTACAGGCAAATCAATTCCCACCAATAGTATGGGCACACACAGCATCACCTCCCCCACAAAACAACCAGGGTCTCCACCAAAGCTCAAAAAAAGCCCAGGGGTGCCTGAGGGGACGGGCCACGTCCCCTCGGTCCTAACCTCGCCCAGGCGAGCACAAGGTTACGGGGCCCTGGGGATCAAACCCCGATAACCTTCTGGCTGATGAAGAAAGCCACCCCAGCGGTCAGCACCTCCGCAATCCAAAACGCATGCCATACTCCCACAGCCCCCAAGATGCGGCTAAGGATAAAAGCCGCAGGAAGAATTATGATCAAATACCGACACAGCGAAACAACAAGAGAAGCAGTCCCCCTTCCAAGTCCTTCCAGCGCACCACATGCCGTAACAGACACAGAAGAAACCAGAAATCCCGCACATATAATACGAAGAGCTGTTTTTCCGGCAGCAATTGTCTCCGGATTCGTAGTAAACATTCCCATAAGCTGCCCCGGAACAGTCAGACAGATGATGGTTCCAACAAGCATGATCACACCACTCATACAAAGCGTAACATAGTAGATTTTTTTCACTCTTTTGTGCTCTCCGGCACCATAATTATATCCTATCACAGGACGCATTCCCTGCACGATCCCGCTCGCCGGAAGATAGAGAAACGTCTGCAGTTTATAGTAGATTCCAAGAATTACCACATAACTCTGAGAGTAGGCCGCAAGGAGTCCGTTCAATGCAGAAACAAGCACAGATGGAAGCGCAAGATTCAGTGCTCCCGGAATGCCAACAGAGTATAATCTTGCGATCAGAGCTTTGTCCGGATGTAAATATTTCCGGCTTAATCTGACCTGGAGAGGCTGTATTTTATAGACGATCAAATAGAAAACAAGATTGAATACCTGCCCCAGACCAGTTGCGATCGCAGCACCTTCAATCCCCATTGCAGGGAATGGTCCGATACCAAAGATCAGCAGCGGATCAAGTATAATATTGGAAACACAGCCGACCATAAGCCCGATCATAGTAACCTTCATCTTGCCCACACCCTGGAAGATTTTTTCGTAGGAAAGGTTAGTAGTGTTTATAGTTGCAAACAGAAAAACGATCGTGGAATACCGGATTCCAAGGTCGATAACATCTGCGTCAGAAGTAAAAAGCACCAGAAATCCCGGCATCACAAGGATGCATCCGATCGTTAGAAGAACACCGTGCAGGGCAGATAATGCAAGCCCATGAGTCGCTGCTTTGCTGGCAGTTTCTTTGTTTCCGGCACCAAGACAGATCGCAATCTGAGCACTGATCCCGATCCCAAATCCGATCGCGATCGCATTCGCAAAGTTCTGGATCGGATAGACAAGCGACAGCGCAGTCATCGCATTTTCACTGATCTGTGCCACGAAAAAGCTGTCCACAATGTTGTACAGAGAATTCACAAGCATAGAGATCACCATAGGCAGAGCCATCGACAAAATCAGCGGGAAAACCGGTTTTTCTTTCATAAATGTGTCATTCATAATAAGCCTCCTTTATAAAATTTAAAACATAAAAAACGCCGCACAATCACCCCGAAGGATAATTGTGTGGCGAAAAATGGTTTAGCCAGAAAAATCCACACTATGTTTTGGACGAAAGAATTGTAGCATGAGAACCAGAAAAACGTCAATAGCAGATTTGTTAAATCTCCAGATCATCCGCATTTGCCATATACGTCTGCGTATAAAGCACGACCATATCGCCCTTTGGGACAAGGACCCTGTGATTTCGCTGGATCACGGCGATGATAATACGCTCCGGCATGTTCAGTTCCATGATCCTGTGATTCACCCATTGATCATTTTCGGTGAGGCGGATGCGGATAAAATGCACATCTTCTTCCTGACCATATTCCCCGATCCGTTTAAGTCTCGAATACTGGTCGACAAATCCTGCAGAAATGATACCGGTGGGGATCGCAACCATGCCGACACCAAGAAATGCAATAAAAATACCAAAAATCTTACCGATCGTGGTGACAGGATAAATATCACCATAGCCTACAGTGAGCAGGGTGGAAGCAGCCCACCAGATCCCGGAAAATGCATTCGTAAAAACCTCCGGCTGCGCCCGGTTTTCCAGACTGTACATACAGAGACTGGATGACAGCATCAGCACCAGCGGTCCATATTTGAGCTCCATATTGTCAAATGTGTACATGATACTGACGGTCAGATTCAGAAGAATCGTAAACATATACCAGTCCTTCTTGTGGTACATACTTCAATGTGCTACACTCAAAAAGTGCCAAAAATAATCACAGAAAAAGTGATATTGTTATAAGGAAAAAAGGCACTTAGAGGAGAAAAAATATGAAAACACTGCTGACACTGCAGCTCACGATCTTTATTCTGGTAGCTGTAGGATTTTTAATGAAAAAGATACATATCATCGGTCCGCAGGGGCAGAAGAACATCAATGATCTGGTCATCTATCTGATCCTGCCATGCAACATCCTCCATGCATTTACCCAGAGTGCAACGGATGGAGATTTCAGCAATTATCTGGCGATTCTTTTTATCTCGATCGGTATTCAGGTATTCTGTGTTATCTATGGAAAAGTCATGTTCCGAAAAGAATCCGAAGACCGTCGGAAGTGCCTGCAATACGGAACTATCTGCTCAAACGCAGGATTTCTTGGAAACCCGATCGCGGAAGGCGTTTACGGGATAGAAGGACTGGTTCTCGCCAGCGTGTACTTGATCCCGCAGAGAATCATGATGTGGTCTTCCGGTCTGGCTGTTTTTTCCGGAAGCAGTGATAAGATGAAAACGGTGAAAAAAGTCGTCACACATCCATGCATTCTGGCATGTGTACTTGGAATGATCCTGATGATCACAGGACTTCCAATCCCGCCAGGACTCGACGGTGCGGTGACTGCTGTCGGAAACTGTAATACGGCAATGTCGATGATGGTCATTGGAATGATCCTTGCAGATATCAATCTCAAAGATTTCTGGGACTGGACAGTTGTGAAATACACAGTTCACAGACTTATTATCATTCCGGCGATCGTTTATATCGTCTGCCGTTTCCTGCCTCTGAGCAAAACGGTCCTGGGACTGTGTGTACTCCTTGCAGCAATGCCGGCAGGTGCAACGACCAGTATCCTCGCAGAAAAATACCAGGTCGATTCTCCATTTGCGACAAAAATGGTCATCTTCTCAACCTTGTTATCCCTTCCGACTATCTGTCTGTGGAGCATTTTTCTCCAGTAAAAACATATTTGTCAAATTTCTGACAAAACATCCCCCCTCCCGGCTTGTAGGAGGGGTGTTTTTTTTATATACTTAAAAAATAACATTTTATACGGAAAAGAGAACAAATCATGAGCGATCTTAAAAACGAAATCCATGACTACTGGACCAACCGGGCCAGAGGTTATTCAGAATATAATCAGCAGGAAATGGCAGATGCCAGACAGACCATGTGGAGGGCGAAACTCCTCGATCTACTGGGAAAACAATTCCCGGAGCGCGAACCAAAAGAGATTAAAATCCTTGATGTCGGAACCGGTCCGGGATTTTTTGCAATCCTTCTCGCAGAAGCCGGCTATCAGGTGACGGCGATCGACTATACAGAAGAAATGCTCAAGGAAGCACAGCAGAATGCCGGTGGATTAGAGGAGTGTATTGTGTGGAAAACCGGCGACGCACAGGCTCTTGATGTGGAAAACAACAGCTTTGATGCCATTGTAACCAGAAATGTAACATGGAATCTTCCACGCCCGAACCTCGCATATAAAGAATGGCTGCGTGTGCTCAAACCAGGCGGTATGCTTTATAACTTTGATGCAGACTGGTACGGTCATCTTTATAATGAAGAAAAGCGAAACAGCTATGAGAAAGACCGGAAGCAGACAGAAGAACAAAACGTGGAGGACTATTACAGCGGAACTGACATCGAAAAGATGGAAGAGATTGCCCGCCAGGTTCCATTAAGTCGTCTGGAACGTCCGAAGTGGGATATCGAAACTATGCAGAAAACAGGATTTCTTGATGTTTCCTGCGATGAAGCGGTCTGGAAAGAAGTCTGGACAGAAGAAGAGATCATCAATAACAGCACTTCTCCGATCTTCCTCCTGACAGGAAGAAAGAGAGATTCTTTTAATCTCAAAAATATAACAGTGGAGCCGGGTGAGAAGTGGAATGGAGAATTAGAACTTGCAAACGGCGAGATCAAACTTCCGGCGACTGTCCTGCACGGACATGGTACAGGAAAAACCATGCTGATCACAGCAGGTGTTCATGCCGGAGAATATGTCGGGATCCAGGCAGCGATCGAATTGTCCCAGAAACTCAAAATTGAAAAAGTAACAGGCACGATCATCATTGTCAAAGTCATGAACCGACCTGCATTTGAGGCACGTAACGGCAGTATGGGACTGACTGATGACAAAAACCTCAACCGCGAATTTCCGGGAGACCCGCAGGGAACAGAAATGGAGCGCCTTGCATGGGCAGTGTCTCAGGAACTTCAGCCGGTGACAGATTATTACATCGATCTCCACAGTGGAGATGACTATGAGAAATTAACACCGTATGTCTATTATGCAGGAATGGCAGCAGAAGAAGTTGTCGCAGAATCCCGTAAAATGGCAGAACAGGTCGATGTTCCATACATGGTAAAATCCAACGTGGCGTCCGGCGGTTCCTACAACTATGCGGCTTCACAGGGAATTCCGAGTATTCTGATTGAACGTGGCGGAATGGGCGACTGGAATTACGAAGAAGTCCGCTCTACCAGAAGAGATGTCCGCAATATCCTGTGCCATATGGGAATCTATCAGGGAATCAAGGATTTCAGGACATACTATCCGCTGGATGTGGCAGATGTCCGCTATCAGGATGCAGAGGAAAGCGGTCTCTGGTATCCGTTCAAAAAAGTCGGCGACATGATCCAGGAAGGCGATATCCTCGGAGAAGTCCGTGACTATGAGGGAAAAGTCAAAGAAGTCAGCATCGCAGAGTTCGACGGCGTTCTTCTCTATCAGTGCGGCACGCTGCAGGTACTTGGCAATGGACCGATGGTCACCTACGGAAGAATCGTGAGCCGCTACGACGAGCGCAAGGAAAAAATCGTAAAATACTGGGAAAAACGAAGCAACAGTTTTCTGGAGCAGAGAAGACAGGAACTTCACAGCACCATGGCAGAACGCTGGATGAAAGAAATCAATACACAGCTTCCGGAGGGAAAAAATCTCAAGATTCTCGATGTGGGCTGTGGAGCAGGATTTTTCACTATCCTTCTTGCAAAAGCAGGCCATCAGGTGACTGGAATCGACCTGACACCGGATATGATCAAAAACGCCCGCATCCTTGCAGAAGAAGAGGGCGTAAATTGCGAATTTACAGTTATGGATGCAGAGAATCCGGAATTCCCGGATGACACCTTTGATGTGATCATTTCCAGAAATCTGACCTGGACATTGCCGCATGTGCGTCACGCATATCAGGAGTGGCTTCGCGTCCTCAAAAAAGGCGGTGTACTGCTCAATTTTGATGCAAACTACGGAATCACAGACTTCTCAAATGTGGAAGACCTTCCGGAAAATCATGCACATAACACACTCGGAAATGACATGATGCGCGAGTGCGAGGAGATCAAACGTCAGCTTCCGATCAGTTCCTACAGCCGTCCGGCGTGGGATCTGGAAACCCTGGGATCTATGGATCTTAAAGATTTCCGGGTAGACTTAGGAATCAGCAGCAGGATCTATCTTGAAAAAGACGAATTTTATAATCCGACTCCACTGTTTATGCTGCGGACAGTTAAATAATGGGCAGGCAGCTACACAGACTATAAGAATATGCGGAGAATCATATGGATTTAAAACAATTACAATATTTTGTGGCATGTGCCCAGGCAGGGTCTTTCAGTGATGCGGCGAAGATCCTCTATTCGACACAGCCCAGTGTGAGCAAGGTGATCAAGGCACTGGAAGACACTCTTGGAATGCAGCTTTTTGAGCGCCTTCCGAGAGGAATCCGACTGACAGTGCAGGGACAGAAAGTCTATCACTATGCATGTAAGATCACAAATGAGATGAATGTTCTGGAGAATATGGCTTTGGGAGGCATGACAAAATGGATTCGTATTTCGCTGAATCCAAGTTCCTGGTTTGCCAATCAGTTTGTAGATTTTTATAATGAAACCTATGAAAAAAACTATCACTTTCAGATCACAACAGCAGGCGTACGGAGTGTTATGGAACGTGTCCGTGACTACATGGATGACATTGGATTTGTTTATATCCTGAGTCAGCAAAAGGAGAACTTCCTGCACGAGCTGACCAAAAATAAACTACAGTTTTTTACAATGTATGAAACAGATGTAGTCCTTTATTCAGGGCGGAAGACAGAAATTTATGCTTCCAGAAAGGATAAAGCAGAGCTTGCAGATCTGGAAGGAATCCGTTTTATCCAGAATTATCAGGATGAATTTTTTGATATCGGAGCTGCACGGGAAGATGCATTCCAGTGGAAAGATCTTGATATTTCTGTGCTGACCAACAGTGACTACATTATGGAAAAAATGCTCAGGAACAGCCGGGTTGCAAATGTAAGCGGCAGTTATCTTTCCGAGAACAAAACAGGTACTACGCCGGGAATCCCGCTGAATATGGGTGACAGTAAGGTTATTTTTGGCTATATGCTCCACAAAGGCGAAAAAATTGATGAAAGTATGCAGGAATTTCTCGACTTTCTGGTAAGCAGACTTCCCAAAAGTTAATTCCGACTCATTCCAGAACAGCCGAAAGGTATTCGAACTACGAATAGCACATAACCCTCCCACGGGGTTGTGTGCTTTTTTGACATCTGATAGACTTTATCTGACGAATTACTATGCGGATATTTTGTCTGATGATTTACAGACACAAAAGGAGAATTCATGATTAAATACATTTTTAAAAGACTTCTTCAGCTGATCCCGATTCTAATTGGGATCACTTTTTTGTCTTTTGCCATGATGCGTTTGGCGGGCGGTGATGCGGTAACGTATATGTATGAGAATGCCGGTTCAGCAGTTTCACAGGAAGTCATTGATGAGACGCGGAAGGAATATGGTCTGGACCAGCCGTTTCTTGTTCAGTATGCAAAGTGGTTTGCGGGGATGGCAACCGGAGACATGGGCAAGAGCTACGTATCCAAACGAGATGTTTATGAAACATTTGTAGAAAAACTTCCGGCAACGATCATGCTGACCGTATCTTCTGTATTGCTGACAATGCTGATCGCAATTCCACTCGGCATTTTTTCGGCGGTAAAGCATAATAAATGGAGCGATTACCTGATACGTTTCCTGAGTTTTATCGGGAATTCCATGCCAAACTTCTTTGCAGCACTGGTGCTGATGTACTTTTTTTCCATCAGACTTGGATGGTTTCCGGTAATCACAACGGACAATATAGCTTTAAGCCTCGTTCTGCCAACACTGACACTTGCCATATCTATGGCATCCAAGTATACCAGACAGGTGAGAGCTACGATCCTTGAAGAACTGAACAAAGATTATGTGGTCGGAGCAAAGGCGAGAGGTGTGAGAGGAAGCGTGATCATCTGGAAGAATGTTATGAAGTCTTCCATGCTGACGATCATTACTCTGCTGGCTTTATCAATAGGAAGTCTTCTGGGAGGAACTACGATCGTTGAGACTATTTTTATGTGGGATGGTGTTGGCAAAATGGCAGTAGATGCCATTACCATGAGAGATTACCCGATCATTCAGGCATATGTAGCCTGGATGGCAATCATTTATGTGGTTGTAAACCTGATCACGGATATCATTTATCACTATCTGGATCCTCGAGTAAGATTAGGAGGTGACAGAGCATGACGCAGAAAAAGAAACAGATATCTGTCCGAAAACAGAAAATAAAGAAAAATCATATCAGAGAAAAGCTGATCTTTTTTACTATACTGGCGATGGTTTTACTTGTTGTCGCAGCCTTTGCACGGAAGCTCTGTCCGTATGATCCGGATGTACAGGATCTTCTGCTGGCACAGAAACCGCCAAGTGCAGAACATATACTGGGTACAGACCGCTACGGAAGAGACATGTTTTCGCGTGTACTGGTAGGAAGTACGACCAGTATTTATGCGACACTGCTTCTGGTGGCGATCGTCACGATACTTGGAACGGTGATCGGCATCATCTGCGGGTGGTGTGGAGGAATCGTAGATACTGTGCTGATGCGTATATCAGATCTGTTTCTTGCGTTCCCAAGCCTTGTTTTTGCCCTCGCAGTAGCTGGTGTACTTGGCGGTGGCATCCAGAATGCAATCATAGCACTGGCCGTCATCGGATGGCCGAAGTTTGCCAGACTTGCCAGAGGACTGACTCTTGCACAGAAAGATTCACCATATCTGATGGCGGTGAGACTTTCGGGAAGCAGCACACTGAAAATTATGTTTAAACATATTTTACCGAATATTGCAGGTCCGATACTGGTTACCTCTGTTCTTGATATCGGAACTATGATGATGGAACTTGCAGGACTGTCCTTCCTCGGACTTGGCGTACAGCCTCCGATGGCAGAGTGGGGAAGCATGATTAATGATGGAAGGAGTATGCTTCAGATCTCACCATGGATGGTACTTGCACCGGGACTTGCCATATTTATAACCGTTATGATCTTTAATCTTCTCGGGGATACACTCAGAGATTTTATGGATCCAAAAGAAAGAGCAAAGAAATAAGAGAATAAAGAAAGGAAACAACGATTATGAAGAAGAAATTACTTGCAGCAATTCTGACAGGAGCAATGCTTGTAGCAGGAATGTCTACAACCGTATGGGCTGACGGTGAAAAGGCTTTTGTTTATGGAACAACCGGATACAGCGAGGAGATGGGCGATGCCGGCTTAAATCCACATGACAATTATTCCGGATGGAGCGCACTTCGTTATGGCGTTGGAGAAACCCTTTTCAAATACAACGATAACATGGAAGTAGAACCATGGCTTGCAACTGATTATGAATTTGTGGATGATACAACTGTAAAGATCACACTTCGTGACGGAGTACAGTTTTCCAGCGGGCGTACGATGGATGCAGAGGCAGTGAAGGAATGCCTGGAAGACCTGATTGCAGTGCATGACCGTGCACCTTATGATCTGAAGATCGATCATATTGATGCAGATGGTCTGACACTTACCATTTATACAACAGAGCCATGTCCGGCGATCATCAATTATCTTGGTGATCCATATGGTGCGATCATTGACATGGATTATGGAATCCAGGGTGAAGGCGGTTCTGCCAATGTGGCCGGAACTGGCCCATATATTGCAGAGAACGTCACTCCAACCCAGATCGATCTGGTAAAAAACGATAACTACTGGGGCGGTGAAGTGAAAGTAGATAAAGTTACAGTCAAATCTTTTGCAGACGGAAGTGCACTGACAGCAGCACTGCAGACCGGAGACATTCAGGGAACTTATGGACTCCAGTATGATAACTATGCATTATTTGACGGAAATACAGATTACACAATTAATTCCTGTGCAACAAGCCGCTGCTTCTTCGGTCAGTTTAATATGGATTCCGAGATCATGAAAGACCAGAATGTCCGCAAAGCAGTGGAGATGGGAATCGATAAAGACGGATTCTGTTCTGTAATTATGCAGGGACGTGGAGTTCCGGCAAAAGCAGCATTCCCGAACAGTTTTTCTTATGGAAACGATGCAGTGGAAACTGTTTCTTACGATCCGGATGGCGCAAAGAAACTTCTCGAAGAATCAGGATGGACAGATACTGATGGTGATGGATATGTAGATAAAGACGGACAGAAACTCAGCATTAACTGGCTGACTTACCCAACCCGTCTGGAACAGCCGAAACTTGCCGAGTACGCACAGGCTACACTGAAAGATATCGGAATCGATGTGGTTGTAAATAATACATCTGACCATATGACGATTGCAAAGAATGGAGACTTTGATGTATATGTAAGTTCTACAACTACAGCACCGACAGGTGATCCGGAATACTTCTTTACCAGTACAGTAACAGGTGCCAAGAACTATGGTAACTATCAGAATGAAGAAGTAACAAAACTGACAGATCAGCTTCACCAGACGTTTGACAAGGATGAAAGAGCAAAACTTGCAGTAGAACTTCAGCAGGATATTCTGGATGATGATGCGTTCTTCTTTGTATCTCATCTGAATATGGGAATCGTAACAAAATCAAATGTTACAGGAATGGCAGCACATCCATGTGATTACTATGAGATCACTGCTGACCTGGATGTAGAATAAAATTATTGCTTCTGCTTGCAGCAGCAATTTTTGAGGAGAAAATAAATTATGGATTCTTTGCTTCGTGTAGAGCATGTGACAATTTCTTATAATGGAAAACCAACGGTTGAGGATGTCAGCTTTGAATTAAAGCAGGGCGAAATCCTTGGAATCGTGGGCGAGTCCGGAAGCGGCAAAAGTACGATCATCAAGGCAATCATGGGGATTCTGGGAGAAGAAGGTCTGGTTACAAGAGGTGATATCTGGTACAAAGGTGAGAACCTTACAGACATGAGCGAAAAAAAACTCCGTAAGCTTCTGGGAACAGAGATCGGAATGGTATTTCAGGACTGCAAAGCCGCATTATGTCCTGTACGTACGATCGGAGCACAGATACATGAAGCAGTGTCAGAACATGAGAAGATCAGCCAGAAGGAAGTTCGGGAACGAGCAGGACAGATCATGAAGAAGATTGGACTGAACGACAGTGACCGCGTGCTGGACAGTTATCCGTTTGAACTTTCTGGTGGAATGAACCAGAGAGTGGGAATCTGTACAGCTATGATCATGCATCCGAATCTGCTTCTGGTAGATGAACCTACCAGTGCGCTGGATGTGACCGTTCAGAAACAGGTAGTAGAGGAACTTCTGCTTATGCGTAAAACATACAATACCGCGATGATTCTTGTAACACATAATATCGGTGTTGTAAGGCTGATGGCAGACAGAATACTGGTACTTCAGAATGGACAGGCAAGGGAGTATGGAGAAACTGAGACTGTTCTGGATCATCCGAAAGATCCGTATACAAAGAAACTGATGAGTTCCGTGCTTCATCTGAAACGGAACAGAAATCAGGAGGTACAGTAAAATGACAGACATTATCCTGAAAGCAGACCATCTCAAAAAAGTATTTATATCAGGGAAAAAATCCATAACCGCTGTGGATGATGTAAGCTTTGAACTGGAACGTGGAGAATGCCTTGGAATCGTAGGAGAGTCCGGATCTGGCAAAAGTACGATTGCCAAGATGATCACACATCTGGAAAGTATCACAGAGGGACAGGTCTTTCTTAAGGGAAAGGACATCACTCATGCCAGAGGCAAAGATTTGAGAGAAACATATCAGAATATCCAGATGGTTTTTCAGATGCCGATGGAATCTTTTGACCCGAGATGTACTTTGGGCGACGGAATTGGGGAAAGTCTCCGGAATATGGGGATAAATCGCACAGAAACACGAACACGTGTGGAAAATCTTCTCGAAAGATGCGGCCTTTCTAAAGAATACGCGGACCGTTATCCGCATCAGGTCAGCGGAGGGCAGTGCCAGCGAGCCGCAATTGCCAGAGCACTTGCAGTCAGTCCGGAGATCCTGATCTGTGATGAGGCCACCAGCGCACTTGACGTAACTGTGCAGAAACAGATCCTGGAACTTCTGATTGAACTGAAAGAAAAAGAGAATCTGTCATTTATCCTGATCTGTCATGACCTTGCGCTGGTGCAGGCCTTCTGCGACAAAGTACTGGTTCTCTATCATGGAAAGACAGTAGAATATGGAACACCGGATGATATCATCAATCATCCGAAGATGGATTATACAAAGAAATTAATAGATTCAGTTTTATAAATCGACAGCATAATAATCAGCGAATAATAACCGGAGGGCAGGAAGTATGGTAGTAAATGTTTTTCTGTTTGATGATTTTGAAGCGATGGATGCATTTGGCCCGGTACAGATCTTTGGAACTGTACCGGAACATTTTTATATACGGTTTATCTCACTGCGTGGAGGACTGATCACTGGAAAACAGGGGATGAAAGTATGGACAGAGCCATTAAATCCAGTTGAGATTGAAGATGTATTTCTGATTCCAGGAGGAAAAGGAGTAAAAAGTTTTCTTCATACGGAAGGCGATAAAGGACAGCTGCTGTTGAAACAGGCGGTACAGGAAGCCGGATTTTGTATGATGGTGCAGAATGCATCTGCGATGCTGGCAAGAACAGGGCTTTTGTTTCACAGGCAGGTGGCTGACTATGATTATGATGAGAACTGGAAGCGTATGTTTACAGTAGGAATCAATCATGTAACTGATGGGAACTGGATTTCTGATGGAAAATATTATTCCAGCAGTACGACAACAGCGGCAATGGACATGGCACTGGGGCTGATCAGTGATATGCTGGATATTGATATCGCTGAAAAAATTGCAGAAGAAATAGGATATGAATGGGACAGTAGCCTGCACATATGAAAAACAATCACTTATCCATAACAGATAAGAATATCTCCATATCCCCCAGGGTAGGTTGCTGACGCTTTAATGTGGTGCTACAATACAGTTAATTATGAGGCGCGCACCAAATAAAATAAAGTTTTCACAGGGAAAGGAAGTATATCTATGCATATACCTGAGAACTATTTAAGTCCGTCGACATGTGCTGTAATGACAGCCGCCATGGTCCCGGTCTGGGGATATTCAATCAACAAAGTAAGAACAGAAATACCAAAGGCCAGGATGCCGCTTCTTGGTATCGGTGCTGCCTTTTCATTTCTTGGAATGATGTTTAATGTTCCACTTCCGGGCGGTACTACAGGACATGCAGTAGGAGGAACTCTTATTGCGATTCTTACAGGCAATCCGGCAGCCGGATGCATATCGGTTTCCATTGCACTGCTGATACAGGCATTGCTTTTTGGAGATGGAGGAATCCTTGCATTTGGAGCCAACTGTTTCAACATGGCGTTTGTACTGCCGTACCTGGGATTTTTCCTGTATAAGCTGCTTCTGAAAAAAACGGGTATGCGTAAGCTCAGTGCCGCGATTGGTGCATATATAGGAATCAATGCAGCAGCATTCTGTGCCGCTGTTGAATTTGGAATTCAGCCATTACTGTTTAAGAATGCGGCAGGTCAGGCTCTTTATTGTCCATATCCTTTAAGTGTATCCATACCGGCAATGATGATCGGACATATTACCTTGTTTGGACTGGCAGAGATTGTACTGACTGTAGTGGTACTGACATTTGTAGAGAAGGTTTCACCATCCGCTCTGGATGCAGTTCCGAATAAAACTTCATTTAAACCTTTGTATATACTGATTGCGATACTTATCGTCCTGACACCGATCGGTCTTCTTGCGACAGGCACTGCCTGGGGCGAATGGGGCGTTGATGAAATGTCAACACTTGTCAGTGGCGGCGCACAATTGGGATACACTCCGGCAGGAATGGAAAGCGGATTTGAACTTTCGACATTGTTCCCGGATTATTCCATGGCAGGTATGCCGGAATGGACAGGATATATTCTGTCGGCAGTTGTCGGTGTGGCACTTCTGGTGATTTTCTTTAAGATCATTTCTTCACTTATGAAAGACAAAGTTGATTTCAAAAAGAAAGCGGCATAATGATGGATGATTACAGAACAGGAAAAACAGAGATTCCGAGTTGGATGTGCAGGCAGGAAGAGTATGTTCCCTCTGCAGATAAAGAAGCTTTTCTTACCAGAAGCACAAAATCTGTTTTGTCTGTGCTGGCAAGACTAAAATTTGATGAAGGGAAGGATGGCAGATTTTCTGCTACTCCTTCTCTTAAGTTGTTTTATACGATACTCTATATCATTCTTACAGCATGTTCGGGAAATTATCTGTTTGTGCTGATTATGTGTGCAGCTGTAACAGTTAGGCTGGCCTTTTTCTCAGCATCTGCTATCCGACAGATATTAAGCGGAACAGCAGGATCAGTTATGATTTCGATATTTCTTCTTTTGCCGGCGGTTTTTATGGGGAATCCTCAGACTCTGGCAAACATTACAGCGAGAGTATACGTATCGGTAACATTGGTCGGTATTTTGTCAGCAGGGACTTCGTGGAATAAACTCACAGCCGGCATGAGAACTTTTCATGTACCATCGTTGTTTATTTTTACTCTGGATATTACACTGAAATATATTTCAGTTCTGGGTGAGATATGTGTGGAGATTTTACGGTCCGTCAGCCTGAGATCTGTGGGAAAAAATCCGGACAAGGCAAAATCTTTTTCCGGCATTCTTGGAATTACCTTTCTCAAATCCAGCGAAATGGCAGAAGAAATGTATGCAGCCATGTGCTGCAGGGGATTTACCGGAGAATATCAGGCGAAACAGAAATACAGAGTGTGTCCGTACGACATTGTACATATTTTGATCATGGCAGGGTGCGTGGCACTGTTTATTCACCTGAACTGAATGAACAGTAACGTTTACGATACATCTGTTTCATAAAGACATAAAGGCAGCAGGAGAGAGGATAAAGGTAGACAATTATGATCACACTGGAAAAAGTTTGCTTCGCATATGAGCATGAGGTGGCACTAAGATATGTGAATCTCCAGATTGAAAAAGGCGATTCTGTGGTTATTCAGGGACCAAACGGATGTGGGAAATCAACGCTTATCAGGTTATTGAATGGAATTATATATCCTTCTGAGGGACATTATTTTTATAATGATCATGAAATTACAGAAAAAGCATTGAAAGACAGACAGTTTGCAAAGTGGTTCCATCAGCAGATGGGATATGTGTTTCAGAATGCAGATACACAGCTGTTCTGCGGAAGCGTGGAAGAAGAAATTGCATTTGGTCCTGTTCAGATGGGACTGTCAGAAACTGAAATCAGGCAAAGAACAGAAGACTGTCTGCAGTTGTTTGGAATAGAAAAACTCAGAGAAAGACCGCCGTATCATCTGAGCGGAGGTGAGAAACGCAAAGTTTCGCTTGCCTGTATTCTTTCACTAAATCCGGAAGTGCTGATATTGGATGAACCGCTTGCCGGTCTGGACGAGAAAACACAGGACATGCTGCTGGAATTTCTGAAGAATTTTCACAGGGCAGGAAAGACATTGATTACTATCACACATAATCGACATCTTGCAGAGACGATCGGAAGCAGATTTGCGGTTATGAATGAAGACCATGAATTAAAAATGATATAAATATAAAAAAAGTACTTCCCGCGGATTAGAAGTACTTTTTTTATTATGGGTTAACTGGTGCCTTAAGGGTGGAGGTCTGTGCACCTTTATTTGATAAAATAACACAGTTCTTTGTGTTGACTATATTTTAACAAAACGCAGTGTAAAAACAAGCCTCCCAGGGGGATGTAAAGCCATGAAAAAAACAGTATGATCCATGCGATATATGAATATGTCAATATCCCCCAGGGGCGGTTATATATGACCGAAATTGATGGTATACTGATAGAACTTGTTATGCATAATAAATAAAAATAAACCATAAAACTGTTGATAGACACAGCGTTATGCATAAATAAGAACAAAAGGAGGAAATGAGACAATGAAGAGAAAATTACTGGCAATTATGATGGCGGTCTGTGTGACAGCATCCTTTGCAGGAGGATCTGCAACTGTATTTGCGGCACAGGAAGAAAGCACAGCGAAAGATGAAGTAATCGTAACCATGCCGACAACATCTGAGCCGGAGTCCGGTTTTGACCCGGCATATGGATGGGGCGCAGGAGAGCATGTGCATGAGCCACTGATCCAGAGCACACTTACTACTACAAACACAGATCTTTCTATCGGTATGGATCTGGCGACAGATTATTCTGTGAGCGATGATGGACTTACCTGGACTGTTAAGATCCGGGATGATGTCAAATTTACAGACGGTGAAGCTCTGACAGCATCCGATGTGGCATTTACATACAACAACTGCCGCGATAACAGTTCCGTCAATGATTTTTCCATGCTGAAAGAAGCAGTGGCTGTGGATGATACAACGGTTGAATTTCACATGAACACACCATTTGCAGTCTGGCCATATACAATGGCAATTGTAGGAATCGTTCCGGAACATGCTTATAATGAGAATTACGGACAGGATCCGATCGGTTCCGGACGTTATATCATGAAACAGTGGGACAAAGGACAGCAGGTTATTTTTGAGGCGAATCCGGACTACTACGGCGAAGCACCAAAAATGAAAAAAGTAACCGTTCTTTTCATGGAAGAAGATGCAGCACTGGCAGCAGCTCAGTCCGGCACGGTAGACGTGGCACATACGGCGGCATCTTATTCAGATATGACGGTTGACGGATATGATCTGTTCAGCGTGCAGACAGTAGATAACCGCGGATTCAACCTTCCGGCAACAGCAGCAGAGGAAATTGACGGAGTAACTTATGGAAATGACTTCACCAGCGATGTAGAAGTAAGACGTGCGATCAATATCGGCATTGACCGTGAAGAAATGATCCAGAATGTCCTGAATGGTTACGGAACCCCGGCATACAGCGTGTGCGATAAAATGCCATGGTATAACGAGGAAGCAGAAGTAGAATACGATCTGGATAAAGCAAAAGAAATTCTTGAAACAGCAGGATGGGCAGAAGGTGATGACGGAATCCGTGAAAAAGACGGCGTACGTGCGGAATTTACCATGCTGTATCCGGCATCCGATTCTGTTCGCCAGGCACTGGCAGAAGACAGCAAGAATCAGCTTGCCGAACTTGGAATTGAAGTGACAACAGAGGGCGTTGACTGGGATACTGCCTACACAAGAGCAGAGTCTGAGCCACTTGTATGGGGATGGGGCGCACATACACCAATGGAGCTGTACAACATCTATCATACAATGAGCGAGACCGGCCTTGCAGAGTACTCTCCATATGCGAACGAAACCGTAGACAAATATATGGATGAAGCTCTGAAATCCAGTGATCTGGAAGCATCGTATGACCTTTGGAAAAAAGCCCAGTGGGACGGAGAGAGCGGAATTACGCAGGAGGGAGATATCCCGTGGATCTGGCTCTGCAATATCGATCATCTGTACTTTGTAAAAGACGGACTCAAAGTAGCTGACCAGAAGATCCATCCACACGGACATGGCTGGTCTATCGTAAATAACGTAGATCAGTGGTCATGGGAGTAACAGATCTTGAATAATTCAAAAGCAAAATTTATCTTAAAAAATTTCATTAAAGTGCTGCTTCTGCTGTTTGCGGTCAGTGTTGCTGCTTTTGCACTTATGACAGCTTCTCCGATCGATCCTCTGAAAGCGAACGTCGGACAGGCTGCGCTTGGAAGCATGAGTCAGGAACAGATCGCAAAACTTGAAGAATACTGGGGCGTGGGACAGCCGCCCCTGCAGCGCTACATTGCATGGTTCAGAGATTTTGTGAGGGGAGATATGGGAATATCTCTCCTTTATCGACAGAAGGTAACGACAGTGATCGCCGTAAAACTTGGAAATTCTCTGTTTCTGATGATCATTGCATGGATTTTGTCAGGACTGATTGGTTTTTTGCTGGGCTCACTTGCAGGGATGAACCGTGGAAAACCGATTGATAAGATCATCAAAGGATACTGTCTGGTGATCTCCAGTACCCCGGCATTCTGGATTGCTATGCTGTTGCTTATCATTTTTGGAGTATGGCTCAAAATACTTCCGATAGGATTAAGTGTACCGATTGGAGTTGAGGCAAGCGGAGTGACTTTTTTTGACCGTGTGCGTCATGCAATCCTTCCGGCGGTGACACTTTCCATCACAGGAATATCCAATATTGCCATGCATACCAGAGAAAAAATGATCGACATCTGTGACAGCGATTACGTGCTTTTTGCAAAAGCAAGAGGAGAGAGTAACTGGAAGATATTCAAAAACCATGGTTTCCGCAATGTCCTTGGCCCGGCAGTGACACTTCAGTTTGCTTCGATCAGCGAGATATTTGGCGGCTCAGTGCTTGTGGAGCAGGTTTTTTCCTATCCGGGACTTGGACAGGCAGCGGTCAGTGCAGGTCTTGGAAGTGATATGCCGCTTCTGATGGCGATCACGATCATAAGTGCACTGTTTGTGTTTGGAGGAAACTTTATAGCCAATATTCTGTACGGAGTCATCGACCCGCGGATCCGAAGAGGGGGTGCGGGAAGATGAAAAACAGATGGAACCGCAGAAAAACTCTGGTACTCTGGCTTGTTATCGCCGTGGTGTTTCTTATAGCAGTCTGTATCAGCGGCCTGTTCTGCGAAGATGCAGCAAGGGCAACAGATTTTTCCAGAAAAAATCTTGCACCCTGTCTGAAATATCCGTTTGGTACAGACTGGCTTGGAAGAGATATGTTTGCACGGACAGTCAGAGGACTTTCTATCAGTATCATCATAGGAGTATGTGCAGCTACGTTCAGCGCGGTCATGGCATTTATTCTTGGAGTTGTATCTGCAACAATGGGAAAAACAGCAGATACCATTGTGACATGGATCATAGACCTGGTCATGGGAATTCCGCATATGCTTCTTCTGATCCTTATCTGCGTTGCATGCGGAAGAGGACTTAAGGGAGTCATTCTTGGAGTTGCACTGACGCACTGGACATCTCTGGCGAGACTGATTAGAGGTGAAGTGCTGCAGCTCAAAGAACAGATTTACATAAAAACAGCCAGAAAACTGGGAAAAAGCAACTTGTATATCGCAATGAAACACATGGTTCCACATCTGCTTCCGCAGTTTATTGTCGGACTTGTCCTTCTTTTTCCGCATGCGATCCTTCATGAATCCAGTATCACTTTTCTTGGGTTCGGGCTGTCAAATGAACAGCCTGCGATCGGAATTATTTTGTCAGAAGCAATGAAATATCTGATCACAGGCAAGTGGTGGCTTGCATTATTTCCGGGAATTATGCTGGTGATCACCGTTGTATGTTTTTATACAACAGGTGAAAATCTCCGCAGGCTGCTGGATCCGGCAAGTGCACACGAATAGGAGAAGAGAATGGAAAGGGAAAAAATTCTGGAAATCAACAACATGAAAATATCTTTTACCAAGTACCAGAAAGGAATACAGCAGACAGAACTGCCTGTGATCAAAGATTTGAGTGTCACGATCCATGCAGGAGAAATGGTGGCAGTAGTCGGTTCTTCCGGTTCGGGCAAAAGTCTGCTGGCACATGGAATCATGGGGATTTTGCCATATAATGCTGAAATGGGTGGAGAAATACGATACTGCGGAGAGCCGCTGACAGAAAAAAACATCCGGAAACTGCGGGGGAAAGAAATCGTTCTGGTCCCGCAGAGTACTTCTTATCTGGATCCATTAATGAAGGTCGGACAGCAGATCTGCAAAGGAAAAAAGAACAAAGAAAAGAAGAAACATCTGGATTCTATTTTTGAACAATATTCTCTGGATAAAAAGGTTCAGGAACAGTATCCGTTTGAACTTTCCGGGGGAATGACCAGGAGAATCATGATCTCTACAGCATTGATCGAGAATCCAAAGCTGGTCATCGCGGATGAACCGACACCCGGGCTGGATCCGAAACTCGCAAAACGTGCAATGGAACATTTTCGCCAGCTTGCGGATATGGGAGCTGCTGTTCTTGTCATTACACATGATCTGGAACTTGCACTGGAAACGGCAGACAGAGTACAGGTATTTTATGCCGGTTATACGATCGAAGATGCGGCAGTGGATGATTTTAATGAGGAAGAAACTCTTAGGCATCCATATACCAGAGCACTCTGGCGTGCGATGCCGAAACACGGTTTTCGATATATTGACGGGGTACAGCCTTATGTAAAAGATAACCTGCAGGGATGCCCGTTTGCACCACGATGCGACAGGAAATCACAGGAATGTCAGGGCGAGATTCCATGGAAAGCTTCCGGCAGTGGATATGTGAGGTGCATATTATGAGACTTGAAGCAAAAAATCTGTCTTTTAGTTATGATGTAAAAGGCAGACAGATACTGAGACAGTTCAGTTTAAGTGCAGACAGCAGTGAACGTGTAGGAATCATAGCTCCCAGTGGTTTTGGCAAAACAACTCTGTGTAAGATCCTGTCCGGATATGAAGCACCGCAAAGTGGCGAAGTGCTTCTTGATGGCAAACCACTCAGCGAATATGGCGCATACTGTCCGGTACAGATGATCTGGCAGCACCCGGAGCAGGCGGTAAATCCAAGACTCCGCATGAAAAATGTAATCGAAGAAGGAGACAGGACAGCACCGGAACTGATCGAAAAGCTGGGAATAGAACCTGACTGGATGAATAGATTTCCGACAGAACTCTCAGGAGGAGAATTACAGCGCTTCTGCATTGCAAGAGCCCTGGGACAGAGAACCCGTTTCCTTCTGGCAGACGAGATCACAACCATGCTGGATCTCATCACCCAGAGCCAGATCTGGCATTTTCTCATCGAAGAAACAGAACGAAGAAATATCGGAATGCTCGTAGTCAGCCACAGCCCGGAACTGATCAAGAAAGTCTGCACAAGAGTAATTGAGTTAGATAAATAGAAGAAACACCAGTTTATAAAGATATAGTATGGAACATCAACACTATGCTTTATAAGCTGGTATTTTTTTTCAATCCAAACATCAAAGAACTTGTAGGTTTCCAGATGACCTGCCTGGAAAAAATGTACGACTACAATCAGACCCGCCCATCCCAGATGGAAAAACGAGCAGAGCTGATCAAAGAAATGTTCGCAGAAGCAGGAGAAGGCTGTTATATCGAGCCGCCGTTTTATGCAAACTGGGGTGGACGGCATGTTCATCTTGGTAATCCCTGCCGTGTCCTTCGAGAACTCAACGACCATGACAGAGAGTATTACTACAGAGATCGTAAGATTGACTGGGATACATTGAAATAAAAAACAAAAACCACAGAATAGCTGTCAAAAACTGTTCTGTGGTTCATTTTTTAATTTTTTATTTCTTTTTACAAAACTGTTCTGCAATCTGTTTGATCAACTTCAATTGCTCGGAGTTCAGATTCTGAAGGATTTTGATTAATTCATTTATTTCTTTCGGGTAACTCATATGCTGGTTAAAAAAATCTCCAGGAGTGATTTTGAGATAATCACAAATATAGAAAAAGACCTGCATAGATGGATAAGCTTTCTGATTTTCAATTCGATTTATGTAACTGGGATTCTGACCAAGATCAAGGCTCATTTCTCTGGCAGAGATTTCTTCATCCGTTCTTAACTGCGCAAGCCGTGTGCTGAAACTTTCCTTCGTATTCATATCACAAATTCTCCTTTTTGTGACATTTTATATCACCAACTTACTTGAAACAGGATATATAAAACCTGAAATATAAAAAGCAAGATATATAATACTTAATTTTGGAAAAATATGGAATAAAACCAGAGACAAAATTATCTTTGGAAGAGAAATATTGGAGATACTGGTAAGATTAAAGAGCGTTTCGTTCTTGCGTAATGCCAGACTTAAATTAAGTGATATATTACACATAATGACTTAATTATAAAAAACTAAAACACTTGAGACTAAGGAACGGTGATGTTTTGTGAGTATGTATCAGAGCGAGCGTGAGGTGGCAGTGAAAAGGCTGCAGAAGGGGATTTTGGAGAAGAAAACAGAACTTGATAAATTATTGTGGGATGCACTTCTGGCAGGTCAGGGGGAGTTTTTTAATACTTCATCGGGGCTTCCGTTTTCTTATGTGGTGAAGAGAAAGCGAAACGGGGAATACAGTGGAGAACTGCTGGTGTCCCGTAAGGAAAGCAGCAAAACTCTGACTCGAAGTTCTGTGCTTCTGGCGTTTCACAAAGTGATCGATGCAACTCAGATTTGTGATATAGATGGAAAAGCAGAGCTGATCCTGCCAGAATATAAAGGACCGAAGGCGATAGGGCAGATTTTTGGTATTTCTTACATATATAGTATTTTCTGGAAGTTCGAGCTGATCAGAGTTCCGGCGAAAGTGCAGGAGAAGCTGATGGACATTAAGTAAATGCCAGCGGGTCTCTTTAGCTTGTCAGACAAACGCCCAGACAATGGCAGCCGATAAAACGTATGCGGCATTGTCTGGGCATTCTAAATGCTTATGTAATTATCTGATAAACAATAACCCTTATTTCAGGATTTCATCCTTCTTCTCAAGCAGTGCTTCACACGCTGCACATGCAGGGCAGTCGCAGTATTTTGCTCCGTTGGATTTGATCTCTTTGGCGTGGATCAGGATGTTTTTTGCACCTTCTTCACCGAAAACTTTGGCACCCATATCGGACTCTGCAAAAGCAATCAGACCGTCGATCGGCATGATGTCTTCTTCAAGTTCTGCTACGAATGTTTTGGCAGCAGCAGCTTCATTTTCGCCGCCGATAGCATCGAGATAATTCTGTGCAGTTTCTTTGACTTCGGCACATGCGGATGGTGCTGCGAGCAGGTCTTCTGTTAATTCACGGATTGTTTTGGACATGATAAAATCTCCCTTCCTATGTTGTATATTGATAACTCTATTATAGCGCGAAATCGACAAAAGGAAAAGCTGAAAAGGTTTAGATAACCTCTTCAGCTCTTTTTAAAGAAAAAAGCAGGCTTCCATAGGAATACTGCTTTACAGATTTAGTATATCAGAGGAAAAGAGAAAATAAATATGAAACGTGCATGTTTGTGTTTATATACAAACCAGAAAGCTGCGGAATGCAAAGTTGTTAATTTTTTCTCTTGACAAAAGCTTTTTTTGGAGATATACTTTGACAATCAAAATATTCTAAAATCAAAACAAATTAGGAATATGAGGAAACAACTATTATGAATAAAGAACAGACCATAACCGGAGTCATCCGGGGAACGGGAGCCTGTGTCCCTGAGAGAGTTCTGGATAACAATGAGATCGCAGGTTTTGTAGATACCAGTGATAAATGGATCCGGGAACGGACTGGTGTGGAGCGACGGCGCATTGTGGAAAAGGAAACGACAGTTTCCATGGCAGCGGAAGCAGGCCGCCAGGCACTTGAGGAAGCCGGAGTTCCACCGGAAGAAGTAGATATGATTCTGGTGGCAACGGGTTCGGCTGACCGGGTTTTTCCATGCACAGCCTGTCAGGTACAGGAAATACTTGGAGCGGTCAGGGCAGTCGGATTTGATCTCAATGCTGCGTGCAGCGGATTCCTTTTTGCTTATAATACTGCCCAGGCTTATATCTCATCCGGAATCTGCCGGACGATCCTGGTCATAGGAAGTGAGAGTCTTTCCAGACTGGTGGACTGGACGGATCGCGGAACCTGCATCCTGTTTGGAGATGGGGCCGGAGCGGTTCTTCTAAAGGCAGCAGAGGGCAAGAGCTACCGACCGGCGGCACACTCCGATGGAAAAGGCGGACCGGCACTTACCGGACCGGGAGCCGCAGGCAGAATTCGAAGTATTGACAGAGACTGCAAAGAAGCAAAAACAGAATACATTACCATGAATGGCAAGGATGTCTTTCAGTTTGCGGTCCGCAATGTTCCGCAGGTGATACAGGAAGTTTTGAAAGAAAATGAACTTTCTATAGAGGACATTGACTGGTTTGTTCTTCACCAGGCGAATGCGAGAATCGTGGATGCAGTTGCGAGGCGGCTTTGCCTGGATATCGGGAAGTTTCCAATGAACCTTCAGGATTATGGAAATACGTCATCCGCGAGCATTCCGATTTTGCTGAATGAACTGAATCGGAAGGGCGTCTTGAAAAAAGGACAGAAAATCATTCTGGCAGGATTCGGCGCAGGACTTTCATGGGGAGCTAGCGTATTAGAATGGGAAATTGATAGCCGCACAAAGTGGTAAAGCAGTTTACAGATAATCTGAATTTATAAATATAAAAAATGAATTGAAAAAAGGAGAAAACAAAAATGTTAGAAAAAATCATCGAACTTACAGCAGACACTTTAGGAGCAAACGCAGCAGAGATCACTGCAGAGACATCCTTCATGGATGATCTTCATGCAGATTCCCTTGATCTTTTTGAGCTGGCAATGGCACTTGAGGAAGAATTTTCTGTAGAGATTCCAAGTGAAGATCTTGAAAAGATCACAACCGTAGCAGACGCAATGAACTACCTGACAGAGCATCAGGCATAAGAGTCACAGGACAAGAGGATTTTATTATGAAAACAGAGATCACAGAATTATTAGGAATTGAATATCCGGTGATCCAGGGTGGCATGGCATGGGTTGCGGAATGTCATCTGGCAGCAGCTGTATCCAATGCAGGCGGTCTTGGACTGATTGCAGCAGGCGGTGCGCCGGCAGAATGGGTCAGAGAGCAGATCCGTGAGACAAAGAAACTGACAGACAAACCGTTTGGTGTCAATATCATGCTGATGAATCCGGAATCAGAAAAAGTTGCTAAGGTTATCGTGGAGGAAGGCGTCAAAGTCGTTACCACAGGAGCCGGAAGCCCTGAGAAATACATGGCAGACTGGAAAGCAGCCGGAGTCAAAGTTATCCCGGTCGTTGCATCCGTAGCACTTGCAAAACGTATGGAACGCTGCGGTGCAGATGCGGTCGTTGCCGAAGGCTGTGAGGCAGGCGGCCATATCGGAGAGCTTACCACAATGGTACTGGTTCCGCAGGTCGTTGACGCAGTGAAGATTCCGGTGATCGCAGCAGGCGGTATCGCAGATGGCAGAGGAATGGCAGCAGCATTCATGCTTGGCGCAAAAGGAATCCAGATGGGAACCGTTTTTGCAGCATCCAAAGAATCTGTGATCCATGAAAATTATAAAAACAGCATCATCAAAGCAAAAGACATCGACAGTCGTGTAACAGGAAGAAGCACCGGACATCCGATCCGTGTTCTCCGTAACGACATGGTCCGCAGATATCTGGAACTGGAAAAAGCAGGCGCACCGTTTGAGGAACTGGAACAGCTTACTCTGGGAAGCCTCAGAAAAGCCGTTCAGGAAGGTGATGCAAAGAACGGAAGCCTGATGGCAGGTCAGATTGCAGGCATGATCAAAGAGGAACGTTCCTGTGAAGACATCATCAAAACAACTGTTGTCGATGCAGGCAAGCTGATGAACGGGGTAAATGCAGATGAGTAAGATCGCTTTTATTTATCCGGGACAGGGCGCACAGGCAGTTGGAATGGGAAAGGATTTTTATGAAAAAAGTCCTCTGTCCAAAGCCGTTTTTGATCAGGCATCTGAAGCGGTAGATCTTGACCTTAAGAAACTTTGTTTCGAAGAAAATGATCTTTTGGACAAAACAGAATATACACAGGTAGCGATGGTAACAGCCTGTCTTGCAATGACGAGAGCTGTCGAAGCAATGGGACTTCATGCGGATATGACAGCGGGCTTAAGCCTTGGTGAATACTGTGCGATCGCAGTGGCAGGCGGAATGTGCGACATGGATGCAGTACGCACTGTTCGCTCCAGAGGGATTTTTATGGAACATGCAGCACCGGAAGGAACCGGGGCAATGTCCGCAGTACTCGGACTTGATGCAACAGTCATTGAGGATGTCTTAAATGGCAGAGAGGGCGTTTCCATTGCAAACTACAACTGCCCGGGACAGATTGTCATTACCGGTGAAGCGAAAGCAGTTGCCGAGGCGGGAACAGCTCTCAAAGAGGCAGGTGCAAGAAGGGTACTTCCGCTTAAAGTAAGTGGACCTTTCCATTCACCGATGATGAGACCGGCAGGAGAAGAACTGGCGAAGGTTTTTGCCGGAGTCAGTATGAATCCCCTGAAAGTTCCGTATGTGGCGAACATCAACGCAGAGGTAATTACAGACTGCGGAAAGATCGAAGAACTTCTGGTAGCGCAGGTCAGCGGATCTGTCCGCTGGCAGCAGAGTGTGGAGACCATGATCCGCGAAGGCGTGGATACCTTCGTAGAGATCGGACCGGGCAAAACACTGACAGGATTCCTTCGAAAGATCGATAAAAATGTAAAATCCTATCACATTGGAAGCTGGGAAGAAGCTGTTTCGGTGTGTGAGGAACTTAAATAAGGAGAAAATAAGTGGCAGAGCAGAATAAAAAGAAAGTTGCTGTTGTAACAGGTGCTTCCAGAGGAATCGGAAGAGCCATTGCCCTGGAACTTGCGTCGAGAGGTGCAACAGTTGTGATCAATTATAACGGTTCTCTGGAACGTGCAGAAGAAGTGCAGAAAGAAATTGAGGAAAAAGGCGGCGAAGCAGAGATCAGACAGTGGAATGTCGCTGATCATAAAGCCTGCGAAAGTGCTGTAAAAGATATCGTAAAGACACATGGAAGTATTGATATCCTGGTGAACAATGCAGGAATCACAAAGGATGGCCTTCTGATGGGAATGTCAGAAGCAGATTTTGACAGTGTGATCGATGTCAACCTCAAGGGAACTTTTAATATGATGCGTTTTGTTTCCAGACAGATGCTCCGCCAGCGCAGCGGACGTATCATCAGCATGGCATCTGTAGTTGGAATTGCCGGAAATGCAGGACAGGCAAACTACGCGGCATCCAAGGCAGGGATCATCGGCATGACAAAGAGTGCGGCGAGAGAACTTGCATCCCGTGGAATTACTGTAAATGCAGTGGCACCGGGATTTATTGAGACAGAAATGACAGCAGTATTATCCGAAGAAGTAAAAAAAGCATCTGCCGCACAGATTCCGCTCGGACATTTTGGCAAGCCGGAGGATATCGCAAAAACAGTCGCTTTTCTGGCATCTGACGATGCTGCATACATCACAGGACAGGTAATTCAGGTCGATGGAGGAATGGTCATATGAGTAAGAGAAGAGTCGTTGTCACCGGACTTGGTGCAGTTACCCCTATTGGAAATAATGTAAAGGATTTCTGGGCAGGGATCCGCGAGGGAAAAGTCGGCATCGGATCGATCACGAAGTTTGATACCACCGATTACAAAGTAAAGATTGCCGCAGAGGTGAAGGATTTTAACGCAAAAGACCATGTGGATCCGAGATCTGCGAGACGTATGGATCCGTTCTGCCAGTATGCAGTGACGGCAGCAAAAGAAGCCCTGGAAGATTCCGGGATCGATATGGAAAAAGAAGATTCTTTCCGCGCAGGCGTGATCGTTGGCTCCGGTATCGGAAGTCTTCCGCAGGTAGAGAATAACTATGAAAAAATCCTCACCAAAGGACCTGGAAAAGTAAATCCTCTGATGGTACCGATGATGATCTCCAACATGGCAGCAGGAAATATCTCCATTCAGTTCGGACTCCGCGGCAAATGTACAGATGTTGTGACAGCCTGTGCTTCCGGAACTCATAGCATTGGTGATGCATTCCGCGCGATCCAGTACGGGGATGCCGAGATCATGCTGGCAGGTGGAACGGAAAGCTGTATCTGCCCGACAGGTGTTGCAGGTTTTACTGCCCTTACTGCCCTTACCAAAACAGAAGATGCCGCAAGAGCATCTATCCCGTTTGACAAAGACAGAAGTGGTTTTGTGCTTGGCGAAGGTGCCGGCATCGTGGTCCTTGAGGAACTGGAGCATGCGAAGGCAAGAGGCGCAAGGATCTACGCCGAGCTTGTCGGTTACGGTGCAACAGCTGATGCTTTCCATATCACTTCTCCGGCAGAGGACGGAGCAGGCGCAGCAAGAGCAATGGAACTGGCAATGGAAGAAGCCGGCGTACAGCCATCTGAGGTGGAATACATCAACGCACATGGAACAAGCACGCACCACAACGACCTGTTTGAGACAAGAGCGATCCACAAGGCATTTGGAGATGCGGCAAAAAATCTGGTTGTAAATTCAACCAAATCCATGATCGGACATCTGCTCGGTGCAGCTGGCGGTGTGGAATTTGTAACATGTGTAAAATCTCTGGAAGAGGGATTTATCCATCAGACCGTTGGAACCACAGAGCCGGATGAAGAGTGTGACCTGAATTATGCGATCGGTGCTCCGGTGGAAAAAGAGATCCGCTATGCAATGAGCAATTCTCTTGGTTTCGGCGGACACAATGCGACACTTCTTGTGAAGAAATACGAGGGTTGATAGATTATGGAGTTTGAAAATCTTCTTACATTAATAAAAACAGTATCAGATTCTGAACTGACAGATTTTGCTTACGAAGAAAACGGAACCAGCATTCATCTGAAGAAGAAAAAAGAAATGGTAGTGGTTGCAGGAAATCAGCCGGATGTGCCGATCGCGGGTCTTGCAGCAGCACAGGCAGCAGCCAGTCCGGCGACTGTAAATGCTGAAACTGTACAGGCAGCGTCCAGCGAGCCGGAGGGCATGATCGTAAAATCTCCTCTGGTGGGAACTTTTTATGCAGCACCGTCTGAGGATGCAGATCCGTTTGTTTCTGTTGGTGATCAGGTGAAAAAAGGCCAGACACTTGCCATCGTGGAAGCGATGAAACTGATGAACGAGATCGAAAGCGATTTCGACGGAAAAGTTGCAGAGATTTATGTGCAGAACGGACAGGCAGTGGAGTATGGACAGCCGTTGTTCCGGATTGTGTGAAGTAACTGGGGAGTATAGATCATGAATAAATTAGGTGTAAAAGAAATTGAACAGATTCTTCCTCACAGACATCCATTTCTTCTGGTGGATTATATCGAGGATTATGAACCGGGCAAATATGCCGTCGGTTATAAATGTGTGACATTCCGTGAGGACTTTTTCAGGGGACATTTCCCGCAGGAACCGGTCATGCCGGGTGTCCTGATGGTGGAAGCTCTTGCGCAGACAGGAGCTGTAGCAATCCTGAGCCTTGAAGAAAACAAAGGCAAGATCGCATATTTTGGCGGGATCAAAAACTGCAGATTCCGTGGAAAAGTTGTCCCGGGAGACAAGCTTCGACTGGAAACGACAATTATCAAATGCAAAGGACCGGTAGGTGTCGGTCATGCAGTTGCAAGTGTCGACGGCAAAGTGGTAGTTGATGCAGAACTGACTTTTATGATTGGATAGGTGACACACTATGATTAAAAAAGTGCTGATCGCGAATCGAGGGGAGATCGCGGTGCGGATCATCCGCGCATGCAGAGAAATGGGAATAGAGACAGTGGCTGTTTATTCAGAAGCGGACAGAGATGCGCTTCATACACAGCTTGCGGATGAGGCAGTCTGTATCGGACCGGCACCGTCATCCCAGAGCTACCTCAGCATGGAAAATATCATCAGTGCGACGATCGTTACAGGAGCCGATGCAATCCATCCGGGATTTGGTTTCCTTTCCGAAAACAGTCGTTTTGCAGAGCTTTGTGAGCAGTGTAATATTACTTTTATCGGACCGCCATCCAGTGTGATCGCAAGTCTTGGAAATAAACAGGCGGCAAAAAACACGATGGCAAATGCAGGTGTTCCGATCATTCCCGGCGGTAAAAATCCAATCTACACAGTAGAAGAGGGAATGAAAGAAGCAGAAACGGTCGGGTATCCGGTCATCATCAAGGCTGCTCTCGGAGGCGGCGGCAAAGGAATGCGAGTTGCTGACACTCTGGCAGATTTTGAAGAAAGTTTCCGTACTGCACAGAAAGAAACGCAGATGGCTTTTGGCGATTCCACGATGTATGTGGAACATTTTGTGCGTCATCCAAGACATATCGAGTTTCAGATCATGGCAGATAAGTTTGGAAATGTGATCCATCTGGGAGAGCGTGACTGCTCCATCCAGCGAAATCATCAGAAGATGATCGAGGAGTCTCCGTGCGAGGTGATTTCCGATGATCTTCGTGCCAGAATGGGTGAGGCAGCAGTAAAAGCGGCAAAAGCAGCCGGGTATGAAAATGCCGGAACGATTGAATTCCTTCTTGATAAAGATGGCAGATTTTATTTCATGGAAATGAATACCCGAATCCAGGTGGAACATCCGGTCACAGAGTGGGTGACTGGCGTGGATCTTGTCAAAGAGCAGATCCGTATCGCTTCCGGACTTCCGCTTTCCTGCAAGCAGGAAGATATTCATCTTACCGGTCATGCGATCGAATGCAGGATCAATGCCGAAAACCCGTCCAAAGGTTTTCGACCGTCACCGGGAACGATCACAGACATGTATTTTCCGGGTGGAAAAGGAATCCGTATTGACTCTGCAGTGTACAGTGGATATACGATCCCGCCGTACTATGATTCCATGATCGCGAAGGTGATCGTGTGGGCAAAGAACCGTACCGAAGCGATCCGTAAGATGCAGAGTGCACTTGGTGAAGTGATCATTGAGGGGATCGACACCAACGTGGACTACCAGTATGAAATCCTGGATCACCCGGATTTTCAGTCCGGGAATACGGATGTAGAGTTTATCGAACGGATGGAAAGCAAAGCGAAGAAACTGGATGCGGAGAAGAGAGTGGGTTAAGATAACAGACAGGTGTCCGAAAATTCGGATTAACAGATATAACAGGAGTGAATGACCATGAAGTTGGACAACATGTTCAAAAAGACAAGAATTGTTTCCAGAATACAGAGCCATAATGCAGCCCGTGCTTCCAGACCAGAAGTGCCGGAAGGACTTCTTCGCAAATGCAACAAGTGCGGAGCGGCGATCATTGCAGAAGATGTAAAACAGGGAAATTATATCTGTCCGAAGTGTGGAGGATATTTTCGTATCCATGCATACCGAAGGATTCAGATGGTCATTGATGAGGGAACTTTTGAAGAGTGGGATCATGATCTGGCTGGTGGAAATCCTGTAAACTACAAAGGTTATCCGGAAAAAGTGCAGGCACTTCAAGAGAAAACAGGACTTAAGGAAGCGGTTGTCACAGGCAGGGGCAAAATAAACGGCAGAGAGGCCGTGATCGCAGTCTGCGACGGAAGATTTCTGATGGCGAGCATGGGCTGGGCTGTCGGTGAAAAAATCACCAGAGCAGTAGAGCGTGCAACGGAAGAAAAACTTCCGGTCATCATTTTTGCCTGTTCCGGCGGAGCCAGAATGCAGGAAGGCATTACATCTCTGATGCAGATGGCAAAGACATCGGCGGCACTGGAACGCCACAGTAAAGCAGGATTACTTTATGTGAGTGTTTTGACGGAACCTACGACTGGAGGTGTGACGGCAAGTTTTGCAATGCTGGGAGATATCATTCTGGCAGAACCGGGAGCACTGATCGGATTCGCAGGACCGCGTGTCATTGAGCAGACGATCCGCCAGAAACTGCCGAAGGGATTTCAGAGAGCAGAATTTCTTGTAGAGCACGGTTTTGTGGATGACATTGTAAGACGTGAGGATCTGAAAGAAACACTTGGAAAGATCCTGGAGATGCATGAGGGGCAGAGCGCAGACAGTACTTCGGAAAATGAAAAAGCTTCTTATATAAATAAGGATGAATTTTCACCGAAATCCGATGTTGCCCACGCAGGCATCAACCCGTACCTCACAGCCTGGGAACGTGTCCAGCTTTCACGAAAGACAGACCGTCCGTCCGGCAGTGATTATATAGAAGCACTTTTTACTGATTTCATGGAATTCCACGGAGACCGAAACTACGGAGATGACAGGGCAGTTATCGGCGGGATCGCAAAATTCCATGGAAGACCAGTCACTGTCATCGTGCAGGAAAAAGGAACCAACACAAAAGAAAATATCGCGCACAACTTTGGCATGCCGATGCCGGAAGGATACCGCAAAGCTCTTCGTCTGATGAAACAGGCAGAGAAATTTCACCGACCGGTCATCTGTTTCGTGGATACCCCGGGAGCATTTTGCGGGATCGAGGCAGAAGAACGGGGACAGGGCGAGGCAATTGCCCGTAATCTCCGGGAACTTGCCGGACTGAAGACGCCGGTTCTGTCTATCGTGACAGGCGAAGGCGGAAGCGGCGGTGCCCTTGCACTTGCGGCCGGAGATCAGGTATGGATGCTGGAAAACTCCGTGTATTCCATCCTTTCACCGGAAGGTTTTGCAAGCATCCTCTGGAAAGACAGCACCAAAGCCAAAGAAGCAGCAGCAGTTATGAAACTGACAGCATCTGACCTTTATCAGAAAGGCATCATCGAGCAGGTGATCCCGGAACCGGAGAATTTGACTCCTGAAAGTCTGTGGCAGGTGACAGAGCGTTTGGATGACAGAATCCGTGCTTTTCTTAAGCAGTATACAGTTCTGTCAGAAGAAGAACTCCTTGAAATGAGATATGCGCGTTTTCGCAAATTCTGATAAATTTCATAAAAAAAGAAACGTAGGACAGAATCCGCAATGTGTGACAAAATCGAACATATTGCGGATTTTGTCTATATAAAAAAAGACCGGATCTGGGATATAATGGATAATGAATTAAAAGATAACCAGGGTAAGGAGGAACTGTTTCATGAAAGAAGTGAAATCACCAAAGAAGCCATTGCTTTATTATTACGGAATCGTGCTTCTGGTCCTTGTCATTTTTAACGTGATCGTGACACCGATGATCACGAAGAGCATGGTCAGGGAAGTAGATTATGGAACTTTTATGTCAAAGATTGAAGACAAAAAGATTGAGGATGTCCAGATTGAGGACAATCAGATCCTTTTTACAGACAAGGATGACTCGAATATCGTTTACAAAACAGGTGTGATGGACGACCCGACTCTGACAGAGCGTCTTTACGATGCCGGAGCGAAGTTTTCCAAGGAGATCGATCAGCAGATATCACCGCTGGCAAGTTTTCTGCTCACAGGTATTCTTCCGCTGGTGATCTTTATCGCACTTGGCCAGTATATGGGCCGCAAAATGATGAACCAGGCGGGCGGCAAGAATTCTATGGCATTTGGAATGGGAAAAAGCAACGCCAAGGTTTATGTACCATCAACCGAAGGAATTCATTTCAGCGATGTTGCAGGTGAGGAAGAAGCAAAAGAAAATCTTCAGGAAATCGTTGATTATCTTCACAATCCGGAAAAATACACCAAAGTCGGTGCTTCCATGCCGAAAGGAGTCCTGCTCGTAGGCCCTCCAGGTACTGGTAAGACTATGCTGGCAAAAGCGGTAGCCGGAGAGGCTGATGTACCGTTCTTCTCCATGTCCGGTTCTGAATTTGTCGAGATGTTCGTCGGAATGGGCGCATCCAAAGTCCGTGATCTTTTCAGCCAGGCAAAAGAAAAGGCTCCTTGTATCGTATTTATCGACGAGATCGATGCCATCGGCAAGAAACGTGACGGTCAGATGGCAGGCGGCAATGATGAACGTGAGCAGACTCTGAACCAGCTTCTTACAGAGATGGATGGTTTTGGAGGAAACAATGGTGTTATCATTCTGGCAGCGACCAACCGTCCGGAATCTCTTGACCCGGCATTGACCCGTCCGGGACGTTTTGACCGCCGTGTACCTGTGGAACTTCCGGATCTTGAAGGCCGTGAAGCAATCCTTAAAGTACATGCAAAGAAAGTTCAGCTTTCTGATGATGTAGATTTCCATACGATCGCAAGAATGGCATCCGGAGCTTCCGGTGCGGAACTTGCCAATATTGTCAATGAAGCAGCTCTTCGTGCAGTCCGCGACAACCGCGAAGTTGTGACAGAAGCAGACCTTGAAGAGAGCATCGAAGTCGTTATCGCAGGATACCAGAAGAAAAATGCCGTACTTTCCGATCAGGAGAAGAGAGTTGTCGCATATCACGAGATCGGACATGCTCTTGTCGCAGCAATGCAGACACATTCCGCACCTGTCCAGAAGATCACGATCATTCCGAGAACTTCCGGTGCACTTGGTTATACCATGCAGGTAGAACAGGGGGATAAATACCTTCTGACAAAGAAAGAACTGGAAAACAAGATCGCGACTTTTACCGGTGGACGTGCCGCAGAGGAAGTTGTATTCGGCGAAGTGACCACAGGTGCTTCTAATGATATCGAGCAGGCGACCAAGATCGCACGTTCTATGATCACCCGTTATGGTATGAGCGATGATTTTGACATGGTGGCAATGGAAACGGTGACAAATCAGTACCTTGGTGGTGATGCATCTCTGGCATGCTCCGCAGATACGCAGAAAGAGATCGACCGTCAGGTAGTTGAACTCGTCAAGAGAGAACATGAAAAAGCGAAAAAGATCCTTCTGGACAACCGCCAGAAACTTGATGAACTTTCTAATTATCTCTATGAAAAAGAGACGATCACGGGAGATGAGTTTATGGCGATCCTGAACGGAAGTGAAACAAAGGAGGCGAACGATCATGAGAAGACAGTCTGACATTGGATGGACAGAGCTGATCTTGGGAATCGTTCTGATCATTCTTGGGATTTTTATCATTAAACAGCCGGTAGGCATTATTACCTGGATCGTAGTACTGTGTGGACTGATCGCAGTTTTCAGTGGAATCGCTGATATTGTTCTGTATGTTAAAATGGAACGTTTCACCGGTTTCGGACCGATCATTTCCCTTGTGACTGGAATTCTGGGTGTCATGGCAGGTTTTATGCTGATGGTACATCCGAGTGCAGGAACCTGGGCGATCGCAATGATCCTTCCGATCTGGATCATTGCACACTGTATTTCCAGACTTTCGCATCTGCAGTATATGAAGATGCATTTTGGAAGTACTTACTACACACTTTCCCTGATCCTGAATATTCTTGGGCTGATCGTCGGGATTATGCTGGTGTTCCGGCCGATGGTCACGATTCTTTCCATGGGAGTGCTGGTTGGCTCTTATCTGATCCTTGAGGGGATTGAGTGCGTAGTGACAGCATTCAGTGGAAAAAGATATTATCGTTGATCACAAAATCTTTACAACTACTTTAAAGTAAAATTAAAGTTCCACCTGTATAGTGTACTTATCGAAACGAACACAGAAAGGTGGAACTTTTTTATGAAGAAAAAATATGTAGCAGTAATGTTAGGATTAGTATTAAGTATGTCAACAGCAAGCGTTTACGCAGCAGGAAACTCCGCGGCGACAGCGGCAGAATCTACCGATAGTTCCTCGGACAGCAGCCGTCAGCTCAACATTAAAAGTCGGAAATCTTTCCCTTGACTGCACCACCTTTGAACTAAAATCCCCCACAGATGCGTGCAGACTGCCAAACAAGGAGTTTCAGGTCATGGAACTCCTTGCGGCAAACCCGAGTCAGGTGATCTCAACAGACCGTAACGTGAAGATCAAAGCAGCACGAGGACAGGGCTATTATCTGGAGATACAGTCATGATACGGGATTTAAGAAAAAAATTTATTCTAGTGGCAATGCTTTCGACCATGCTGGTGCTCACCGCCATCATGGGCGTTGTCAATTTCAGCAATTACAGAGAAATGCTGGACCGTGCAGATGAAATGACAGCACTTCTCGAACAGAACGACGGGAAATTCCCGGAGGAGCCGTCATGGCATGAGCAGGACGACACAGAAACTCCACCGGCGAAACCAGAGAATAATAAAAAAGACAAGAGTCGTTTTTCTGTGGAGACACCATTTGAGACGCGCTATTTTACTGTGACTGTGGATGAGAACGGAGAAGTCACAGACTGTGATCTGGACAGGATCGCAGCGGTTGATGAGGAGACTGCCGAGGAATACACACAGACAGCTCAGCAAAAAAACAAAACCACAGGATTCCAGGGAATCTACCGCTACAGAGTGACGGAGACAGAAGACGGAGCAAAATACGTCTTTCTGCTGGTAGTGATCTTTTCCAGGATGGTATTCCGACCGGTAGAAGAGAGTATCCAGAAACAGAAACGCTTTATCACAGACGCGAGCCACGAGCTCAAGACACCACTGACGATCATTGATGCAAACACAGAGGTCATGGAAATGGAAAGCGGAGAATCCCAGTATCACGGCAGAGAACAAAAATGGCAGAGGATTAACGATTACCGTTATCTTATAAAAAAGGATCAGAGACGAAAAAATACCCGATGGACAAACTGCCCGCCGGGTATTTTTTCATTTTATTAAAAGAAAGTTTGGATTACAGTATATCATCTCTGCGGATATATCCAGGATGTCCCTCCTCAGCAATGATCTCATTGCCATGGATAACCCTGGCCCATTTATCCATAACCTGATTCTCAATGTGTGCATTCTCACCAACTACAGTATGAGCAAGTACAACACTGTTCTTAACGACAGCACCAGGTTTGATCTGGCAGCCACGTCCGATTACGGAGTTCTCTACGGTTCCTTCGATGATGCAGCCGTTGGAGATAACGGAATTCTTAACATCTGCTCCCTCAAGATACTGAGTCGGGCAGGAATCGTTGGTTCTGGTGTAGATTGGCCATTCCGGATTGAACAGTCCCTCAGCAGTCTTGATATCGATCAAAGAGAGGTTTGCATTGTAATAACTGTTAAAGTCAGTGATAGATGCAAAGTATCCTCTGTGTGCAATACCACGGATATCCAGATCTCCAAGAGAAGCTGCTACGATCTGCGGCAGAGTGTACATGGAAGAGATCTTTTTGGCTTTTTTGATGAGGTCAATGAAAAGCTCTTTGTTCATGATATAGGTATCCATGAAGATATTGCGTTTCTGAGCACTTCCGCGGTTCTTTTCGATGGATTCGACACCTTTCTGCTTGTTCAGGTTCAGGATATCGCAGTTCAGAAAAGATTCTCTTGCGTTATCAACGGAATGATACAGAAGAGAAATGTCCGCACCGGAATCAATATGTGCCTGAAGAAGTTCACTGTAGTTTGCAGCGTATACCATGTAAGCAGGAGCGATGATCACATAGGGTTCATGCATACGCTCGATGAATTCAAGGTTTTCAGCGAAAGCTGCGATATCTGTATTGTATACATCGTTCTCTGAGCTGTTCTGGGAGAACATAAGCTGGAGTTTACCACGCTTGGAGTTGATGTTGTAATGACGGCCGGTTCCGAGGTGCTCTACCAGAGAACGCGGTTTGTTCTTTACATATACCTGAATGCGGTCGATGCCGCTGTTGCTCATATTTGAAATAGGAAAGTCGATGACACGATATCTTCCAAGGAAGGAGAAAGCACCGATCGGACGATACTGCTGAAGTCCTCCTACATTAACATGGGATCCGGAAGATGTGACAATTCCAAATGCTCTTGCCATATTATTCTACCCCCTTTACACGTTTGGACACGAGTTCGATATTTTCACTGTCTGCGCTGCCGACAACAGCATCCTGACCGATCTTGACATTATCGGCAACAAGAGCACGCCGTACAACTGCGCCTGCAGCTACTTCTACGCCTGGCATCAGTACACTGTCGATGATCTTGGCACCTTCGCCGACCTTACATCCGGTGAACAGTACAGAATGATTTACTTCACCCTCTACAACACAGCCCTGGGTAATGAAGGCCTTATTTACTTTGGCGTTTGGTCCTATGTACTGAGGAAGAGCGGATGTGTCTTCTGTGTAGATCTTCCATGCCGGATCGTTCAGATTCAGTTCGTTGCGGGAATCGATAAGATCCATGTTTGCTTCCCAGAGAGAATCGATGGTTCCTACGTCCTTCCAGTAGCCTTTGAATTTGTAAGCTGCAAGTGTCTTCTTATCATTCAGGAGACATGGAATAACGTCCTTACCAAAGTCATGGTGAGAATCAGGATTCTTCATATCTGCAAGAAGGATCTTGCGAAGCAGTTTCCAGTTAAAGATATAGATACCCATAGATGCAAGATTGCTCTTCGGGTGTTCAGGTTTTTCTTCGAATTCAACGATACGTCCGTCACCGTCTGTGTTCATGATACCGAAACGGCTTGCTTCCTTCATCGGTACTTCGATAACAGCGATGGTAGCGTCTGCATTCATTTCCTTGTGGTAATCCAGCATCTTGTCATAATCCATCTTGTAGATATGGTCGCCGGAGAGAACCAGAAGATATTCTGGTGAGTATTTGTCAATAAAGTCGATATTCTGAGAAATAGCGTCAGCAGTACCTCTGTATACGTCCAGATCAGCATCGGCTTTTTCACGAGGCGGGAGAACGAAAACTCCGCTTTCTCTTGCATCAAGACCCCAACGACCGCCTGCTGCTACATAACTGTTCAGAAGGACAGATTCATACTGGGTAAGAACACCCACGATGTCGACACCGCTGTTAGCGCAGTTGCTTAACGGGAAATCAACGATGCGGTATTTACCGCCATATGAAACTGCCGGTTTGGCAACTTTGTTGGTAAGTTCATGGAGACGACTGCCACGGCCGCCAGCCAGGATCATCGCTAACATGTTGTTTTGTTTCATAGTGAACCCTCACTTTCCTTTAATAATGCTTGTATATCTCCTATTATACAATTTTTACAAAAACATTTCTACATTTTTGAGCAAAAAAGTCTATTTTATTGAAGAAAAAAATTGCGTGTTGTAAAAAATGCATTAAAAAAATGAAAAAAAAGGAAAAATAAGTAAAAAACAAACAAAAATCATGTAAAATGCACTAAAATACTACAAAATACTACAAAATACGAATAAAAATTGTCGGAAACATCCATAAAACCACACCCGAAAGAGCGGAAAAACGGCAAACATTTTGCAATGACTGGACGGAAAAGAAGATATACGTTATAATAGCAACGTCAGGAAAAAGAAATAATATATGATTAGAATAAGAGGTATTCTGGTGAAAAGACGAGAAGATTTTAAACGCTTTGTTGTTTTCTGTCTGGCAAGCCTTGTGGTGATCGCCCAGACAGCTGTTTTTGCGTATATCTGGTACGATTTTTACCGTGGTCTGATCTTTGAACCTTTCTGGAGAAAAGGTAACTGGGTGCTGATCGCGATCTATGCCCTGATCAATGTCCTGTTTTCCAGATTATATGGAGGACTCAAGGTCGGTTACCTGAAGCGTATCGATGTATTTTATTCGATGACGATCGCGACGATCTGTACGAATGTTATCACATATTTCCAGATAACCCTGATCAACCGCTGGTTCCTTGATCCGTGGCCGATGGTGGAGATGACGCTGGTACAGTTTGTGATCATTCTGATCTGGATCTGGCTGTCAAGATATATTTATTCCAGACTTTACCGTGCGCGTAAACTGCTGGTGATCTACGGGGACAGAGATCCGGGGGACCTGATTCACAAGATGAATTCCCGTAAGGATAAATATGACATCAGCGGCAAGGTTCACATTGATGCAGGAGAGAAAGAAATTTATCGATTGATGAAGGAATATGACGGAGTTATCATCTGGGATCTTCCTTCACAGATCAGGAACCGTTATCTGAAACACTGTTTTGCACATTCTATCCGTTGTTATCTGAGTCCGAAGATCTCGGATGTCATTCTGATGGGAAGTGAACGTATCCATCTTTTTGACACACCACTTCTGGTTGCTAAGAACATGGGACTTTCTGTGGAACAGCGTGCAGCCAAGAGACTTCTGGATATCGTAGTATCTGCGATTGGAATTGTTGTGGCATCTCCGATCATGCTGATCGCGGCATTGTGTGTCAAATTATACGACGGTGGTCCTGTATTTTATTTCCAGGAGAGACTTACTATTGGTGGCAAGCCGTTCAAGATCTGCAAATTCCGCAGTATGTGTGTGGATTCTGAGAAACATGGTGCGCGACTTGCATCCAAACATGATTCCAGGATCACACCGGTCGGTAAGGTTCTTCGTAATCTTCATCTGGACGAGCTTCCGCAGTTATTCAACGTCTTTAAGGGAGACATGTCCCTGGTAGGTCCGAGACCGGAACGTAAGACAATTATGCGTGAATATCGTAAGGAACTTCCGGAATTTTATTATCGTCTGAAAGTTAAAGCAGGACTTACCGGCTATGCACAGGTTTATGGCAAATATAATACGACACCATATGATAAACTCAAACTTGATCTCTTCTATATTGAGAACTATTCGTTTTTCCTCGATCTGAAACTTCTGTTGATGACAGTTAAGATCTTTTTCCAGAAGGAAGTTTCTGAGGGTGTAGATGATAATCAGGTAAATGCACTGAAAGATTCCGTAGAGGAAATTACAGGGGAGGATCTTCACCATGGCAGAACAGAAAACAGAGAATCAAAATGATCTCAGGAAACTTCAGCTTGTAGAGCTGGACATTCTGAAAGAATTCCTGAGAATATGCAAGAAACATCATCTGCGCTATTATGCACTCGGAGGAACACTGCTGGGTGCGGTCAGACATGAAGGCTTTATCCCGTGGGATGATGATATTGATGTGGGAATGCCGAGACCGGATTTCAGACGCTTCGAGAAGATCGCAGAGAAAGAACTTCCGGAATACCTTCATTACTGCAGCTTTAAGAAAACAGAAGGTTATCATCATTATGTACCGAGAATCACAGACAGCCGTGTCAAGGTGATCGATGAATCCGCAGCTGTTGATGCGGAAAAAGAAGCATGGATCGATATTTTTCCTCTGGATGGAATGCCGGGCAACAAATATCTTCGTAAATTTCATTGCTTCCGGCTTCTGATCGCAAGAGCGAGGGTAAATTATTCCCTGTTTTCGACAAACGTCGATCTCAAGCGGAAGAGACCGCTGCATGAACAGATCCTGATCAATGCAGGCAAGATCTTTCCGGTAGAGAAGATTTTCCGTACAGACAGAGAACTGAAGCGTCTGGATCGTATGATGCAGAAATATTCCTATGACAGTTCACCATATCTGGTAAATTTTATGGGGATCCACAAGCTCAAGGAAATGTTCCACAGGAAGCACTACGGTAAAGGTGCAGATTATCCGTTTGAGGATATTTCGCTGAGAGGACCGAAGGATTATGATTTTGTTCTCCGCCAGATGTACGGAGAGTACTGGAATCCGCCGTCCGCTCAGGAGATGAACCATCATAATACCAGAATTAAGGAGTGATCGTATGGGAACAGATTCAGAGATGACATATTCTGTTCTGATGGCGGTATATGGAAAAGAAAATCCGGAGTTTTTGCGGCAGAGCATTGAGAGCATGCTGAATCAGACTTTGCCTTTTTCAGATTTTGTACTTGTCTGTGACGGACCTTTGTCCCATGAACTGAATGAGGTAATCACATGGGCGCAGAAACAGATGGGAGAAAAGCTTCAGCTTATTCGCCTCAAGGAGAATAAAGGGCTGGGGAATGCCTTACATGTAGGCGTTCCAAGATGCCGCTGTTCTGTGATCGCCAGAATGGACAGTGACGACATCAGCAGACCAGATCGATGCGAGAGACAGTTCCGCATCATAGAACGTGATGGATATGATCTGGTGAGTGGTACTTTGCAGGAATTTTCCCGGAAACCGGGCGATATGGATCGCCTGAGAGTGCTGCCGAGGACTTCAGAGGAAATCCTGCAGTATGCCAAGAAGAGAAATCCTTTTAATCATCCATGTATGATGTTCCGCAGGGAGGCTGTTCTTCATGCGGGAAATTATCAGGACTTCCCGGGATTTGAGGATTATTATCTGTGGGTGCGTATGTTGCGTAAAGGGTGCAAGGGATATAATGTTCAGGAAGTGATTCTTGATATGCGTACCGGAAATGGAATGTATGACCGCAGAGGCGGCAGAGAGTATCTTCACTGGGTACTGCGTTTCCAGAGATATCTTTACTGTAAGAAATTTATTACCCGTAAGGAATATATTAAGAACTGTCTGGTCCGTACAACAGTCGGAATGATTCCGGGCGGAGCCAGGGAAAAGTTTTATCATCTTTTCTTAAGAAATGTCAAATAAGTTTATGTATAAAAAATGTGCTGATCACATCTGATGACCAGCACATTTTTTAGTTCTTCTCCATGAAGTCTACATATTCTTCAAGAACCGGCTTCGGCTCACCGATTCGTTTGATCTGTCCATCATGCATCCACATAACGGTATCACACAGTTCCTGAAGAGTCTCAATACTGTGGGATACGATGATAACAGTACGCTCCTTATTGGAGATCAGGCTTTTCATTTTGTTGTAACTCTTTTTCTTGAATTTCTGGTCACCGACACTTAAGACCTCATCGATCAGCATAATGTCTGTTTCCAGAATAGCGGTGATAGAGAATGCCAGCTTGGAGTACATACCACTTGAGTAGGTCCTTACAGGCATATCAATAAATTCACCAAGTTCAGCAAACTCAACAATTTCAGCTTCCTTTGCACGAACTTCCTCCTCGGAGAAGCCAAGGAGCATACCGGAAAGAATGATATTCTCTCTTCCGGTCATTTCACGCTGGAAACCAACACCAATGGACAGAAGGGAAATGGAATGTCCCTTCAGATCGATCGTTCCGCTGTCCGGAGAAAAGATGCCGGCCAGAGCGTTCAATGTGGTGGACTTACCACATCCGTTCTTGCCAATGATTCCAAGGATCTCACCTTCACGAACATAGAAGGAGATTCCCTTTACAGCTACAAAACGGTCAGCCTTCTGACGGTGGAACTGTAACAGGTTCTTTTTGATAGAAGTTTTCTTGAGATTCTGGTAGCTGATGACCAGATCAGTAACTTCAATAGCATGTTTCTCTTCCATATTATATCACCTTTACATAACTGTTTTCATTTTTGTAGATCTTACGTACACCTAAGATACTGATGATAACTCCGACAACAAACCACATAAGAAGAAGTTTCCTGTGAGGTGTTTTGCCGTAGATCAGGCAGTCACGGGAGGCAGTCAACAAAAACGCAATAGGGTTTCCCTTTCCGATATAATTGTTGTAAGGTGCCGGGAGCCTGTCCATGATATTCCAGAATACACCGGTCAGATAAAACAGGAAACGCAGCACAATGTTCAGCACATTGGAAAGATCCTCTACAAATACTCCGTAATGAAGGAGAAAACAGGAAAATCCAAATACAATAACAATCAGAGTCATCAGAATAGGAATGAAATACAGAACATTCCAGGTTACAGGAACTCTGAATACAAGCATCATGGCGAGAATAATAAGAAGGGAAATACACATCTTAAATCCGTTAACGCCCATCTTGACAAAAAGAAGGATGAATTTCGGTATATATACTTTGGATACGATCGGCTTATTGGCCTTGATTACCTTGACACTCTGCAAAAGAGATTTATTAAAAAAGTCCCACAGAGTGATACCAATAAAGACGAAAATTGCAAAGTACTGCTGATTGGACTTGAAAACATATCCGAACATGAATACATAGATCAGCATAAAACAAAGAGGATCCAGTACCCACCACAGCCAGTTCAGATAGGAATTGGCTATTTCGGATTTTAACTGAGCCTTGGAAGAATAGATTGCGTACTTCCAGTACTTCTTCAAGTCATCCTTGAATCGATTAAACATAAAATCCGCTCCTATATTTATTTTTGATAAAATTATAGACCCCCAGAAAACTGAGGGCATTCGACTTTTTTATCATACACTACAGAGGGAACGTTGACAAGAGAAAACTTATTTTTATAAGAAATACTTCTATAAAAAAAAGCAAAACACTTGACTTCATGTATAAGGTGTGATAAACTAGACGGGCGACATGGAAGTTAGGTCTTTTTTTTATGCAAAAAATAAAAGAAAGACTCACGCAAATGAAAACACTGGAGGTGGAAGTTGTGCGCGTTAAGATTACATTGGCATGTACGGAGTGCAAGCAGCGTAACTACAATATGACCAAGGAGAAAAAGAATCATCCTGAGCGTCTTGAAACAAAGAAATATTGTAAGTTCTGCCGTACCCATACTCTGCACAAGGAAACAAAGTAATCACAAAGAATTAAGGTGACTGTTCACTTCGTGAGCAGTAACGAATTGTGAGGTTAGACTATGCAAGAGAAAGAAAAATCTGCTGGCACTGGTCAGAAGAAAAAATGGTTTCAGGGACTTCAATCGGAATTCAAAAAGATTGTCTGGGTTGACAGACCTACACTGGTTAAACAAACCATTGCGGTTGTTGCCATTACAGTAGTACTTGCTGTAATTATCAGTATTATGGATTCTGCAATCCTGGAAGGTGTAAATCTTTTAATGAAATAAGGATAACGGTGATTGTATGTCAGAAGCAAAATGGTATGTTGTTCATACTTATTCAGGGTATGAAAACAAAGTAAAAGCCAACATTGAAAAAACAATCGAAAACAGACACCTGGAAGACCAGATTCTGGAAGTTCGCGTTCCGCTGCAGGATGTAGTAGAGATGCGAAACGGTGCTGCAAAGCAGGTCCAGAAAAAAATGTTTCCGGGCTATGTGCTTCTCAACATGGTCATGAATGATGATACCTGGTATGTTGTTCGTAACACCAGAGGCGTTACCGGATTCGTAGGACCGGGATCCAAACCGGTTCCTCTTACAGAAGAAGAAATGCTTCCGTTAGGAATCAAGAAAGAAGACATTCAGGTAGATTTTGCAGAGGGTGACATGGTTGTCGTAACAGGCGGAGCCTGGAAGGACACCGCAGGCGTTATTTCTGCGCTCAGCACTCAGAAGCAGACGGTTACTATCAATGTTGAATTGTTTGGCCGCGAAACGCCGGTAGAAATAAGTTTCGCAGATATTAAGAAAGCGTAAACACATTCAAGTGGGAGGGAACAACCCCCGCCAATACCACATAGGAGGTGCCGAAAAATGGCAAAAAAAGTAACAGGCTATATTAAATTACAGATTCCTGCTGGTAAAGCAACTCCAGCACCACCGGTTGGTCCGGCTCTTGGACAGCACGGTGTAAACATTGTACAGTTCACAAAAGAGTTTAATGCAAGAACAGCAGATCAGGGAGATCTTATCATTCCTGTAGTTATCACTGTTTATGCAGACAGAAGTTTCAGCTTCATAACCAAAACTCCGCCGGCAGCAGTTCTTCTTAAGAAGGCAGCTAACATCAAATCCGGTTCCGGCGTACCGAACAAAACAAAAGTTGCAAAAGTAACAAAAGCTCAGGTTCAGGAAATCGCCGAACTGAAGATGAAAGACCTGAATGCAGCATCCCTTGAAGCAGCTATGAGCATGATCGCTGGTACTGCAAGAAGCATGGGAATCGAAGTCGTAGACTGAGAAATTACAAATTGAAGTGAGTGGGAGGGAAATTCCCGCAATTACCACAGGAGGTTATAGAAATGAAACGAGGAAAGAAATACGTGGAAGCTGCTAAAGCAGTAGACCGCGCAACATTATATGATACCGCTGAAGCTATCAGCCTTGTAAAGAAATCAGCAGTTGCTAAATTTGACGAAACTATCGAAGCTCACATCCGTACAGGCTGCGATGGACGTCATGCAGACCAGCAGATCCGTGGTGCAGTAGTTCTGCCTCATGGAACTGGTAAAAAAGTTCGTGTTCTCGTATTTGCAAAAGACGCAAAAGCAGAAGAAGCAAAAGCAGCTGGAGCAGATTACGTAGGAGCAGAAGATCTCATCCCGAGAATTCAGAACGAAGGATGGCTTGATTTCGACGTTGTTGTTGCTACACCAGACATGATGGGTGTTGTAGGACGTCTTGGTCGTGTACTCGGACCAAAAGGTCTCATGCCGAACCCGAAAGCTGGAACAGTAACTATGGACGTTACAAAAGCAATCAATGATATTAAAGCAGGTAAGATTGAATACCGTCTTGACAAAACCAATATCATCCATGTTCCGATCGGTAAAGCTTCCTTTACTGAGGAACAGTTAAGCGACAACTTCCAGACGCTCATGGAGGCAATTGTAAAGGCTAGACCAAGCACCCTGAAAGGACAGTACTTAAGAAGCGTTGTCCTTACCCCAACCATGGGACCAGGAGTCAAAGTCAACCCAGTTAAATTTGCCTAAAATAAATAAGAGAGACATCCCGCGCGCAAGCAGGGATGTCTTTTTTTTAATATGATTTTCCCAATCCCCAGGGCGGCGCCCCAGGCACGCCCGTCCCCATACCAAAACCGCGTGGCTAAGAAGGGGGAGCTTCGGCCTTCGCAGACTTCGAGATGCTCCCCCTAAGGGTTTTAATGTTTCCAAACACAAAAAAATTCAAAATTACACCATTTTATGCTAAAATGATAAAATAAAACCCAAAACCTACAATTCGGAAACGAGGGAGTCAGTTTGACAAAGAAAAGAAGAAAAAATTCCTTACAAAGTAAAATCATCATCCTAATAGCAGAAATCCTGGTAGTAGTTTCACTCCTTCTGGTATTCTCCCAGAACTTCGGCTTCGGCACCCAGATCACCATCTGGATAAACCAACTAACAAAACCATCAGTCCAGGAGCTGGACATCACCGGCATCAACAGCTCCTACGCAGTTCTCATGCAGGCAGGCACCGGCAAAGTCATCGGCGACATAAACGGCGATACCCAAATGTATCCCGCCTCCATGACCAAAATCATGACCACAATCGTAGCAATAGAGAATCTGAGCGATTTGGATCAGCAGATCACCCTAACCAACGATATGGTAGCCGACCTCTACGCCCAGGACGCAACCCAGGCAGGTTTCCAGCCCGGTGAAACCGCCCCCGCAATAGACTATCTCTACGGCGTCATGCTCCCCTCCGGAGCAGAGTGCTGCCGCGCCCTCGCCGTCACGATCGCCGGCTCTGAAGATGCCTTCGTAGACCTGATGAACCAGAAAGCCGAAAAACTCGGCTTAGACAATACCCATTTCTGCAACACAACAGGTCTCCACGCAGATAACCATTACAGCACCGCAAAGGACATCGCAACCCTTCTGCACTACGCTCTCAAGAATGACACCTTTCGTGAGATCATAGAAAGCCCCTATCATTCCACACAGGCAACCAACGTGCACCCGGATGGTTTCACTTTTTACAGCACCATGTTCAAGAACTTATCCGACACAACAGTCATCGATGGGCAGATCCTGGGCGGCAAAACAGGATTCACCAGTGAAGCAGGCTGCTGTCTTGCAAGCTTTGCAGAAATTGACGACATAGAATACATACTGGTAACTGCCGGTGCATATCAGGCAGGAACCCCGCATATTGATGATGCAGTAAAACTATACAATCGCCTGGGAGAAGCCTCCTCGGTATTGTATGGAAAATAAATTTTTAAGAGAGGTCATGTTTAACATGAAAAAAATGAAAAAGATACTGGCATTCTGTCTCTGCGCGATGCTCATGACGACAGTACCGACATTTACAGAAACAGCCAGTGCAGCAACCACATCAACAAAAAAGACAACATCCACAACAACAAAGAAAAAGACCACGATCAAAGGCTGGTACAAACTCAAAACCGGTGGAATGAGATATTTCAAAAACGGCAAATACATTACAGGCTGTCATAAGATCGGCAAATATGTTTATCTTTTTAATAAAAACGGATTTAAAGCACAGAAAAACACAACCTACAAGGGTGTACAGTACTTTATTGACGACTACGCACATGTAACAGGCTGGAGGAAAGGTTCCACTTTTTATTATAACAACGGAAAGGCAATGTCAGCAAACAAAGCCCTGGATTTCAGAGCATATCAGAATGCAAGAAATGTAATAAATCAGGTTACCAACAGCAGAATGTCCAAAAGCCAGAAACTGGAAGCATGTTTCCGCTGGGTTATGAGCAAATATTATTTTACATGGAGACGTTTCGATCAGGGTGGTCCGGTATGGTACGCAGTACAGGCAAACGATCATTTTGAACGCGGCTGTGGTGACTGTATCGCAGATGCATCCGCTTTCGCATACCTTGCAAAAGCCCTCGGCTACAAAAATGTTTATATCTGTGCAGATGGTGTAAGAAGCGACGACAACTCTCATGCATGGACAGAGATCAATGGACGTGTATACGATCCACTTTTTGCAGAAGCCAAGAGCTACAGCAGAAACTATAATGTAAGTTATGGTGTTTACACCTTATCTCCGGTTACAAAGAAAAAACTTTCCTGAGAAAATCTAAAAAACTGGTTCAGAAATGGACCGGTTTTTTTAGTAAAAATTAATATTTTAAACGTAGTTTTATTGAGAAAAAGATGCTATAATAAGGCGATTATAAATAAAAGGGATGACACACATATGGAACCAGTCAGATTGCTGGAGGCTTTGGCCGTAGCAGAGAAACTGAAAGATGCGACAAGACACTGTTACACATCAGGCGGTAGGAGAGAAAGTGTCGCAGAGCATTCATGGAGAATCACATTGATGGCATATTTTGTCAGCGATGAATTCCCGGAAGCTGATATAGAGAAACTAATGAAAATGTGTCTGATTCATGATCTTGGAGAAGCTTTTACAGGTGATATTCCTACATTCGAAAAGACAGAATCAGATGAGGAGAAAGAAGCACAACGACTGAAAGAATGGGTCAGACAGCTTCCGAAGCCATTTGCAGAGGAAATGCAGGCACTCTACCAGGAGATGGAGGAACGTCAGACACTGGAAGCCAGAATTTATAAGGCACTGGACAATCTGGAGGCATTGATCCAGCATAATGAATCCGATATTTCTACATGGATTCCGCTTGAGTATGACCTGCAGATGACCTATGGTAATGACAAAGTTCAGTTTTCAGAATATCTGACAAAACTTCGTAATGAAGTACGAAATGACAGCAGGAAAAAGATCGCAGAGTGCAGAGCTAAATCAGAAAGAGGAGAGAGCTAAATCGGCTCTGCATAAAGCAGATCAGGCGGTGCTGGAAGGTCATATCAAGCACTGCGTCCGGGAGGGAATTGAACATGGAGATCCGGACAAAACAATTGAGAACTTTACAAAGGCAGTAGAACATTTTGCAAATATGAAATAGAAAGGTGTATTATGAAAAAAATAAAAGAGCTGCTGACAGTAGCTATATGTGCACTTCTGGTAATATCTCCGGTTATGACAGAAACAGTAAGTGCAGCAGGAATGAAAGAAAGTGTAGCAGATTTCACATCCGGAATGCGGAGTGGATGGGTCACTACAGCTAATGGACGAAAGTACCAGAGAAATGGAAAGTTTGTCAAAGGGTGTCAGAAAGTAGGTATGAATTATTATTTTTTCAATGCCAATGGTGTGTTGCAGCGAAAAAATGTGACTAGTGCAGGAAAAACATATTACATTGAGAACAATGGACATGTCCAGGGAATCAAAGAAGGATCCCGTTATCTGTCACCATCTGGTAAAAAGCTCAACAGAGAGCAGTTAAATGATCTGAAGGCTTATCAGAATGCGCGAAGGATTGTAAACGGAGTTACAACCAGTGGCATGAGCAAAACACAGAAGCTTAAGGTCTGTTACAGATGGATGAAGTGCAATGGACTGGGAGCCTGGAGAACACTCAGTGAAGGTGGAGATGCCTGGTGTGCGATAAATGCCAACGATCTTTTTGAGCGCAGGTCAGGCAACTGTATTTCATACGCATGTGCAATGGCATATATAGCGAAAGTAATTGGCTACAGAAACGTATATGTCTGTTCCAGAGCCTCAAGAAAAGACAATTTACATACATGGACAGAAATCAATGGGCGGGTATATGATTCTTACTTCGGAAAAAGAAGAGGAATGAACAGATACTATGGAATCAAATATAGTCAATATGATTATAAAGCTGCTTTCCGCAAAAAAATCGCATAAACATAAAATAAAAGCTATGGTGCGCCCAGGCTTTTATTTTTTTTGTCGATTTTATGGAAAATAGAAATGATCATTCTGTGCGGAATCCCGATCATTCTGGAAGCAGTCATCGGACTTGTCACAGAGTTTGATATCAAGGCAGACGTACTTGTTTCGCTGGCCCTGATCGCATCCGTACTCATCAGAGAAGATTTTGCAGCCGGTGAAGTTGCCTTTATCATGCAGCTTGGAGGACTTCTGGAAGAACTGACTGTTGCTAAGGCAAGGGCAGGTATTGAGAAACTGGTACATCTGACACCACAGACAGCCAGAGTGCTCACAGAAGCAGGAGAGAAAACTATCCCGGCAGAGCAGTTGTCTGAACATCCGCTTGGAAAAGCAGTCGTAAACTGTTACAGACAGGAAATGAAGAGAGAACTGTTATCCACCGGACAGTTTGAGATGATCCCTGGACGCGGCGTTTCGTGTGAAGTGGATACACACACAATTTTGGCGGGAAATGTGGATATGCTTCATGAAAATCGGATCAATTTCCCGGCAGATGTGGAAAAACAGGCAGAAGAATTTCTGAATCAGGGATGTACGATGATTTATGTGGAGGAAATATTAAATGGTTACAGTCATTGGATTAATTGTTGGTATTATAAAAAAAGTCCCCAGGGTTATAAGCCCTGGGGATGATTGTTTTATATGATGGTTTATTCTCCGAAATATCTCTTAAGCAGACCAGCGAATGCTTTGCCGTGTCTCGCCTCATCACGAGCCATTTCATGAACTGTGTCATGGATTGCGTCGAGGTTAGCAGCTTTAGCACGTTTAGCCAGGTCGAATTTACCAGCAGTAGCACCGTTCTCAGCTTCTACACGCATCTCAAGGTTTTTCTTTGTGCTGTCAGTAACGACTTCACCGAGAAGTTCTGCGAATTTAGCAGCATGCTCAGCTTCTTCGTAAGCAGCTTTCTCCCAGTAGAGACCGATTTCCGGATAGCCTTCTCTGTGGGCAACTCTTGCCATTGCCAGATACATACCAACTTCAGAGCACTCACCCTGGAAGTTAGCTCTCAGGTCTTCAAGAATGTCTTCGCTCACACCCTGAGCAACACCAACAACGTGTTCAGCAGCCCATGTCATCTCGCCCTTCTGCTCTGTGAATTTGGAAGCAGGAGCCTTACACTGCGGACAGACTTCCGGAGCAGCGTCACCTTCGTAAACATATCCACATACATTACATACCCATTTTGCCATAATTTTGATCTCCTTTTCTTAATTAAGTTAGTTCTGTTTAATAATAGTAATAATTCTCAATAACTGTAGTTTCAATCTATCACATTGAATGCTCAAAGTCAAGCAAATGTCTGAAAATATATTATTTGTTCATACATTTTGGGCAAGTTCCGAAAAATCGTATATCGCATGCTGTGATCTTGCCGGAAAAGTTTCGACCGGCTTTCTCTATCAGATCGTCCATACCCTCTGTTTCCAGATCCAGGACATCTCCACAAGTTGTACACATGAAGTGACAGTGTGGTTCAACACAACCATCGAAATGATCTGCACCGCCGAAGTTGGACAGTTTCTGGATCTCACCGATCTCAGATAACAGAGAAAGGTTACGATATACGGTTCCCAGACTGATGTTGGGGTAGATTTTTTTCATATTTTCATAAACAACATCTGCGGTGGGGTGATCCTTACGGGTCATGAGAAATTCTTTGATCGATTCTCGCTGACGACTGTATTTCAATGTAGCCATATATCGCGTTTCCTTTCTGTAAATCAGTTCCTTAAATTATTCTCCGAAGTATCTTTTCAGTAATCCAGCGAATGCTTTGCCGTGTCTAGCTTCATCGCGAGCCATCTCATGTACTGTGTCATGGATCGCATCAAGGTTAGCAGCTTTGGCACGTTTAGCCAGGTCGAATTTACCAGCAGTAGCACCGTTCTCAGCTTCTACACGCATCTCAAGGTTTTTCTTTGTGCTGTCAGTAACGACTTCACCGAGAAGTTCTGCGAATTTAGCAGCGTGCTCAGCTTCTTCGTAAGCTGCTTTCTCCCAGTAAAGACCGATTTCCGGATAGCCTTCTCTGTGGGCAACTCTTGCCATTGCGAGATACATACCAACCTCAGAGCACTCACCCTGGAAGTTCGCTCTCAGGTCTTCGAGAATATCTTCGCTCACGCCCTGAGCAACACCAACAACGTGTTCAGCAGCCCATGTCATCTCGCCTTTCTGCTCTGTGAATTTGGAAGCAGGAGCTTTACACTGCGGACATACCTCCGGAGCAGCATCGCCTTCATAAACATATCCACATACATTACATACCCATTTTGCCATAATCTTGATCTCCTTTTCTGATTAAGTTTGTTTTATTTAATAATAGTAATCGTTATTGTTTTCTTGCTGTGACTATACTGTACCATAATGGTATAGATTTGTCAACAAGGAAAATATATTTTTTTCAGACGGATTTTCTGATACAATAGAAAAGCGAAAAAAATAAGAAAGTCTTAATATTTTACCCCATAGATATTAATTCTTAAGCAGTATAGTAAAAACATGAAAACACAGGAGGCAAGGGAAATGGCAGAGATACTGGTATGTGATGACGACAAAGACATCGTGGAGGCAATAGAAATCTATCTGGCACAGGAGGGGCATCACATTCTCAAAGCATACGATGGTGAACAGGCGATCCGGGTTTTGCAGAATAATCCGGTGGATCTTCTGATCATCGATGTGATGATGCCGAAGCTGGACGGAATTCGGGCAACATTGAAGATCCGCGAAAAAAACGCTCTTCCTATCATAATTTTATCTGCAAAATCAGAGGATACAGACAAGATCCTCGGACTGAATGTCGGTGCAGATGATTATGTGACGAAACCTTTTAATCCACTGGAACTGGTGGCAAGGGTAAAATCCCAGCTTCGCAGATATACGCAGCTGGGTGCAATGGCAGAAAAGAGAGGAAATGTTTACGAGACGGGCGGACTGATGATCGATGATGACCGTAAGGAAGTTACTGTCGATGGAGAAGCAGTCAAACTGACACCGATCGAGTACAGGATCCTTCTTTTTCTGGTCAAAAATCAGGGAAGAGTTTTTTCCATCAATCAGATCTATGAGAGTATCTGGGAAGAGGAAGCGATCGCGGCAGATAATACGGTAGCGGTTCACATCCGACATATCAGAGAAAAAATTGAGATCAATCCGAAGGAGCCGCGCTACCTCAAAGTTGTGTGGGGACTTGGGTATAAAGTGGAAAAAATCTGATTTTCTGAATGGACCTGTGGAAAACTCCTGTGTTTATAGCAGAGTCATTTAGCAGAAAGGAAATGGGGTATAAATGAAGACAAGATGGTACAGAAAAAGCGGTGTAAAAGGGCTTCTGGTGCTGCTGACAATAGTTTTTGTGACGGTAGCCTGCGCGGGAGCCGGGGCATCCGTGCTTATCATGAGCAAAGGCGTTCAGCCATTGGACAGCAAAAATTATGTGGATTCCCAGAGCTTCCAGGATAATATGTACAGCCTTTCACATACGATCATTAATGCGATCAATGAGAGAGAAATCCTGGATCAGGCAGACGACGGAGAACTGGTTGACCTTGCGGAGCTGAATAAGGGAAAGACGCTGACGCACAAAAACACATCCGGACTTGCCTACAAGGCAGGGAATCTGTATGACTGGGCGAAGAAATCATCCTGGGATCGAAGTGCAAATGTTCTGATCTGCCGTCAGCCGGATGGCAGCGACTACTATATGTACTACAATGATTTTGCAGATAAGATTACTACTGGTGAACTGAAATTTGTTTTTGGCAGTGATGAAGACGGATGGACAGAGAATGCAAAGGATATACTGGCCATACTCTCCGGCAAAGAGTATACGTACTATGGTGACGCCAATGATAACATAGGAATCCGTAATGATGGTGTGGAATATGTTACCGACGCGGACGGGAATGTTGTTTACACAGATGTGTATAATTATGAATCCAGTGGAAATAACGATGCCCCGCTGAAAGAAGCGTACAAACCGGATGGAGCGGACAGTATCCTTGATGTTGTAAACAACAGTGAAGAATGGAAAGGAAATATCAGCAAGGCATATGAGTATTTATACACGGCTCTGGTTGAATACAGTGATGCTTCTTATGGTGAAAAAGTCCTGAAAACTTATGCAACAGGTGTAACAAATGTTAACTACATGTACGTAGACACAAAATCCGATAAAGTGTACACCAATATAAAAGGCATCACATCAGCAAATTATGCAAAAAAACTGGATGAACTGACTTCCAGTGGTGATCCGCTTATGCTGATCGCTCCGGATCTGCAGGACTGTGCCCTGGGATTTTCCAATATCGCAGACTGGACAGTATCTTACTGGCAGAGCATGATCGAGAATACAGGACTTGGTGAGGAAAATTATCTCTATTTCGTTTCTGTAGATAAAGATTTTCCGGTATTAGACAGGATCAAGCAGGAAAAACTTGTCTATGAGAAGTTTGAACCATGGCTGGTGCCGATCATGGTAATTTCTGTAGTGTCACTGGTTCTGGCACTTGCAGGACTTGTGATCCTGACGATCGGGGCCGGACGAAACAATGAAGATGAGAAAGTGCATCTGAATTTCCTGGACAGATGGTATACCGAGATTGTGGCAGGGATGATATTTATGATCTGGCTGCTGGGCACTTCGGTGATCGTCCAGACAATGGATTTTGAAGACATACGAATGGTCTGGAAAGTGACGGGATTCAGCATCCTGGGAATCTGGTGTGGCGGATGGTTCCTGACCGGCTGGCTGAGTCTGGTTCGCAGGATCAAGGCAAGATCTCTCTGGAGAGACAGCCTGCTCCGACACGTTCTGATATTGGTAAGAAAGTGTTTTTCTAAATGTAATGATCTGGTTGTCTTTCTCGGTGGCAATATGATCAGCAGGGTCAAAATAATTTTGTTATTTGGCATCTTTGTATTTTTGCAGTTTATGTTTTATGTAATGACGGTTAATGGTGGTTCAGCATTTGCTTTTCTTCTGCTGATTGTAATGGACTGTGCAGTTCTTTATTATCTTGTAAAAAAAGCCTGGGGAAGAGAGCAGATCATCGCTGGTCTGAAGAAGATCACTGACGGAGAACTCCAATACAAGATTCCAACAGAAAAACTTTCCGGTGAACAGGAACAGGTGGCAGATTATATCAACCATATTGGAGAGGGACTGGATGCAGCTGTAGAAAACAGCCTCAAGAACGAGCGCATGAAAACAGAGCTGATCACGAATGTCTCCCATGATATCAAGACACCGCTTACTTCGATCATCAATTATGTGGATCTTCTCAAGCGCGAGAATCCGGAAGACCCCAAGATCAGAGGTTATCTGGAAGTTTTGGAAAACAAGGCACAGCGGCTCAAAGTATTGACTGAAGATGTCGTAGAAGCCTCCAAAGCAAGCACCGGAAATATCACACTGGAAATGACAGACCTGAATTTCGTTGAACTGGTACATCAGGTGATTGGAGAATTTGAAGAGAAATTCGAAGAAAGAAATCTGACGATGGTAGTTCATTTCGATGAGGAAGAAGCAATCATCTGTGCAGATGGCCGCAGACTCTGGCGAGTCCTCGAGAATGTTTTTGGAAACGCATCAAAATATGCGATGGAAAACACAAGAGTTTACGTCGATGTAAAAGTTGACCGGCCAAACGTGCAGCTTTCCCTCAAAAACATCTCCGCACAGCCTTTGAACATCTCCGCAGACGAACTCACCGAACGTTTCATCCGCGGTGACGTCTCCCGAAACACCGAAGGCAGCGGACTTGGCCTGTCAATCGCCAAAGACCTCGTCCAGCTCCAGGGTGGAGAATTTAAGTTGTATCTTGATGGGGATCTGTTTAAGGTGACGATTGAATTTAAAATGAAATAATAACAAAAGACCTTGTTCTGAATGATATCAGAAGGAGGTCTTTTTTGCTGAATCCTAAACCTGTATCCGATCCGCAACTTCATTTCCAACTGCCAGGCGGCGGTTATTGCTTCCGATGATCAGCCAGTCGCGACATTTCTGGATGACCTGGATGGTGCTGCCTTCTTTGATATCCATCTTTCGCATAGTTTCAAGAATTTCCGGAACGCCGAACATCCATTTGATAGTACAGGTATCGCCTGCATTTGTCTGTGATAAAGCCTGCATAAAAATACCTCCTTTGATGAAAAATAGAAATGGTTAGTGTCAGATAATTTACCTTTTGTTTGTTGAATTTATTGTACAACTAAGAATATATGTTCGTCAATTGGAACATTAGGTAGTCTCTGCTCATATTGGATAGGAGATGCTGACAGAAGATAGTGTGTGCTAAATATGCAGGATTATGCATAGTTATAACACCGAAATTCGCGGTTTACAAATATAGGTAAATATGCTACTATTTTTAAAGGAGCGGAAACATGAGTTTCCGCAAAATATAAGCAAACTCAACGAACAAGAGAGTACATTTGCTGACCACATTACAGAGAATTCCCCGGAGGAAATTTCAGATTTTCGTGGCTGAGAGGGAAGTGCAGGTGCAGATGGAAGATGGCTTGGGAGAGGTGCAGTCGAGATGAGTATCGATGTTAATGGGAGGGTTCCTGGCATACAGAAAGCAATTTCTTAAAGGAAATAAGATTTAGTACTATTCAGACTGCAACAGGACCGCCTGTTATAGCGGAAGGGTATCAGGACAATAGCAGATTATCAGACTATTACAGTATTGGTCGGATTATCCGTATGGAATCGTACCCAACAAGGTTTCTGACCGCGAGGCAGGAACGAACAGAAGTGGTAACACGGGCAGGACTCGTCTTCTCTATGAGAAGGGGTCTTTTTTTATTATAATCCAGGAGGAACAATAAAATGGACAAGCAGAAGTATTATATTACAACCGCGATCGCCTATACATCCGGTAAACCGCATATCGGCAACACCTATGAGATCGTACTGGCAGACGCGATCGCACGTTACAAGAGACAGGAAGGATACGATGTATTTTTCCAGACAGGAACTGACGAGCATGGTCAGAAGATCGAGCTCAAAGCAGAAGAAGCAGGAATCACACCAAAGGAATTCGTAGACAACGTATCCGGTGAGATCAAGAGAATCTGGGATCTGATGAACACATCCTATGACAAATTCATCCGTACCACAGACGCTGACCACGAGAAACAGGTTCAGAAGATCTTCAAGAAAATGTACGCAAAAGGAGACATCTACAAGGGACATTACGAAGGAATGTACTGTACACCTTGTGAATCCTTCTTTACAGAATCACAGCTCGTAGACGGCAAATGCCCGGACTGCGGACGCCCATGCGTTCCGGCAAAAGAAGAAGCATACTTCTTCAAAATGAGCAAATATGCAGACCGTCTGATTGACTACATCAACACACATCCGGATTTCATTCAGCCGGAATCACGTAAAAACGAGATGATGAACAACTTCCTTCTTCCGGGACTTCAGGATCTCTGCGTATCCCGAACATCCTTCAAATGGGGAATTCCGGTAGACTTCGATCCGAAGCACGTTGTTTATGTATGGCTGGATGCCCTGACAAACTATATTACAGGAATCGGTTATGACTGCGACGGCGAAAGCTCTGAACAGTTCAACAAACTGTGGCCGGCAGACCTTCATCTGATCGGTAAAGACATCATCCGTTTCCATACTATTTACTGGCCGATCTTCCTGATGTCACTTGACCTGCCGCTTCCGAAACAGGTATTCGGACATCCGTGGCTGCTCCAGGGCGATGGCAAGATGAGTAAATCAAAAGGAAATGTTATCTACGCAGATGAACTTGTAGATTTCTTCGGTGTAGATGCCGTTCGTTATTTCGTTCTTCATGAAATGCCGTTTGAAAACGATGGTGTGATCACCTGGGAACTGATGGTAGAAAGACTGAATTCCGAACTTGCCAATACACTTGGAAACCTTGTAAACCGTACAATCTCCATGTCCAACAAATACTTTGGCGGTGTAGTAGAAAACAAAGGTGTTGTTGAGCCGGTTGACGAAGATCTCAAAGCATTTGCACTGGCAGTTCCGGGCAAAGTTGCTGAGAAGATGGACAAACTGCGTGTTGCAGATGCGATGACAGAAGTCTTCACACTGTTTAAACGCCTGAACAAATATATTGATGAGACAATGCCATGGGCACTTGCAAAAGACGAAGCAAAGAAAGACCGTCTTGCAACGGTTCTCTACAATCTGGTTGAGGGAATTACAATGGGTGCAACTCTTCTGGAATCTTTTATGCCGGAAACAACAGAGCGTATTCTTGCCCAGTTAAATGCAGAAAAACGTACTCTTGAAGACCTCAAGACTTTTGGACTGTATCCGTCAGGAAACAAAGTAACTGAAAAACCGGAGATTCTGTTCGCACGTCTTGACCTCAAAGAAGTGCTTGCAAAAGTAGAAGAACTTCATCCAAAGAAAGAAGAGCCTGTAGAGGAAGCAAAAGAAGAGAACGTGATCGACATGGAAGCAAAACCAGAGATCACATTTGATGATTTCGGAAAACTTCAGTTCCAGGTTGGTGAGATCATTGCCTGCGAAGAAGTCAAAAAATCCCGTAAACTTCTCTGCTCTCAGGTCAAGATCGGAAGCCAGGTACGTCAGATCGTATCCGGAATCAAAGCTCATTACAGTGCAGAAGAAATGGTAGGAAAGAAGGTTATGGTCGTTACCAACCTCAAACCTGCCAAACTTGCAGGAATCCTCAGTGAAGGAATGATTCTGTGTGCAGAAGATGCAGATGGAAATCTGTCTCTGATGGTACCGGAAAAAGAAATGCCGGCAGGAGCAGAAATCTGCTGATCCGGTAAGTCAAGATAATAAAAACTCCAGGAAACATGCGTGGATTTCCTGGAGTTTTTTTATCCGACATGGCTTTCCTTGACGAAGCATCAGCGGGTTTGTATACTGTATATATGTGCTTTAACAATAGAAATTCTGCAGGCAGACGACAGAAAACAAAGCAGGAGGGCTTTATGGAGAAGGTTTTTACACATTTTGACCAGAATGGAAATGCCGTGATGGTCGATGTTTCCGGGAAACAGGTTACATACAGGACTGCTCTGGCTACGGGACATATTTCTGTAGGACCGGAGATCATGGAAGCAGTGACATCGGGAAATGTAAAGAAAGGAGACGTTCTTGGTGTCGCAAGAGTTGCGGGGATTATGGGAGTGAAAAAAACTTCCGAGCTGATTCCCATGTGCCACCCGTTACCGATACAGAAATGTTCCGTAGATTATGAACTGGATCAGGAAAAAAATGAGATCCACGTTTTCTGTACCGTAAAGACGGAAGGAAAGACCGGTGTGGAGATGGAAGCACTTACCGGTGTTCAGGTAGCACTTCTGACGATTTATGATATGTGCAAGGCGATTGACAAGCATATGGTAATGTCAGAGATTCACCTGGTCGAAAAAACAGGCGGAAAAAGCGGAGATTTCCGTTTTGAGAACAGATAAAAGAAAATGGAGGAAATATGAAACGAGTAGCGATCATCACATCAAGTGATACAGGATATCGTGGCGAAAGAGAAGACTTAAGCGGACCTGCGATCAAAGAAATCGTAGAACGCGAGGGATATGAAGTTGTATCCATGGACATCCTTCCGGATGATCAGGTTATGCTTGCCGGCAAAATGCAGGAAATTGCAGACAAAGAGATGGCAGAACTGATCCTGACAACAGGCGGAACAGGATTTTCAGAGAGGGATGTTACACCGGAGGCAACCGAAGAAGTTATTGAGCGCAGAGTACCGGGAATCCCGGAGGCAATGCGTGCATACAGCATGACGATCACAAAAAGAGCAATGCTGAGCCGTGCAACTGCCGGAATCCGCGGAAAGACACTGATCATCAATCTTCCGGGAAGTCCGAAAGCGGTTAAGGAAAGTCTGGAATACATCATCGATGCACTGGGACATGGAATCGAGATCCTGACAGGAGAAGCAGGAAACTGTGCACGCAAATAAAAAGGGGTAAATAGAAACAGGAGGTTTTTTTATTATGGGTAGAGTAATCGCAGTATGTATCAGCAAGGAAAAAGGAACACAGAAGTATCGTATACCGGAAGGTGAATTCATAGAAGAATGGGGAATCAAGGATGACGCACATGCGGGCAAATGGCACCGTCAGGTCAGTCTTCTTTCCTATGACAAGATCCAGGAATTCCGCGCGAAAGGTGCCGAGATCGAAGATGGAGCTTTTGGAGAAAACCTGGTAGTCGAAGGCTTTGACTTTGCCAAACTTCCGGTGGGAACGAAATTTCGATGCAACGATGTAGTTCTTGAGATGACGCAGATCGGCAAGAAATGCCATCACGGCTGCGCGATCTTCCAGAAGATGGGCGACTGCATCATGCCGAGAGAGGGCGTTTTTACGAGAGTTCTTCATGGAGGTGTGATCCATGAAGGAGATGAATTGGTGATAATCGAGGAGAATGAATAATTGGAAACACATATGATTTTTGAAACACATGCTCATTATGATGACGAAGCTTTTGAGGCAGACAGGGAGGAACTTCTGGATTCCATGCAGGAAAACGGAATTGACAGAATCGTCAATGCCTGTGCTTCGCTTGAAAGTCTGAAGGACACAGAAGCTCTTATGGAAAAATATCCGTTTGTTTATGGCGCATTTGGAATCCATCCGGATGATGCGGATAAGATGACAGAGGAGACTCTTGAGGAGATCCGGAAGCTTTGTAAACTGCCGAAAGCAGTAGCGGTCGGTGAGATCGGGCTGGATTATTACTGGCACAAGGAAGAACATGAGCATGAGATTCAGAAAAAGATGTTCCGTGCACAGATGGAGATCGCAAGGGAGGCACAGATGCCGTTTATGATCCACAGCAGGGAAGCTGCGAAGGACACTCTGGACATAGTGAAGGATTGCATGAAGGGTGGAATGTACGGCGGTATCATTCATTGTTTTTCTTATGCGAAGGAGATGGCGCGGGAGTATCTGGATATGGGACTTTATCTGGGAATTGGCGGTGTGGTCACGTTTAAGAATGCGAAGAAACTTAAGGAAGTTGTGGAGTATGCACCGCTTGATCAGATCGTTTTGGAAACGGACAGTCCGTATCTGAGCCCGGAACCGAATCGCGGAAAGCGGAATGATTCCAGGAATCTGGTGTATGTGGCGAGAGAGATCGCACGGATCAAAGGTGTGACAGAAGATGAGGTTATTGCGGTGACGGAAGGGAATGCGGAGAGGCTGTTGTTGCGATAAGGTCTAATGCCGTACTATAGTTGACTGAGTTATCCAACTATAGTACGGCATTTACGTTATCGCATGTTGGAGGTGAGAAAAAACAAAGAATATGGGACGGAGGAGCTGCGCTGTCCTGTCTTTGGATAAATAAGTCTTTAGTAGTCTTCGTCGTAGTAGCTGTCGTCGTATGAATCATCGTAGGAATCATCATAGGACGAGTCATCGTATGATGAATCCTCAGAATCCTCGGAGGAGTCCCCGGAACTGTCGCTGTCGTCGGAATTTCCCTGCTGTGCAAGGTATTCGTCGGCGCTGGTGGACCAGATGTCGTCTACGATGTCTCCGTCTGAGTTGATCATGTTGAGTTCATAATCGAAGGATACATCGAGAAGGTCTGTTCTGGTGGATGGTTCTACATTCATGGACATGATCTCTTTGAATTTGGCCTGGAGGTTTGCCAGGGTGAATTCGTCTCCGATGATATCTTTCACACCGTGCTGAGAAGCGAGTTCTTCGGTGTAGTCTTCGAGCATATATGGATTAAACACGCCTTCATCTTTGTTATAATGCATGACCATTGGTTTGACAGTCGGATCGAGGATATCGATCGTTGTTTCACCGTTCTTGACAGTTTTCTGGATGGTGAAGCTTGCCATTCCTTCCAGAAGCCCGGTAAGGGTCTGCTGAGTGGAAACGAAGTTTCCAAGGGAGTAGAAGATCAGCATATTGTGTCCCTGATCGTCAGACATCCGTCCATAAGGCTGCAGGATATGTGGATGACCGCCGACTACGACATCAACACCCTGCTGCATCAGGAAGGTGGCCCATTCTTTCTCATATTCCGTAGGCATCGGTTCTTCTTCCTTGCCCCAGTGAGCGACAAAGATCAGCACGTCGCTGGAGGCTTTGGCTTTCTGGATCATGGTGGAGACTTTATTCTTGTCGAAGAGATCAATCATGTATTCATTTCCTTCGCCGACCCCGCCGTTGTTGGTTCCGTATGTATAATCCAGAAAAGAAATCGTAATCCCGTTTACTTCCAGTGTCTTGACTGTATCAGCATCTTCCTGTGTCGGGTGGATTCCAAGGACAGGAACATCCGGATATTTGCTGCTCCAGAAATTAAAGGTTTCCTGAAGAAAATCAATTCCATAATCATCGATATGGTTTGTTGCGGATTCTACGACATCGAATCCTGCATTCATCAGTGCATCACCGACTTCCGTAGGAGTTGCAAAAGACGGGTAAGAGCTGACAGCATCATGTTCTGTAGTAAAAACAGTCTCCTGGTCGACCATTGCCACATCAGCAGCCTGGATCTCATCACGTACTTTGTCATAAATCTGATCATAATTCCAGGTTCCGGAATCATTTTCGCCGGATTCGATCAGACTTCCGTGATAAAGATTGTCGCCGACAGCAATCACACTTGCTGTGGAAACTTCCGGTTCTTCAGCAGCTTTCTTTGCCGCTTCTGCTTCCTTCTGGGCGACTTTGGCAGCTTCTTCTTTGGGTTTCTCGATAAGGTTGTAGTCAAGCTGACGTAACCCTGCAACGAGAAGCAGCAGTAAAATAACGGAGCAGATCAGACCAATACGGGAATTCATCTGTTCCCTGAGATTCAGTGGTATATTCTTATTTTTTTTCATAAATTTATTTCCTTTCATTTCCCCATTATAGCAAATTAAACTCAGCAAAAAAAGATGTTGTTAAAAAAATTGCTTTGTGTTTCAAATTACTTTACGCTATAATAAAGAAACAGACAGGGAAGGGGTATGCTGATGAATTCATACGAAACTGTAAATGATGTTCTGGTAAAACTGTTCAACGAGATCATGGATGTGGAAGAGCGTGCGCTGCTCACCTCAGAATATAAGGATATTTCCGTAAACGACATGCATGTGATCGAAGCGATCGGAATCCGGGAACCGAAGAATATGTCCACGGTGGCACGTGCGGTATCTGTGACGGTGGGAACTTTGACGATCGCGATCAATCACCTGGTCAAGAAGGGATATGTAGAGCGTAGCCGAAGCGAGGAGGACCGCAGGGTTGTACTGGTATCTCTTTCTGAAAAGGGGGAGAAAGCATATTTCCATCATCGGATGTTCCACGAGAAGATGGTCATGGAAGTGCTTGATGGCATGGACAAAGAAGAGACAGAGGTGCTGACAAGGGCATTGACGAAACTCCAGAAGTTTTTCCGGACTTATGGAAATGACAAATAAAAGAAATACAGAAAGCAGACATATCATCAGAACGATGGACATGCCTGCTTTTTTTGCACAGCGAGGAGGTAGCATTATGAAGAACTGTCGGCAGCAGGCTGCATATATTTTGCAAGAACAGGAAACTGCACCGGGCCGATCTCCAGGACCTGGCGGTGGAATTCTCTGAGGTCAAAAGAATCTCCAAGTTTTTTCTGCTGAGAGGTCTTAAGGTCGAGAAAATTCAGATAGCCGAGATAGTATTTGAGATAGTTTCCGGGAGTTTCCACGATATACTGGTAAATCTCTGCGATTACTTTTTCATCCTGGATACCGAAAGCATTCAGGAACTTTGCGGCGGCAGCCTGATTCCAGCCCTGATAGTGGATACCGGTATCAAGCAGAGAATAAATACAGAGGTTGATACTGCGGTTTTTCCACATCAGGGTGGTGATATCAGCAGCAGCCTTGTCGGAGAGAAGGGAAGCGGCATACTGATATCCGTAGGATTCGACATAAGTCGCCCAGCCTTCAACATAGCCGCCCGAGGTGATCAGATATCGGATGTCGTCCGGCTGTGTCTTTCCGAAAAAAACAGTCTGGTACAGATGCCCCGGAAATCCTTCGTGGGATAGCGTTGTAAAAAGCTCCAGATTGGACCGGCTGCCTGCACGGTTGATGTAGATCACATTCGGCCTGCCCGTATCCAGTGGCGGTGTGAGATAAAATGCAGGACTCAGAAAATCCTCCATGGATTCGTGAACATAGCGGATCTCATAATCGGTGGTATCGAGAGCAGGAAAATCCTTCTGCATCTGCTGGTTCAGATACTGAAGGGCAGACGCCGGTTCAAAATCTTTTATTTCTGCACCATTCGTGAGTTTTCGAAGGAGTGATGGCTGCTCTTTGAGCATCTGCTGGACCGTGTGCATATCTTCTGCAAGCTGAGAAGTAAGTCGCTGCTGGATCTTTTCGACGGAGAGATAAGAACCAGTCTGAGACTGCAGAAGATAACGGTAATATTCCTTCCCTCCTTTGAAATGACTGAGCCCACGGCTGGAAGTTCCGGTATTTTTTAATTCATTCAGCCCTGTCATCAGTTCCTGATAAGCAGGAATCACACTGGTGAGCAGGATCTCTTTGTGGCGTTCATTCAGCTTTGCCTGTTCTTTTTCAGAAAAACGGCCGTAATCTTTGAGTTTCCGGGCAAAAACATCCAGCATATAGTTGTTCTGTGGATCTTTGATAAAGGTACTGCACTGTTCCAGAATGCGGTTTAAAGTTGCATTGCTCATGAAATATCCTGCATCAGATCTGCGGCGTTCATAGGCGAGAATACTCTGAAAATATGGCTTTACCGAGGTGAGAAGGTTCAGATAGTCCGCAATATCCTGATCGTCATAAAAGGCATATTCTGCCAGCAGAACAGGAAGCTGTGCCTGGATGCCAAGACTTGGGCTTAACGGTTCGTCGAGAAGCGTATAATCTCTGGCAGAAAGCTGTGTCTGATAGTAAAGGAGCAGCATATCCCGCGTGATCTGATTTTGACGGGTCAGACCGGAAGGAGTGAAATCTTTCAGCTTCCGGAGATACTGCTCATATTTCTGATATGTAGCACTGGTGTCATCGGAGATCGTTCCGAGGGTGGGAGAAGGTCTGGAAATATGTTTTTTTTCGGGATAAGCAAGGGAATAATGGAGTGTCAGCATGCTTCCGGATACTTCTTCCTGAAAGATTTTTCGGGTGAGGGAGCGGAAAGCTTTGTCCTTAGATATTACACTTCCGGACAGCCATCCCATAAAAAGCCCGATAACCAGTGTGAGAGACAAAAGAAGTGCGATAACGATCGGAGAACGGGGTCTGCGAAGAGAAGGTTTCATAGATTCCTCTCAAAAGAAAGGTTTTTACTATCTTATTGGAAAAAACGGGATTGTATGCTAAACTTGGTTTCAGGAGTTAAGAAAGCGAGGTTGATCTAATGGAAGAAATATATGATCTGGCGATTCTGGGTGCAGGACCGGCAGGAATCTGCGCAGCGATCTATGCGACAAGAGGCAAGCTGAATACTCTGTGGCTTGAGAAGAAATTTGTGCAGGGCGGACAGATCGTGGATACTTATGAGGTGGACAACTATCCAGGACTTCCGGGAATCACAGGTCTGGATCTCGGAGAAACCATGGTAAAACATGCAGAAAAGCTTGGAATCAAACCGAAGAGAGAGCCAGTGCTTTCTATCGAAGAGGAAAACGGGCTTAAAGTGATCCGCACAAAGAAGAACAGATATATGGCGAAAGCGGTGATCCTTGCATGTGGTGCGGCACACCGCCAGCTTGGGATTCCGGGGGAAGAAGAACTCAGTGGAATGGGCGTGTCCTACTGCGCGACCTGTGATGGAGCTTTTTTCCAGGATGGAACAGTTGCTGTAGTCGGAGGAGGAAATGTGGCAGTAGAGGATGCGATCCTTCTTTCCAGAACATGTAAGAAAGTTTATCTTGTTCACAGAAGGGATGAACTTCGCGCCGACAAGGTGCTTCAGGACAAGCTGTTTAAGTGTGCAAATGTGGAAATGGTCTGGGATAGCGTACCGACGGTTATCGAGGGAACTGACAAGGTAGAAGATATCAAAGTCCACAATGTCAAAACAGATGAGGGAAAAACGATCGCAGTTGATGGAGTTTTTATCGCTGTTGGAATTCTTCCGAATACAGAGAAATTCAAAGGGCTGGTTGATCTGGATGAGAGCGGTTATATCATCGCAGGAGAGGACGGTGTGACAAGTACACCGGGAATCTTTGCAGCAGGTGATATCCGTACCAAAAATCTTCGCCAGGTTGTGACAGCAGTGGCTGACGGGGCAAATGCAGTCGCCTCCGTGCAACGCTACCTGATAGAAAAATAAGCAGAAAATATGTAAAAAAGGCAGTTCTAGTGGATGGCTGGAGCTGCTTTTTTATTGCATGTCAAGACGTAAAATTTGCCTCGCTGCTACGGTAAATTGACAGGTGCGGGCGATTGTGATACCATAGGGCAGTATTTTGGCAAAAAATGGCAGTTTTTTATAAAGGAGAATTTGATGAAAAAAAGAATAACAGTGATGTTATTATGTGCATGCATGAGCGTTTCTGCATATACCGGTGTTCAGGCAGCGGACTTGAGTTCAGGAAGCTCAGACAGCGATGTTCAGATTGAAATGGAAGAAGTTGATGACAGCGAAGATGAGGCAGATTTCACAGATGCCGAGGACGGACTGTTCAGCGACGGAAGTGATGATACTCAGACTGGCGATATCAGCGCGATCGCAAACCAGATCGTAGCGCAGGCGCAGAGCCAGGCACAGGATTACCAGGAAAAGAAACAGGCATCCCGGAAAGTGATCGATGCCCGTGAAGTAGAGCGCAGAGCGCAGGAGATCAAGGAAGAGACCACAAGGATCCGCGAGGAAGCCCAGGAGGCAGCCAGAAAAAAAGCAGAGGAAGAAGCTCGCAAGGCAGAGCAGGCGCGTGTGGAACACAGAGAAAATATTGCACAGTTCGCCGTTCAGTTTGTAGGAAATCCATACGTCTACGGTGGTACAAGTCTGACAAACGGTGCTGACTGCTCCGGATTTGTAATGTCAGTCTTTAAAGAGTTTGGATATGACCTTCCGCGAGTGGCAGCAGCTCAGTATGAAGCATCCCAGAAAAAAGATATCAGCCAGATGGAGACAGGCGACCTGGTATTCTACGGAGCAGGTGGGATCAACCACGTTGCTCTCTATATCGGCGATGGTAAAGTTGTCCACGCGCTGAACTCCAATAAAGGAATCGTGATCACAGATTACAATTACGATACACCGGTTGGAGTCGGAACCTACGTGAAATAAAATATACGAAAAACTATCAAAGATAAGGCCCCGGAACGCAAGGTTCTGCGGGCTTTTTTGGTATAAAAAAAGCTGAGCCAGGGGAAAATATCTGCATGTATATTTTTATAACAAAAAACTGTGTGACAGTAATTTTGTCGAAGAAAATCGGACAAAATCGACCATCTGGCAAATTGCACAAAACTTGTCGGAAAATGTGGATAATGTCGATTTAGGTGCAAAAGTTATCCACATTTCAGAATGGTTGATTTTACTGGAAAATTGAGTTATACACAAAGTTATCCACATTATCCACAAAAATTGGATGTGGAATACCAGATTTACATAAAATGAAAAGAAACAAATGTTTTGGTCAATAATAATGAAAATAAAAAAATGGCGAAAAAGATAATAAATCCTATTGACATTTTCATAGTGCAAATATTAAAAAGTTTTTCAGCCAAAAGAGTTATTTTAAGGTTTCAAACAATAATTATCTGATAATTTTGCAAATAAATACAGCCCACCCGCATATTTGCGGTGTGGGCTGTATCCTATCTCCCGGAGGAGTTCTGTTTCATTCGTTTGATAACCTTCAACCTCGTAAATTCCTCACGTTCCTTTTCCTCAAGTGCATTCTGGATATCCTTAGTAAGTGCCTCATACTTAGGAATCGTGATGTTCTTGAGTGCATTGGCACGTTTCTGTGTCTTCTTGATATTGGCAGCCAGACGGATCGCGGCGTTTTCGATGCCGGATAACTGGATGGAAAGCTCTTTTACCTTTTCAAAAGCGGCCTTGGCTTCATCCAGTGACATTCTGGTGCTGTAATAAGCGTAGGTTGGTGTATTTGTCGTCTGCTTGTCATATTCCACAAGCGGGATCTCTGTACCCATAACGCTTCTGGTCTTGATGCGGATGGAGTTTTCCACAGGAACTGTGTACGAAACCTGTTCGACGAAGGCAATACCGAGTTCCATGTTGGCTTTCTGGAGTGCTGTATAGGCGGCACGGAAAGTTTCATCGATCTGGGACTGGATGTCCTTTGCCTGGTCGATCAGCTCCATCATTTCACGGATCAGAATGTTACGCTTCTTGTCCATCAGCTCAAATCCCTGGCGAGAGAGAGCGAGAGAGTTTTTTGCAAGGATGAGGTTTCCCTTGGTGGGGAAGGTATTAGGATCCATAAAATGTCACCTCCCCTCAGCGAACAGTTTCTTTGTAATACTTGTTCAGGATCTTGGTGTCGATACGGTCAAGTTCGTCCTTCGGAAGCAGTCCGAGAAGTTCCCAGCCTTTGTCCAGGGTTTCGGTGATGCTTCGGTTTTCGGTTTCAGACTGACCGACAAACTCTGCCTCAAAAGCTTTTCCAAATACCAGATAACGCTTATCCAGAGGAGAAAGCTCATCTTCACCGATAACAGAGGCAAGTGCTCTGGCATCTCCAACCTTTGCGTAGCAGGAGAAAAGCTGGTTTGCAACGTCCTGATGATCCTCTCTTGTAAAGCCCTCACCGATACCGTCCTTCATCAGACGGGAGAGGGAAGGAAGTACATTGATCGGCGGATAGATTGCCTGACCGTGAAGCTGGCGGTCCAGAACGATCTGGCCCTCGGTGATGTAACCGGTAAGGTCAGGGATCGGATGTGTGATATCATCGTTCGGCATGGTCAGGATCGGGATCTGTGTAACAGAACCTTTGCCGCCCTGCACGATACCTGCACGCTCATAAAGAGTAGCAAGTTCACTGTAAAGATAGCCCGGATAACCTTTACGGGAAGGAATCTCACCCTTGGAGGAAGAAACCTCACGCATTGCCTCGCAGAAAGAAGTGATATCTGTCAGGATAACAAGGATGTGCATGCCTTTTTCAAAAGCAAGATATTCTGCGGCGGTCAGTGCGATCTTCGGAGTCAGAAGTCGTTCTACGACCGGATCATTGGCAAGGTTCAGAAACATAACTACGTGGTCAGATGCGCCGCTCTCTTCGAAAGTACGGCGGAAAAATTCAGCGACATCGTATTTAACACCCATTGCAGCAAACACGATTGCAAAGTCCTCATCGGAGTCATCACCCAGAGAAGCCTGCTGTACGATCTGTGCGGCAAGCTTGTCATGCGGGAGACCGTTTCCGGAAAAGATCGGAAGTTTCTGTCCACGGATCAGGGTGGTCAAACCATCGATCGCGGAGATTCCGGTGTTGATATAGTTTCGCGGATATTCACGTTTTACAGGGTTCAGAGGAAGTCCGTTGATATTAAGGCTTACCTCCGGAGTGATCTCGCCCAGACCGTCGATCGGCTGTCCGATACCATTGAAGGTACGTCCGAGGATCTCCTCGGAAAGACCGATCTCCATCGGATGCCCTGTAAGGCGTGTGTGTGTATTGCTCAAGGACATGTTGTCTGTTCCCTCAAAAACCTGGATAACAGCTTTGTCCTCATAGATTTCTACGATACGACCGATCTTCTGTGTTCCGTCATCCATGTGAAATTCTACGATCTCTTCATAGGATGCGTTTTTTACCCCTTCCAGAACTACCAGAGGGCCGTTTATCTCGCTTAATCCCAGATATTCGATTGCCATAAATAAGTCCCTCCTGTCAGCCGTTTTTCTCTAATACTTTGTTGTAGAATGTGTCGATGTCCTGTCTGTATTGTTCAAATTTGTCCAGCTTATTGTTCGGAACATCGTATTTGATCGAAATGATACGTTCAAAAATATTGTCCTCTTTTAATACGGAAACAGGCATACCTCTGTTGATGAGTGCCTTGGATTTCTCATACAGATAAAGGATCGTTTCCATCATCTGGAACTGTTTTTCCATTGGAACGCAGGTATCTTCCTGATGGAAAGCGTTCTGCTGGAGGAATCCCAGACGGATGACTCTTGCAATCTCAAGTGTCAGTTTCTGGTCATCCGGGAGGACGTCACTACCGATCAGTTTGACGATCTCCATAAGAGAACTTTCCTGGTTGAGAATCGCCATGAGCTGGTTGCGGTCTGCGACAAATTTCGGGGAAACGTGAGTCCTGTACCACGGAGTCAGGTCTTCCAGATATTCACTGTAACTGGTCAGCCAGTGGATTGCCGGGAAATGTCTCGCGTAGGCAAGAGATTTGTCAAGTCCCCAGAAACAGCGAACGAAACGTTTGGTGTTCTGTGTGACCGGTTCGGAGAAATCACCGCCCTGTGGAGAAACAGCACCGATAATAGAAACAGAACCTTCTGTTCCGTTGAGATTCTGCATCATGCCGGCTCTCTCATAAAAGGCGGAAAGCTTGGAAGCAAGATAAGCAGGGAAACCTTCCTCAGCAGGCATTTCTTCCAAACGGCCGGATAACTCTCGAAGAGCTTCTGCCCAACGGGAAGTGGAGTCTGCCATGATCGCTACATCATAACCCATGTCGCGGTAATATTCAGCCAGGGTGACACCAGTGTAGATAGATGCTTCACGGGCTGCTACAGGCATGTTGGAAGTGTTGGCAATCAGAGTGGTACGGTCCATCATCAGGTTTCCGGATTTCGGGTCGATCAGTTTGCTGAAGTCTTCGAGAACCTGGGTCATTTCGTTTCCACGCTCTCCGCATCCGATGTAGATGATGATATCCGCATCGGACCATTTGGCGATCTGATGCTGTGTCATGGTCTTTCCTGTACCGAAACCACCCGGGACGGCAGCAGTACCGCCCTTGGCGATAGGGAAAAGTGTATCAAGAATACGCTGACCGGTGACAAGCGGAACACTTGCCGGATAGCGAAGCTGTGTCGGCCTTGGGATACGGATCGGCCATTTCTGGGCGAGTGCCAGATCTCTGGTTGTTCCATCGTCCAGCTGGACAGTTACGATTGGTTCCAGGATCGTGTAATCGCCATCCGGAACAGCACGGACAACAGTTCCACCCGGGACATCCGGAGGAACCATGGATTTGTGAAGGATAGAAGCAGTTTCCTGTGTTTCTGCAATGATCGAGCCAGGCTGGACGATATCGCCCTCCTTTACGGTCATATGGACGGGCCATTTCTTCTGGGTGTCGAGAGAGTCTACGCTGACACCACGGGAGATATATTTGCCGGAAGATTTTGCAATCTCTTCCAGTGGACGCTGGATACCGTCAAAAATATTGTGGATGATACCAGGTCCGAGAAGAACAGAGATGGCATCGCCGGTGCCGGTAACAGTCTCGCCCGGACGGAGACCGGTGGTCTCCTCAAAAACCTGAACGGTGGTCATGCCCTTTTTGAGTCCGATGACTTCGCCTACCAGGTTGTCTTTGCCGACATAGACCATCTCGGAGATCTTGAAGCCGGGATCGCCTTTCAGATAGATGACGGGACCGTTGACACCGTAAATAATACCTGTTTTATTCATGATTCAGTCCTCCGTCAAATTTGAATTCTTTGCGCATTGCTGCCAGATTTGTGGCAAAGGAGTTATCGATCAGGATGTTTTTGCCCGGAATCTCCGCGCGGATCCCTCCGAGAAAATCTTCGGAAGAAACGAGGAGTGTACAGCCTGTCTTTGCACTGAGTGCATCTGCAAGTTCTTTGTCCCCGGCAGAAAGATAGATCTGGATCTCGTCATCTTCTGCGAAATCTTTTGCTTCTTTGATGCGGCGGCAGAGATAATCGCTGTATTCCGGGGTGGAAGTAAACCTGAGGGCTTTGTCTCTGACTTCAGCAAAAAGTGATTCTTTGAGTTCACTCTGTCTGAGAGACCAGTCTCTCTTGAGGGTGATCTGTTCAGCAGAAAGTGCCTTGTTTATTTCTCTTCGTACATGTTCGGCCTCAGCTTTGACTTCAGCTTCGGCAGTCTGTGTTCTGGATTGTTTATGTTCCTCCAGGACCTGCTCAAGATATGCCTTGTGGTCCTGGATGGCTTTGGCGGCATCTTCACGGGCCTCATCCAGGGAGACCTCGTAAAAGTGCTGCAGCTTTTCATCTATTGTCATTACATTTCACCTGCCTATAGTTTCAATCCGATTGCTTCATTTACATATGAAGTGATAAAGTCCGGCTTGCGGCCGGTGCCGTGTCTGTCAGGGATTTCGATGATCAGCGGCGTTTTGTGATGGAGCCGGACTTCATCGATGATCTCAGGAAATTCCCGGCCGAATTTCTCGGTAAGGAGAATGATCCCAATTTCTTTGTCAGAAACTGCATATTCCAGAGATTCCTTCAGTTCACTTCGTTCATGGACAACGACGCCCTCCACACCTGCCAGACGCATTCCGGTGTAGGTATCGACGTTATCGCTGATAAGATACATTTTCATAGAAACCGCCTCTTAGATCAGAGTTTACCAAGGATCATAAAGGAAATGATCAGTCCGTAAAGTGCGATACCTTCTGCCATAGCTACGAAGATAATGGATTTACCAAATAGGGAACCATCTTCGCTCAGGGCACCGAGAGCTGCGCTTGCAGAGCTTGCAACGGCGATACCGGAACCAAGACCGGAGATACCTGTAACGAGAGCTGCACCAAGGTAGCCAAGACCTGTAGCGAGTCCGTCAGCAGAAGAGGAAGCAGCCTGTACGCTTGCTGTTCCTGCGAAACTTACGATGGTTGCTACGAGAAGCACGCCGAAGAAAAGGAAGCAGTTGGCGATCAGAGATTTTTTGTAGCGTTTTTTGCTCTTTTCTCCGAGGAAAAAGCAGCCAAAAGGTACGATAATGCTGAGTGTCAGTGCGATTGCGGTTACGATTTGAATGATCATGTTCATGGTGATATCCTCCTGATATAAAATAAAATCTGTTATTTTACTGAGCTGTTTTGCTGTTTTTTTTCATAAAAGGCTGGAACTCGCGTCCGTTTCCTGCATAGAAACGACTGAAGATCTCATAATATTCCAGACGTAAAACCTGAATACCAACGATCAGTCCCTCCATGGCACATACGAAGATGTTGCCGAGGATAACGACGATCCAATTGGGACTTCCTCCCTCTGTGGCTCCGGCGAGCATCAGGACAACCTCCATCATGGCGGCGTGGCTGACGGCAAAAGCACCGATACGCAGGAAGGAAAGTGTGTTGGAAAGGTAACTCAGCAGAACTTCAAATAATTCAAAGAAGCTCTGGACAAAGAACATACCTTTCTGTTCCGGAAAGATCTGTGATTTTTTCTCTACCAGGTTGGTGAGAGGCTCTTTGAGGAACATCAGGATCAGCGGAACTGCAAACATTACAGTCAGGACTGCGGCTGCCGGAAGTTTTTTGCCGGAGATGAACAGTCCGACGGTCAGTACGATAGATCCATAAAATACAAGTCCGGCTACGGCATTGCTGTCGAACCAGGTTCTCTCGACATCTTTGTTCCGTATGGAATTGATGATGTTAAATACCATACAGATCAGAATGATAAACATTCCGAAACCGATCGCAATCACGAATACGGCATTCAGACGTCCTACAAGCGGCACATCCATCATGGCATTCATAGGTTTGAGCCACCGTGCCTTGAGAACATCTTCGAATCCAAAGAAGCTTCCGTACATAAAACCGAAGAAAACGGAGAAAACACCGGCACAGCCGATGATGCCTGCGAGATCCATCTTTTTGGTTTTGTAGAGGAACAGTCCGCCGAGGAACAGGACCAGTCCCTGTCCGACATCTCCGAACATGGCTCCGAAGATAAAGGAGTAAGTGATCGCCACAAACCAGGTCGGGTCCATTTCGTTGTAAGCCGGAAGACCGTACATCTTGACATACATTTCAAATGGTTTAAAAAGTTTCGGGTTTCGAAGCTTGGTCGGCGGTTTTTTCTTCGCCGGTGCCTGCTGATCTTCCATGAGACAGAAGATCTTGTCATCATCCTGGATGTCCTTCTGGAATGCGAGGGCATCTTTTTCGGTCATCCAGCCGCAGAGGATGTAGAATGTGTTCGCTTCACCCTGTGTGCAGGCTGCAAGTTTACGGATATCGAAATTTCTTGAGCAGGCTTCCAGGGCTGCCTTGGCAGAAACAATCTTGTCGGCGTAGCTTGTGAGGAAATGCTGATATTCTGCCTTGTTTGCATCTAATCCTGCGTGGATATCGCGGTGGCGTTTGTCGAGTTTCTCGAAAGCCTGTCTGGCGGTACCCTGGTATTCATCCGGAACGAAGATACGTTCAAAATGCATGGAAGAATAAACAGCATGTACCTTATGAGCTTCGTGTTCAGGGACAAAATAAACGCCGTAGACGTACTGGTCATCTTCTCCGCATTTGATGAATAAGGTGTCCAGATTGTCATAAATGTATTTCTCAAATTTCTGCAGATATTGTTTCTCGATACGTCCGAACCGATAATGGATATATTTGAAGTTCAGGATTGTTGAGATATCGTAATCCAGATCTTTGAAAGGCCGGATGATCTTGAGTGATTCTACCATTCCGGCATGTTCTTCCTGAAGTTTCTGTTTCTGCTCCTCCAGGATATTGGCATGTTTCTGGATCCTGTCGACAGTGGCGAGAGCAGTTTCAACATCCATCTGTTCGGAAGTGGCTCTCTCGGATTCATCGAGCTGTTCGTAGAAACTGTCAATGATCGTTAATGCTTCCCGATAGGGGTTGATCTCCAGAAAAGGCGACAGGTTGGCGACATCCGTGAGCTCTGCGAGAGCACTTTCCAGATGGATCTCGTACCTGGAAAGGTAGGTCTTGGTCAGTCTGTCAATATCCGCCTTTGGCCCGGTGATGCTTAAAAATTTCATTTTTTCAATCAAAGTAAAATACCTCCGGGATTTTAGTTGTTACGAATATACCGTATTGCTTCTTCCGCCGGGATACCATAACGGACACACTCGATGGCAATGGTCAGGCGGTTTACTTCGTGTTCTTTGTGATACAGGTAGGAGTACAGGACTGCCACAGAATAAGGATCCTTGCGTGCTTCTTTTTCCAGAGTGGTGCGAAGCATGTAGTTATAGAATTCTTCGATATTCTGGGCGGAAATATGACTGTATTTCCTGCCGTAGTAGGTCTTGCGGAAAATAGACTGGGTTTCTTCATAGGATGCGGCTTCCACAAGAGAAGAGATTTCTTCTTTTTTGAGTTTGTAATTCATTGGGATCAGCAGCGCGTAAATGTCAGCCGGTGCCATATTGAAATAACGCTTGGAGCGGAAGATAAACTGAAGGTTCAGCATATCGAATTTCTCTCCATAAGCTTTGGTGATCTCTGCGAGATCATTTCCGGAAAAAAGTTTCTTACGCACATGCCAGATCAGGGAAAAATAATAAAGGTCGAGAGCCATTCCATAATCAAACAGAAGTGCATTTTCGCGATTCTGGATTCTGGAGAGCGGACCATAGAATTCATTTCCCTTCAGAGCATTGATAAATTCCTCCATATTGGTGCAGGCGACCAGTCGGTCAATATCCAGCCGGGAATGTCTGCGAAAAAACTCCCGATAAGGAGAAACATCGACGGGATCCGTGTCGCGGTGATCAAACAGATTGGTCATGATCTCCTTCAGCACGCGGATCTCATAGCGTCTGGAATACAGATCCAGAAACCTGCGCTGTTCCGGGTTGGAAAACTGATATATTTTTGAAAAATTGTGAAAGATAGAAGCTTTCAACAGTTTCTCAAGCTGTCCTCGATGGGTAGAAGCCTCATCCAGGGAAGCCCAGACTTTGGAATATTCCGGTGTCCGTTTGAGATAGGCTGTTACCTGAGGGATACTGGAAAGCTCCAGGATCTCACGGATCTGTTCCTCGTTTATCAGCTTGCTCTGCATGGCGCGGATCTTGGTGGAGATTCCGCTGTAGGAAAGGAGATTTCCCATATTGCATCACTCCTTTCAGCATTCAAGGAGCCTGTGGAATAAATCTTCCGAGAGCTGCTGGTGGTTTTGTCTGTAATAAGCATCCAGATCGTTAAGAGTCTTCTCTGTTTTTTGTCGGAGAAGTGTAAGTTCCTGGTCTTTCTGCTCTTCAAGACTGTTGCGAAGTTCCTGTATTTTTTTGTTGGTTTCCTGCTCCAGAGCTGCATCGAAATCCCTGCATTGCTGTTCCATTTCTGAGGAAAGAGCTGCTTTCGTCCGGTCCGCATCTTCCATGATACGTCGGGCAGTCGTTTCTATTTCAGATAACTTGTTAAGTATCTGCTCCATTTTTTACCCTCCTTTGACCTGGTTTTATTGGAACTTGACCATATAATACACCTTTTACGTGTGAATTTCTAGTATATATTGCATAAAAAGTGGTCGAATTCTTTATATTAAATATACAAAATACAAAATAAACAATAATTACGAATAATACTTGTTCCAAATATAAAAAACATGTATGATAGAAAGAAACAGGATAAGAAAAATGGAGAATATTATAGATTATGAGATTAAGAAATATACCAGGCGCGAAGGACGCCATTACAGGAAGTAACTATGTAGTGCAGGAACCGGCATCACACAAGGGCAAATGGGCACAGGTGTTCCCGAAAGACCAGCCGCTTCATATTGAAGTTGGTATGGGAAAAGGCCGCTTCCTTATGGATATGGCGAAGCTTCATCCGGAGATCAATTATGTAGGGATCGAGATGTATGACAGTGTGCTTCTCCGTGCACTCCAGAAGAGAGAGAGACTGGAGGGAGAAGGAGAGAAGCTTACAAATCTGATGTTTATGTGCATCGATGCAAGATTGCTCCCGGAAATCTTTGAGAAGGGTGAAGTGCAGAAGATTTATCTGAATTTCTCCGATCCGTGGCCGAAGGCACGTCATGCGAAGCGCAGACTGACATCCCGTGAATTCCTCGCGCGTTATGAGCAGATCCTGGCAGATGACGGAGTGGTGGAATTTAAGACAGATAATAAGGGATTATTTGAGTTTTCTCTGGAGGAAGTCGAGGCGGCAGGATGGAAGCTCCTGGCACATACCTTTGACCTTCATAATCAGGCAGAGATGATGGAAGGTAATGTGATGACGGAGTATGAGGAGAAGTTTTCTTCTATGGGAAATCCTATTTGCAAATTGATCGCGAAGCAGGGCGCACATACGAAATAGAAAGAGCATATTATATAGGAAGAATCTTCGCAGCGTGGCTGATGCCGGCTGCGGGGTACAACTTCCGGAGGATATGCCATGCCAGCCAGAAAAGGAAACAACCGCGTTCAGACAAAGCTCGCCCAGTTTACCTACGACCACAGGCAATTGAATGATCGCATGTCAAAAATCAGGAAAAACGCCACAGAATTAGGCAAATTCCTTGACTCCATGCCGCCGAAAAAAGGCGGAAAACAGGAAAAATAAAATTTTTTTAAAAAATTATAAAAATTTCCTTGACTTTTGGTATAGAGTTGCATATAATAATTCTTGCGTTGAGAACACAGACGCACAACTAAATAAGGAATGCGCTTTTAGCTCAGTTGGTAGAGCACCTGACTCTTAATCAGGGTGTCCAGGGTTCGAGCCCCTGAAGGCGCACTAAGAACACTGTTTTTGCAGACGTAGGAGCTGCGGGGACGGTGTTTTTCTTTGGTGATAAAAAACTCAGTGTTTATGCGGGTTTGCGGGATCTTAATCATTTTGTTATATGCCTCAAAAAAACTTTCTAACATCTTTTTTACATCTTCTAAAGCAAATCTTAATTTGAATACAATGTATTCAAGATATCTTTAAAGCATTTTCCATATGGGCAGCTGCTACACAGCTTGAATGTGATATATCTTGCTGAGTGAACTACTTTTGTAGCAATCTTCAGCAGTTTTAAACGGACGGTATCAATGCGTTGTTTCCGCATTTTTGCTGATAATACCAATCATCTAAACCAATTAAATATGTTATAGGCAAGAGCATGTACCTGGACTCTGTTTGCATTTACAATTCTGTTGTGACTGCTCACCGCAGAAAAATCAAAACCGGATTTGCTTTCTTTGATGAAGTTTTCCATCAGCCGGATAACATAGCTTGTTCCGTTTTCCTCACACTGCTTATAGAGATCAGGAGTTGCAAAACCACTATCGCCGCGAAGCAGGAGATGGATGGTTGGATAATCATTCAGGTACTCGTCGAGAATCGGCTGCAGGAAATCGGTTACACCGGTACAGGAATAAGCTGCTCCATCACGGAGTTGGATTTTTATCAGATCACCAGTGATTCCGGCATAACAAACGAGCGGATGGTAGCCATTACTCCGATAATGGAAGTTAAATGCCCTGCCTTCCTGTTTGCCGTATGCTGCGAGGAGCGTGGAATCCAGATCCAGGATCACTGCCTGAGGCATCTGGATGCTGTAGATCCTTTTTCTAAGTATCTGGCTGATTTCCTGGAACTGTTTTAAAGTGTCTTCATCCATGCGGTTAAAGAATCTTGATACTGTTGGCTGAGATGCTAATGCGGATTTTTCAAGTACAGCTTTAAAAATAGGATCCTTGGTCAGTTCATCCGAAGCATCATCTTCGAAGTAACCGGCCATGATCATATATATCATCTGGAGAAGGTTATCCCTGTCCGTATGATATCGAAACACTGCAGAATCATTGGTCTTAAATGAACGGTTTAAAAGCCGTTCAATGCCAAGTTTGCTTATGAACTCTTTGATGAGGAGTAAGCCTGCATCGGAGGACAAGTCGCCTCCATCAAAATTTATTTTAATTTGCCTATTGCTTTGAAGTGAAAAGGTGTTTACAATACTCATAAAGGGCTCCTT